>Ga0315268_10001707_pt1 | contig 25237 bp, 19 predicted proteins | sample C1_top_MG_FD_204535 | JGI IMG/M metagenome (GOLD analysis project Ga0315268, IMG submission 204535) | Sediment microbial communities from Yellowstone Lake, YNP, Wyoming, USA - C1_top | ecosystem: Environmental > Aquatic > Freshwater > Lake > Sediment | place: USA: Wyoming | collected 2017-08-01
TCGATTTCAGGAGCCTGCAAGTCCGGATGATTATCGGAGTGAACAGCAGGACGATTGTGTCGTTGAGGACGAGCGCCGAAAGCGATCCCGTCACGACCATCGTCAGCACCAGGAATGTGAACTGGTCCTTCGAATACTTGATCATCCTGAGAGACACCCATTCGAAGAAGCCGCACAGCTCCAACCCGGCCACGAGGATCATCATCCCAACGAGAAGGATGATGATGTCCAGATGGATCGCGCCGATGGCCTTCTCAGGGGCGACGACGCCAAGGGCGATCATCAGGGCGGCTCCGACGAGCGCGGCAGCTGGCCTGTCAATCTTGACCTTCGGGAACCGCCTGATGGATATCAGGGCGTAGGTCACCAGGAAGATTGCGAGGGCGATTAGAAGCGTTCCCATCCAACGGTAGGAATCACCAGGCGAAATATCAATGTGAGCACGACCTCGACTCCCAAAAGCATTAAGAAACGGTTGGCCGTTCAAGCGGATGATGATTCAGAGGCCAAGGGGTACCAGGGATTTTGGCCCAGCTGAGATGGCCAGGCGCCGAAGGGTCGAGATGGCCATGCGCGAGTCGTGCGCACGGTTCGGGTTCGGAGAAGTTCTCACGCCGACCTTCGAGCACGCGGAACTGTTCACCCTCAGGTCCGGCCAGGGCATCATCGACGAGATGTACGCGTTCAAGGACAAGGGTGATAGGGAGATGGCCCTGCGGCCTGAGATCACTGCATCCGTCATCAGGTTCTATGTCAACGAGCTTTCGACTCTGCCGAAGCCTCTGAAGCTCTACTATGTCGGCAACTGCTTCAGGTACGAGAACCCCCAGAGCGGCAGGTTCAGGGAGTTCTTCCAGCTGGGCGCTGAACTGATCGGCGCCAAGAACCCAGAGACGGACGCCGAGGTCATCGCGCTTGCGATCAGTTGCATGAGGGCCGCGGGTCTAGAGAATTTCATCGTCAGAATCGGCCACATCGGGATCCTCAAGTCACTTGTCAACACGGAGATCAAGGACGCCAAGGCCGCAGCCGAGGTCCTCAGGATGATCGACAAGGAAGACTTCGATGCCATGGGCGACATGTTCGACGCCAAGGCGCTCCCGAGGAAGCTCTTCGACAAGATCTCCGCACTCGCTGAGATCAAGGGCGAGGTCGATCTCCTGAACAATCTCGACCCGTCGGAAGCCACCGAGTATCTCCGAGAGATATTCTCAGTTCTGAAACTGCACGGGATGGAGGACTGCCAGCTAGACCTTGGAATCGTCCGCGGCCTGGACTACTACTCGGGAATGGTCTTCGAGATCGATGCGCCAAGACTCGGCGCTGAGAAGCAGGTCCTTGGCGGAGGATCGTACACGCTCTCAGAGCTATTCGGCGGTGAGCCAGTCTTCAGCACCGGTTTCGCAATTGGCATAGACAGAGTCTTGCTCGCCCTTGAGAAGGAGAAACCAGTAGCCGAGCCCCCCATCCTGGACGCGTACGTCGTCCCGGCCAAGGAGGACATGAGGAAGTACGCGATCGGGATCGCCGCGAGGCTGAGATCGCAGGGCATCCGAGCCGATGTCGACCTGATGAGGAGGACTATGAGCAAGAACCTGAAGTACGCCTCTGCGACGGGTGCTAGGTTCGCTGTCATCGTCGGCGAAGAGGAGATGGCGAAACGATCGGTCACTGTTAGAGACATGAAGTCCGGCGAGCAGAGATTGGTCTTGGCGGACGAGCTTGGCGTGGCCATCAAGAAGGCCGAAGCGTCAAAGCTGGTCGGTCACTAGTCTTCTGAAAAGAATCAAGAGATCCATCCGGAGCATCGCCCCGGATGGGTTGGAGTTTTATCTCGACTACGGGTAGAAGCCTCTGAGCTTCGTCGCATCCGCGACTCTCTTCACCGCGACGAGGTACGCTGCGTCCCTCATGTTGCACTTCTGCTTCTCGTGCATGTTCCAGACATCGTTGAACGCGGTCGTTATCTTCGCGTCGAGTCGCTTGTTGACCTCTTCCTCGGTCCAGTAGTAGTTGTAGTTGTTCTGGACCCACTCGAAGTAGCTCACCGTGACTCCGCCTGAGTTCGCGAGGATGTCGGGCAAGACGAGCACGCCGTTCTTCCACATGATGGCGTCAGCTTCGAATGTCGTCGGGCCGTTCGCGCCCTCACCGGAGATCTTCGCCTTGATCTTCGCGGCGTTGTCCTTGGTGATGACGTTCTCGAGAGCGCAGGGCAACAGTACATCGACCTTGAGCTCGAGTATCTCTTCGTTGCTGATGGGCTTCGAGCCGGGGAATCCCATGACGCTTCCGGTCTTGACCTTGTGCGCCCAGACTTCCTCGTACTTCAGGCCCTTCTCGTTGATGATTCCACCCTTGGAGTCCGATACAGCGATGACCTTGGAGCCGAAGTCGCGCTCTATGAGCTTGTGAGCGAATGCGCCCACATTGCCATAACCTTGGACTGCTACGGTCGCGCCCTTCAAGTTCATGCCCGTCTTCTTCGCTGCCTCTCTGACGGCAAACACTAGCCCTCTCGATGTCGCTTCAGGTCTGCCTAGTGAGCCGCCCAGCTCCCTTGGCTTTCCCGTGACAACACCTGGGACTGCGTAGCCCTTCATCATGCTGTAAGTGTCCATGATCCAGGCCATCTCTCTGCCACCAGTGTTGACGTCGGGTGCCGGTATGTCCTTCTCCGGGCCGATGATCATCGAGATTTCGGATGCGTACCTGCGCGTCATCCTCTCGATCTCGCCCACTGACATCTTCTTCGGGTCGCAGATGATGCCCCCCTTCGCACCACCGTAGGGTATGTCCACGGTTGCGGTCTTCCAGGTCATCCAGGACGAGAGTGCCCTGACCTCATCGATATCCACCTGCGGGTGGTATCTGATGCCGCCCTTGTACGGGCCACGGGCTTCATTGTGCTGGACTCTGTATCCATTGAAGACCCTGATCGTCCCGTTATCCATCTTGACCGGGAAGTTCACATGGAGCTCCCTCTTCGGGTTCTTCAGAACGTCGATCATTCCCTGATCGAGACCAAGGGCTTTCCCTGCCTTGTCGACCATCTTCTTCATTTCCTCAAACGGATTTGCTTTGCCTGCCATTCTAACACCATTGTCTAATCCATGCCCGCACGAGAAGACTCCCCGAGCAGGATGATTGTAAATGTGGATGCCAAGATTGAATTTAAAGGTTGGCTCTTAACAAGGTTTTCTCTGTGGACGCGGTGCCATTTTCCACCGCTTGTTCTAGAAGATTCTTCGAATCGGTAGCCTCAGGGTTGCAACAGACGCCCAATACGCGACCGCTGATTGAAAACCCACGATTCGGCAAATACGCCTTTCGACAGGCGCATCCGAAAAACCAACGGCCGCTTTCGATAACGGCGCTATACGCTATGGAGATCGAAGCCGATCAGGATCGACGCGAGCTTCGGGTCGTCATCGAGCCCTGCGCTCTCTCTGAGGAAGAGGTCTCCCGACGTCGAAGGGCTGGAAGAGATGACAGATGACGTGCCGCGGATCTTCTCAACCTCCTTGAACGCCACGGGGGGCAGCACGAACCTCGCTCCCTTGCCAGATCCTTTTCCATAGAATATCACGAAGTCTTTCCCGAGGAAGATGGTCTTGCTCGCGGGACCTTCACTCATCTTCTCCCCGCGAAGGATCTCCCTGCCGATGACTTTCCCTTCTTCGTTGACGAGCACGACCGTCGCGTGAGGAGGTCCTCTGAAGGTCCTATCCTTGACGATGCATGCGACATACCGGCGTTTGAGACACTCGATCACGCCGTCGTTCTGGACCGTCAGCGGACCGAGGGACGGGTACCGCTTCTCGATCCTCCCGATGCCCTCTCTCATCTGTCTGGTCAAGAAGAATGTGTACTTGACCCCTCTGAGTTCCGAGAGCACCTTCTGGATGTCGTCCAGTTTCTTCTTCGCCGCTCTCGTTGAGCTCATTTCACATTGCCTTCCTGCGACTTGTCTATCTCGGCTGCAGCGGCTCCACATGCGAGAGCGCGTGCATGACATGCATCACGAAGAGGTCCTCTGGCAGCGCCCCGTTGAACTCGAACTTCTCGTTGATCACAATCTTCGGAACTCCAGTAACCGAGTACTTCTGCGCAAGCGGGACGAACTCCGTCGACTCGACCATGTCCGCCCAGATCATGTCGCTCTCTATCGCGAGCCTGTGCGCGAGCCTCACAGCTGCTGGGCACAGCGGACACGTAGGCGTGACGAACACCTGGATGTGGACGGAGTTGTCCATCAGCTTGAGAACGTCCTTGGTCTTCTGTGAGAGGCCGCTCTCCCCTCTCGAGACGTCGAGAATTGCCCCCACCAGGGAATTGAACTCGTAGCCAGATGGAATCCCATAGAATCTGACTCCGTAGTCCTTGTTCCCAATCACGGCAATCGCGGGAATCTTGTCGATCCTGAACTCCTTCGCCTTCACAACGTCCTTGACGAAGTCGTATTTCTCGACTTTGATCTTCGAAGAGAGCTCGGCCAGTTCATCCACTACAAGCTCCGTCTCCTTGCAGAAGAGGCATGGAGTTTCTTGCGTGAACACCACGAGCCTGACATCGTTCACGAGCTTCTCACCGAACTGCTTTGTCAGTATGTCTCTGTCCTTTTGCGGTATTAGCGCCATCACATACACCTCGCATTCTCGTATTCAATAGGATACTTGCACGTCGATCTTGATGCCTTCCCTGACGCTCTCCGTGACAATGCAGAAGTCTTCGAATATACCCTTGCATCGTTCGAGCTTTTCTTTGTCAATACCATTTACATCAACCTTCATATTGACCTTAATTCCTGCAACACGCCATCTGCCCTTCTCATTGCGGATCAATGAGGTCTCGACATCAGCCCCTATGTCCTTCACCGCGCCCCTCGACTTCTCCATGCAGAACATGAGGCTAGAGGTGAGACAGTGTCCTATGGCCGATGACAGCATCATAGCTGCGCTCGGACCTTCGGACATTCCTACAGGTTTCGGCTCGTCCATATGTAGTTCGACTCCGCTGAGCTCGTCGAATGTTATTGAGGACTTGTACCCCTTCTCACGGCGCACGTGCGCGTGGATCTTCTCGTTCATGTTCCCGGCCTCGGTCCTTCAATATGACCGAACCCGGCAAAGTCTTTTCGGCGCTCGAATAGAGCGCTTGAGTCTCCTCTTGCGTAGGGACAACATACTAATACGCTCAAGCAAAATGCTGACACGCTTCCGAAGCGCGGAGACTCAGGCAATGGGGATGAGAACCGAGAAGGACTCGCTGGGCACCAGGAAAGTGCCAGAGGACGCCTACTATGGCATCCAGACGCTGAGGGCAACGGAGAACTTCCCTGTCAGCGGCATCATGCCGAGACCAGAATTCATCAACGCGTATGCGATGGTCAAGAAGGCGGCCGCGCTGGCCAACATGGATGTAGGCTGGCTCGAACCGTACATCGCAGAGGCGATCGTTTCCGCGTGCGATGAGGTCCTTGCGGGCAAGCTCCATGATCAGTTCGTCGTCGATGACTTCCAAGCGGGTGCTGGCACGTCGTTCAACATGAACCTGAACGAGGTAGTCGCGAACCGAGCGCTCGAACTAGTGGGCCACAAGAAGGGCGAATACCAGCTGATCAACCCCAATGACCACGTGAACATGGCGCAGTCGACCAACGACACGTACCCGACCGCGATGCGCCTCTGCATACTCATCATCGCTCAGGACCTGCTCGACAAACTCGAGTCGCTCAGACGTGCGTTCGTGAAGAAGGGCATGGAGTTCGAGCGAGTCCTCAAGTCTGGTCGGACACATTTGATGGATGCACTTCCTGTGACGCTCGGCCAGGAGTTCATGGCATATTCAGTCGCGATCAGGAAAGGTAGGGACCAGCTCAAGGAGAAACTGAAGCTCCTGGAAGAGGTCCCTCTCGGTGCGACGGCAGTCGGTACTGGTGCCAACACTCACCCGGACTACCACACACAGGTCGTGAAGCACCTGAGGATTATCACCGGCCTGAACCTCATCGAAGCTGAAGATCCTAGGGAATCCCTCCAGAGCAGGCTAGATTTCTCGACCGTGTCTGGGGGCCTCAAGGCGCTTGCCCTCGAGCTGATCAGGATATCGAACGACCTTCGGCTGATGAACTCAGGCCCCACGACGGGCTGGGCCGAGATCAGGTTGCCAGCGACCCAACCGGGCTCATCAATAATGCCGGGGAAGGTCAACCCCGTTATGGCGGAATGCATGAACATGATATGCTTCCAGATCGTGGGCAACGACCTCTCTGTGTCCATGGCCGTCCAAGCAGGTCAGATGGAACTGAACGTGATGAACCCGGTGATGATTCACAACATACTGGAATCGATAGTCTTGCTCAACAACTACATCCCCGTGTTCATCGAGAAGTGCATATCGGGCATAGAGGCGGATGAGGCCAAGTGCAGGGGATATCTCGAGAAGAACCCGTCCATCGCCACATTCCTGGACCCGCACATCGGCTACATGAAGTCCGCGGAAATCGCGAAGGAAGCGCTGAGACGGAACATGTCTGTCAAGGAGCTCGTCATAGAGAAGGGCATACTCACTTCAGAGCAGGTTGAGAAGATATTCGATCTCGAGTTTCTCATCGGCAATAAGAAATCCGACAAGAAGTGACTTGCAGCCTGCAGGCCACGCCTATGGAGCCTGGCCGGGCGTCATCGGGATTGTGGTGGCCATCTTTCCAGGAGGATTTGTCCTTCCTCGTTCCACCAGGACCGCGATGATGGCTATGACTATGGCCGCACCAATCCACAAGATGAATACGTACTGAACGGGTCCAAGTACTCCGCCGTCATCATCCGCTCCCTGGATATCGTACTCATTGTTCCTAAAGTAGTTTGGCTCGTATACTGTCTCCTCAGAACCATAGACTGCCATGCCCACCCCGTTGTTCGTGATAGTGTTGTTGACGATCGTGCAGTGTTTGCAGAAACCGATGTTCACTCCGGTGCCAGCATTGTAGGAAACTCTGTTGCCCGTGACGGTGCAGCGCTCGGCGCCATACAAGTTTAGGCCGATCCAACTGTCGCTGCCCGCCACGCTGTTGTTTAGAATGAGAGAGTCCGTGACATAATTGAGTTCCAGGTTTCCTCCGCTATTGTATGAGATATCATTCTCTTCAATTAGGAACGATGAACCGCCGGCCATGACCCCGTGGAGATTCTGCTGGATGGTGTTGCCGATGATTTGGATGTTCTCGCACGACATTATCTCTATCCCCACCAGGTTGCCGATCAGATTGCAGTTCTCGATGCGACCGTGCGCAGAACTCTGAAGCACAATCCCGTTACCCCCCGTGAATGAGCTCTGGTCAATCTGCACCAACCCAGAGTGTATCGTCAAGTTCCTGATGACGAACCACTCTTCTGATCCGACGATGTAGATGCCATGGTGGAATTGAGACTGATCGTACGCTGACTGAGTCAAATTGATGTCCCATCCCTCAATCACAAATGGATCGTCGTAGGTCCCGGACCCACCTGTCACTCCATTCTCGGCAGTGAAATTGTCACCGTAGATGAATATCCCGTCATGAAGGACCAGCGAATCTATGGCCGAAGAGTCCGGACTCTGAAAGCCAAAGAAGACCACCGTCAGCAGACACGCTAGGAGCACTGACGAAGATGCCCTGAACGCCCTTCCTACCAGAGACTCACCAATCTCAGTATCGTCTTGGGTGTAGTTAATTGTGAAGCTTGAAGTCGACCGCCTCACCAAGCAACCTATAAATATCGTAGCCCCTCTTCCAAACGAAGTCTTCCGAACAGCGCGTTGTGCCGGAGGTGTGATTCATGGATTGGGGTTTGAAGAACAGAATTTCTCGGATAATAATGCCTGATACTGGAAGATCCGTCATGCTCGCGGTCGACCATGGTTACTTCCTCGGGCCCACTAGCAGACTTGAGGTTCCTAGGAAGACCATCATGCCATTGGCGCCGTATGCGGATTCCATTATGCTAACCAGGGGCGTGCTCAGATCATCGATAGATCCGGGAATCTGCAACTCTGTCGTGCTAAGGGTCTCGGGTGGAACCAGCATCATTGGCGAAGACCTCTCGAATGAAGGGCTAATCACAAGCGTAGAGGACGCACTGAGACTGAACGCATCAGGCGTCGCGCTATCGGTATTCGTCGGGAGCAAGCACGAGAGACAGACGTTGCTCGCCCTCTCAGAGCTCGTAAACGAGGGACAGAAGCACGGGATGCCAGTCCTTGCGGTCACTGCTGTCGGAAAGGAGCTCGGGAAGAGAGACGCACGGTACTTGTCCCTCGCAAGCAGGATTGCGGCGGAGATCGGCGCTCACATAGTCAAGACATATTACTGTGACGACTTCGAGAAGGTCGTGGAGAGTTGCCCCGTCCCGATCGTCGTCGCCGGCGGACCGAAGCTTCCCGAGAAGGAGGCGCTTGAGCTCACGTTCAAATCGATCAAGGCTGGGGCGGCGGGCGTCGACATGGGCAGGAACATCTGGCAATCGGACAACCCGATACCGATGATCAAGGCTGTCCGGAAGATCGTCCACGAAGATGCGACTGCGAAGCAAGCTTACGATCTCTACAAGAAGCTCTCGAAGGAGAAGTAGGTCGCACAAGGGGATACGGACAAATGCGCGTCGCGATGTACTACAAGAACAGCGATGTCCGGCTTCAGGAGATGCCCAAGCCTGAGATTGGACCCAACGAGCTGCTTGTGAAAGTCATCTCAAGCGGCATCTGCGGCAGCGACGTAATGGAGTGGTACAGGATCAAACGTGCCCCGCTAGTCCTGGGTCATGAGATCGCAGGAGACATTGTTGAGGTAGGCAAGGGCGTCAAGAGCCACAAGGTGGGCCAGCGCGTCTTCGTATCTCACCATGTCCCGTGCATGAAATGCAGGTACTGCTTGGCAGGGCACACATCGACATGTGACACTCTGCGGACGACCAACTTCTACCCCGGTGGATTCGCCGAGTACATCCGTGTTCCTGAAATCAATCTCGAATACGGCGTGCATGTTCTTCCGAAGGAGCTCACGTACGACGACGGAGCGTTCATCGAACCGCTGGCGTGTGTCGTTCGCGGATTCAAACTCTGCCGATTCAAGCCCGGCTCGACGGTCCTTGTACTTGGCAGTGGTATCGCGGGTCTGCTCAACATCAAGCTCGCAAAGGCCTACGGCGCTGAGAAGATCATTGCGACGGACCTCTCGAACTACAGGCTGGACGCAGCGCGCAGGTTCGGCGCGGATGTCGTATTGGATGCGTCGGAAGATGTTCCGAGGCTCGTGCGCGAGGCGAACGGCGGAAGGCCAGCAGACCTCGTCATAGTCTGTGCAGGATCTGCCGGAGCGATTGACCAGGCTTTCAAATCCGTCGATCGCGGCGGCACGATTCTCCTGTTCGCTCCTCCGATGCCCGGGACTCAGGTTCCCGTGCCGTTCGGAGATCTCTGGAAGGACGAGATAACAGTCACAATGACCTACGCTGGGAGTCCGGACGACATCAAGGACGCTGTCGAGCTGCTCTGGACAAGGAAGGTTATCGTGGGCGACATGATCACCCACAGGTTCGGCCTTGCAGATACGGGCAAGGGGTTCGAGCTGGTGGCGAAGGCGGGCGAGTCAATCAAGGTGATCATCGAACCGCAGAAGTAGATTCGAAACGCAGCGCCCAAGAGCGATTGACTATGACAAGCGCTCTTTTGCCCAATTCGCGTGGTTCTTGAGGACATCGTCCTCGGACCGCTCGTACTTCTTGGCAATCTTCAGCAGCTCCTTCTCGCCGCTGTTGCCCACTGCTATTAGCGCATTTCTTCTTAGGAAGCGAATGCTCGGCTCGAACCAATCCATGTGCGCGTAGTTGTCCGCCATCTCCCGGTCCGTCACTTCGAAGCATCTATCCAGCTTCGGGTACGGCACCAGCTCCGGGTCCAGCGCTCTCGCGGTAAATTGCATGGGAGCAGACTTCGCAGCAGAGTTCATCGGACAGACCTCTTGGCATTTGTCGCAACCGTTCACTCTGTTGCCGGCTGGTATCCTGGCGAAATCTGGGTAGGGTCCTTTCTGCTCCAGGATGTAGTTGAGGCACCTGTTGACATCCAGCACGTATGGCTCGACCAGTGCCTTCGTCGGGCAGGCCTGCATGCATTTTCGACACTTCTCCGGGCAGCTCTTGACGATTCTCTGCGACGGCTCGATGACCGCATCTGTCACGATCGAGTAGTACAACGCCCAGGAGCCGTAGGTCGGGTTGATGGCCAGGGCGTTCCTGCCGATCCATGCCAATCCAGTCAACTTGGCGGCCTCCCTCGGATGCACCTTTGCTTTCTCGGCCTTGAAACCTGCAGCCCGCAGATGCTTGACCATCTCATCGCGCTTCGTGACCAAGTCTGTGTAGCTGTCTCTCCAATAGTGTCTTCCGATGACGCCTCTGACTGACATATCCTTCGGAGCGCTCTTTCGCTCGAGATATGATTGGCCGACACAGATCAAAGTCTTGGCTCCTGCCAGAGACTGGGTCGGGTCGGAAAAGACGTCTGGTACTTGGAAGCATTCCGTGAGTTCCACAATCTCCTTGGGGATCAGTCCCTGCGAGATCCTCGACCGGACGATGTCTGCATATGATGTCTTCTCGACCGCGGAGAATCCAATGAGATGCACGCCCAGTTCCTTTGCCTTGTCCCGGAGGTCGGCCTCGATTGTCATCTCTGAGTACAGCTTCTGTTGAACACATAACCGTTTCTCTCGAATTCGACCGTGACCCGCTCCAGCAATCCTTTTCTATCAGGCCTCATATTTCGGAGCAGCGCAGAGGACTGCCCAAGGCTATGGCATTATCCGTGTGGGTCAATGTTCTTTGATACTGCCGAAAATGGTGCTGGGCTTTTCCAAGTGGTCCTTCTAGAACATGCGAGGTAGTGCAACATGGCAGCACATGCAAGTTACGAGAAGGAGTATGTGGCTAGGACGAGCAAATCGAAAGCGCACTTCGACAAAGCGAAGAAACTGATACCGTCGGGGGTGGAGAGCAACGTGCGGTTCTTCGAACCGTATCCATTCTATGTGAAGCGCGCGAAGGGTGCCTATCTGTGGGACATCGACGGGAACAGGATAATCGACTACGCGCTCGGCTACGGCCCGATGATACTCGGGCACAACAATCCGGCGGTCATCCGGGCGGTCAAAGAGCAGGTCGACAAGGGCACTATGTTCGGCGCTTCCGGTGAGCTGGCTCTAGAGTACGTGACCATGGTCAAGAAGGCAATGCCGTCCATCGAGATGTTCAGGTTCGCCAACTCGGGAACGGAGGCAACGATGCACCCGCTCAGAGTCGCGAGGGCATACACGGGCAAGGAGAAAGTCGCGAAGGCCGAGGGCTCGTACCACGGCGGCCATGACTACGCGCTGCAGTGTGTTGACATTCCCCCGGACAAACTGGAGGACAGCAGGTGCCAACCTGCCGTCCCGTTTGGCAAAGGAATTCCCAAGAGCATCTCGGACTTGCTGGTGATCTATCCGTTCAACGACTGGGACGCTACTGAGGAGGTCCTCACAAAGAATGCAGATGATCTCGCAGCAGTCATCATCGAACCCGTGCAGGCGGGCGGCGGATGCTTCGTTCCAAGGGACAACTATCTCAAGAGACTGAGGAAGCTCACGAAGAGTCTCGGAATCGTTCTGATATTCGACGAGGTCCTCACCGGATTCAGAGTTGCCTTTGGCGGAGCTCAGGAGAGATATGGTGTGAAACCGGACATCACATCGATAGCCAAGATCGCTGGTGGCGGGTATCAGCTCGCTGGTTTCGGGGGAAAGAAGGAGATAATGGAGGAGATCATCCCCAAAGAGGGCGGAAACGTCTACCATGGCGGGACATACAACGCACATCCGGTGTCCGTGACCGCGGGCCTCACCACTCTCGAAATACTGTCCAAGCCCGGGACGTATTCGAAGATCGATAGGATCGGCGACTCGCTGTTCCACGGCCTTAGAGATGTCGCTCAGGACAGAGGAGTAGATGTATGGGTCGAATCCGTGGGCTCCCTGGGCCAGATGTACTTCACAGATCACGAGATAAGGACTTGGCGCGACGCATTCAATGTCGATCCTGAGAAGTGGAAGCACTGGTTCATGCATTCTCTTGGCAAGGGCGTGTTCTTCGGTGTGCCGCATGCTGATGAGCACTTCTTCACTTCCTTGGCGCACTCGAAAGATGACATCGAGAAGTCGCTGGAGATCTCAGACCAAGCGTTCCAGCAGATCGCGAAGGAATGATGTACCATTCAAACCCTTTTCTCGCGATTTCTTAGGAGCGTTCTCTGTTTTTCGTGAAAACCGCTAAAGGCACGAAGTGTTATCCCCAGACTCTGATGACAGGCGATTCCGCCGTGAAGGCCACAGTAGGAGTCAAGGGCATTGACGCCAGGCTGCTCCTTACTGGCGAGGATAGGGCGAAGATGATAGCCCGCATACACTCGCTCGTCTACTGGGTGGGAATGCTGATTCCGGAGCATGAGATCCTCGGTGACTTGGAGATAGACCTTCGGGAGACCGTGTACAATCTCACCAGCAAGGAGAAGCTCACTCCTGAAGACATCGCCCAAGTCAATGAACTCATCCATCATCTCAAGGCGAAGGAGCGCGAACTCGAGAAGAAACTCGCGCATGACCCGATGACGCTGAACTCCGCCAAGGAGTTGCTCGAAGAGACCTGCGGTCTTCTGAGGGCCATTGACGAGCTTCGTTCCGTCGAGACTCCCGAGAAGGCAGAGTTCCGGAAGAAAGAAGTCTTGAGCAGGGTCGAGGATGCCAAGAGGTGGCAGAAGTTCGTCGAGTCGATCATGCCGACGAAATGAGCGTCAGGCCAGCTCAGCGCTCGAATTTGCCTAAGATGCCGTTCACTTCCTTCTTAGTCTGCTTGTCTACCTGCTCAGGAACATGAGTCGAGAGTATCTTCTTCACTCGCTCTTTCGCCATCTCGACCATCTCTCTGCGGTCACTGCTCAGACGGTATAGGGCAAGGTTGTCCGATTTCTCTTGACTCTGGATGAAGAGTTCCTTCCTCATATTCCTCGCCGTGTGGATCTCCTTCAGGAAGTTGCCTCCAGGGCCAACCGATCTTACGAGGTCGATGACGAAATGAGCGTCGTCCAGAGGAACATCTCTTCTCAGCTCTCGGATATTCTCCCAGAGATCGCAGTCAATCACGACTTGCTCCAGCGAAGCTCCCTTGGCCTGATCGAGCCCGCCTATCCCTGACGCGAAATCCGTCAAAGCCAGGGAAGTGTTGCTCGTGAACACAAGCTCTGCAGGGTCGAAGTAGATCCCGGGTGATTCCCCTCCCAGCCCAACGCCGAATCCTCCGACCATCGTGGATGCTCGATAATGCTTTGCCATCTGCGCGACCGCTGCTGCAATCAAAGCCTCCTCGACCGCACCATAGTGAATCTCTCCGGTCTTCATGTTCGGCGAAGTGGATTCCGAGCTGTATACCACTGGCGCCCCCGCCTTGGTCATCTGCGAGATCGCGAAGCTCGCAAGGTTCTCTGCATTCACGATCGCTATGGTGGAGGCAAGCGTGACCGGAGATGTGAGGCCAGTCAACGCCATCGACATCGACACTACCGGTATTCCAGCGCTGGCGAATTCCATAGTCGCTTCGATCGAACCCTTCTCGAACTCGAGCGGGCAAATGGGACATTGGATGACCGAGAACAATGGTCTTTTTGCGAGCGCATCCTTCCCGCCGGCGATTGCCGCTGCGACCTCGATTTCCGCTCTTGCTTCCTCAGCCGACATCGCTTCGCCCTGAACATGCTTGGTCGTATTGAGAAGCGAGATCGTGAGTTCGCTCAAGGCGTGGGTCTTGACAGGAGCATCATGCGCGGTCACAATCGGCCAAACGTAATCGAGCGGATCCATCGCGTCACAGAGTACCATGAAATCCTTCAGATCCTTTCCGAGGGTGGTGTGCCTCTCTCCCGTATCGAGCTCGGTCATGTATACTGCGGTACCGTTTGTGGCCATGTATGGTGGTCCGACCTTCGGAGCCTGCATGTCATGCTTCGGATTCCGCGCGCACAACCTCACAGTTTTCGGGAGCTTCCTCAAGGTCTCCTTCACTAAGCTTTCCGGAATGCTTGCGCGCATGGCTCTTCTGTCAATTTTCGCTCCGCCGTTCTCGAGGACGTTCAGAGCTCTCTCGCTCCGGACGCTCACGCCCGGATTCTCCAGGATGCTAAGCGTCTTCTGGTGCACGAGCTCTATGTCGCTCCTGGACAGAATGCTTATCTGGGCAACCGCCATTCTCCCGCTCCAAGAACCGAGATTGGGAGTGGAGTAATTAATCCATTGGCCTCCAGTGGATGGTCCTCTCTCTGATCGAACGGGGCCAAGGTGAACGATCGATGTTCGAGACTCTCAGGGCATATCCAAGAGCGTTCAAGGTGCTGGTAGCGAGCGCCCTGATCGAGAACATGGCCTTCGGCCTCATCATCCCCTATCTGACGATATACATGACGGCTGACATCAGAATCTCTGATGCCGCGGCTGGCGTGGTCCTCATGGGGTACACTCTCTCGGGAATCCCTGGGGCGATATTCGGGGGCATGCTGGCAGACAAGATCGGCAGGAGGACAGTCCTGCTCATCAGCCTGGGCCTGATGTCAATCACGATTCTGATGTACTTCTTCGCGTTCGACTTCGTTTCATTGCTTGTGGTAGCACTCGCCGACTCCTTTGCCGGCTCGCTCTACATGCCGGCCTCAAGCGCGATGATTGCGGATGTCATTCCGCCCGAGAAGAGACCTCAGGCATACAGCACTCAGAGGATTGCCTGGAATGTCGGTTTCATTTTTGGACCTGCTGCTGGAGCGGCACTCGTCGCCAGCGCCTCGATAAGAGAGTTGTTCATATTCGGTGCAGTGATTCTCGTAGGTTCCTTCACCATGAACTTCTTCTTCATACCTGAGACGAAGCCCGACACGACCGGTGAAGCGGTGACCTTCGGGAAGGTTGCGGAGGTCAGGAAGAACAAGCCGTTTCTACTCATATGCGTGATGAGTGGCGTGTTCTGGTTTTGTTCGACCCAGTTCATGTCAGTCTTCCCAGTCTATGTTACCAGGGATCTCCGACTGCCCGAGTCGGATCCAGGGATCCTCTGGGCGATCAGCGGAGTGATGATAGTCTTGTTGCAGCTCTGGGTCACGTCCCGAGCTGTCAAGCTCAGGAGGTCTTTGGTGCTCATGGTGGGGCAGATCGTGGGCTCAATAGGCCTGGGCCTTTTGTTCTTCGCCACAGGACTGCCTGAGATGATAGTGTTCGTGGTCATCATGACGATTGGCGAGCTCCTCTACATGTCCATCCTCTCAGCCATCATAGCGGACATGTCCCCGGAGGACAAAAGGGGCATCTACATGGGATTCGCCGGTTTCGTCCAGACGCTAGGCATGGGCGCGGGCATGCTGGTCGGCATGTGGTTGTTGGGCGCCCTCGGAACACAGAGCGAATACCTCTGGGTGTTCTTCGGCATACTTGGCATCTCGACGAGCTTTGCGTATCTGCTGTTCGGTAGGATGATGGGACCTGAGAAGGACCACCCGTCGAAGTTCGGCGTACCCGTATCTACGATACAATCACACTGAAATATGAGTGGAAAATCCGAAAGTTAAGGGGTTTCTCCAGCTCATCCTCGCGGGATGAACTGTATCAGCAATGCGAAGCGGTCTTAGAATCGCCTGCGGCCTTTGTTCATGTAGCTGGGTCTGTCGCCGCCGCCTTCTCTGTCTCCGCCCCGGTCGCCATAGCCGCCGCGCCTGTCGCGCCCGCCGCCACCGTATCCGCCGCGGCTTCCGCCTCTGCTGCCGCCGCCCCCGCCGAAGCTCCTGCGCTCCTGCTCGTACTCCTTGTCGCTCATGTTCAGTGCGGTGCTTGCGCCGTCAAGTGGCTTGTCGCTCTTGTTGAGCTGGCCGTACTTGCCGACGTTCAGGCGCATGTGTCCCCTAACAAGCGAGACATAACCGTTCTTGATCTCCATGACATCGTCCTTGACAATGCTTCCGATCTGGTTGTCCCACAGTGAGAGGATGATTGCACCCGTCTCGTCCGCTACACTCGCCTCTGCGACCTTTCTGGAGTTCCCGAACTTGCCGGGGATGTCCTTCGGCTCGCTAACCTCAAGGCACTTGGCCAATACGTCCACTCTCTTAGATTGTGGCGTGAGGTCCTTTATTTTCGTCTCTACGCTAGCTGGCTCTTCCGAGCTTTGTCCAACGCTCTCTTCCATGTCTATTCTTCCTTTGCGCACAATTGTCTCCGGCTATCACGCGAGTCAAACTATCGGCTTCAAAACATCAGCGATGTTCGGCTTGTCGTATCACTCGGCACAACTAGTGCTGATTCAGCGACTGTAACTGACACTATTAATAATCTTCTCCGTTACTGGACGCGAATCCCAGCCAATCTGTCGATTCCCCACGCCCAGCCCTCTCAAACGGGCAGAACATGCGGTCTCAGCGCTTGGAAACAGCTATATATATTCCCGTGCGTTCGGCGTTACCTGTTTAAGGAGCACAGAGCCGTTGAAACCTGCAAGGACACTCCGCATGGAGGTCTGCTCCCTGCCGGAGCAGTGGGTTCAAGGTGCTCGCACTCGATTTCCGGAAGGGACTTTGAGGACCGAGGGTTCCTAAAGGGGGATGCACATGGTTGATGGAGGTGTAGGCCGGGCTATTTACCCTGGTTCGACGTCCTCTCCCGCTCCTCCGACGGAGTTCTCGCCAAAAGCTGAACGGACTGAGGGCGCCATTGCATCGAAGATCATCGCACTCGGTGTCAAAGACATCCGTGTGGTTTCTACCTCCGCCGAGCGCGCCCTCTATTCCCGCGACCAGTCTGAGATCCCGCGTTTTCTGAGACAGATCATGTTCAGTTCAGTCCCTGACGCGGTCGTTCTTGTGAAATCGGCTGAGGCGGTCTCTGCCGTCGTTCGGTTTGCGTCCTCCAATGGCGTGACAGTCATTCCTAGAGGTTCCGGATCGTCGCCGTTCGGAGGCTCGGTTCCCGTCTCTGGGGGCATTGTGATTGACGTCTCCGGCATGGACAGGATACTGAGCATCGATGTTCCTGCCAAGAAGGTCACGGTCGAGGCGGGAGCGCGGTGGGCCGACCTGGATCACGAGCTGGAGAAGCATGGCCTGTCTCTGAACACGAGTCCTTCGAGCAAGTTCTCTACCGTTGCTGGCTGGGTCTCTACGGGCGGTATGGGATTGAACAGTCTCTCTAAAGGTCATCTGAGCTCCGTCGTTTCGTCCATCGAACTCGTGACCCATGACGGTTCGAAGAGGACGATTCAGAGCAACGACCCGTTCTTCCCAGCCGTGTTCGGAAGCGAAGGGCAGCTCGGAGTGATCACTGGTGTGACTCTCACCGCCCGTGAGATCCCGAGAAAGTCCAAGCCGCACCTGATATTCTTCGACGGATCCAAGAATGCATTGAACTTCGCACGTGAGCTCACACTCGGCCCGGTCCATCCTGCTCACATAGTGTACGAGAGTGCCGCGAAATTCTCCTTGATCAACCGAGCATTGGGTCAGAACCGCTTTCCGGCATCCGACGCGATCATCGTGAGCGTTGAGAACGAGGAATCAGAGCACCTGTTCCAGGACCATCTCAAGAGCGCGGGTGTCAAAGAGGAGAAAGAGTACCTCGCGCGGTACATGTGGAACGAGCGGTACTTCCCGATGAAGCTCCGGAAGTTTGGGCCTGGGATGCTCGGGTCTGAGGTCACTGTCCCTCTGAACATCCTTTCAGAAGTCCTGTCCAAAGCGACTGGCTTCTGCCACGAGCTCGGACTCGAACCACTCTTCGAGGTTCACTTTCTCAGCAACGGCAATGGTCTCCTGTTATGCTACTACGTGACCGACCAGGGCAACACCATAGGCTATACTCTGGATGCGCTCAAGTCTATGCTCCTCACTTCGATGCTGATAGATGGCGGCGCAAAACCATATTCCGTTGGCATATGGAATCATCCGTTCTCGAACGCCGAGGAGCGGGCGCGCGTCGACCTCCTCCGCAAAGCCAAGGCCGCGCTGGACCCGAATGATGTCATGAACTCTGGCAAATACTTCTCGCTCTCGGGTAGATTCGGAGGCCTCCCCAGCATCGCCTTCAACCCGAAGCTCATGAGGCCTGTCCTCAAGACGATGCGGATATTCTCTCCCGTCACGATGCGGTTCATGCGGATGGGATACAGCTTCGCGGCCAGGAGGCTGAAGCCAAAATCGCGAACCGAGCTTCTCAGGATAGCTGATGAGTGCGCCATGTGCGGCGCATGCGTGAGCGTCTGCCCAGCATACCTAGTTGTGAACGATGAGAGGGTGACCGGCAGAGGAAAGTTGCTGGCGATTAAGACGATGGCACGCGGGTCAAGGATCTCAAAGGAGCACTCTGACAGGATATTCCTCTGCATGAAATGCAAGGCCTGCGAGCAGGTCTGCCAATCGAAGCTCGAGCTCGTGTCGGCATATGAGGCCCTCGAGAAGGAACTCGAGCAGATGTATGGCAAGGACACGCAGGAAATCGAGAAGTTCGTTCGCTACGCGGAGAACATGCCAGAGTACGACAAGCTGGTCGAACGTGGACTCGTCATTGGTGCTCCGAAGAACGGGATGGGAGGTGGCTCGTCAGATGTATGAGCGGTACCACATCCCAATCAACACAGTCCAGGGAAGAGCATCCCCTGTTCCGAAGTTCGTGATAATCCGTGCTGACAATTGCGTCAACTGCGGCAAGTGCGAGAGAGCCTGCATCTACGACGCGCACAAGCGGAGCGAGCTTGATCCGCGCAAGATGGCGGACCCTATCAACCAGCTCTGCAAGAACTGCTTCAGATGCATACAGGATTGTCCTCAGAGAGCGCTGTCAATGACTCCAGGCCCGGAGTACAAGTCTTTGGGGCATGGAATCTGGAGTTCTCTCAGGATTGCGACGATATGGGGCGAAGCGGAGACGGGCAAGATACCCGTCCTTGGCGCTGGCTACCGTGGCATGTTCGCAGGACCGGGCTATGATGGCATGTGGACGGACATGTCTGAGATCGTCAGGCCCACCAGGGACGGAATCCACGGAAGGGAATTCATATCCACTAGTGTCGACATCGGAAGGAAACCTGCCTCGCTCGAGTTCAGCAAGGAAGGACATGTCCTTACGGAGATGCCGCCAATCGTAGAATTGCCGATCCCCGTCATCATGGACACGACTAGGCTGCGTTCCTTGAGCGGCGACATGTTGGTCGGCTTTGCACGTGCCTCAAAGCATCTGGGCACATTGCTTCTCGCTACTGCTGGTTCTCTTCCGTCGCAAGCGTCCGCAGAGATCAACAGCCATTTCGTGCCAGTGTTCCCAGAGAGTGCGGACATACGCACCATCGAGGTCCCGAAAGGCGTCCGGATGGTCGAACTGCAGTACGGATCCGGATGGAGAGGGGACGCGAATCTCTTCAGGTCGAGGTTCCCCGAGACCGTGCTCTCGTTCAGAATGGAGGCCGGCAAAGGCATCGAGGACAGGATACTCGAACTCGCGCGGGCCAAGATCGAGGTCGCTCACGTATTGTACGACGAGGAAGGCGCTGAGATCGACAGGAACGACGGGAGACACGCTAAGGACGGCCTGCGGGCGATTCACAGAGCGCTTGTCTCCAAAGCTGTTCGCGACCAGATCACTATCGTCGCTGGAGGCGGCATAGCAGCTGCAGAACATGTTCCAAAGACCATCATATGTGGCTCGGATGTCGTCGCCGTCGAGAAAGCCCTCGTTGTCGCGCTCGAGTGCAGAGACTGCATGAGCTGCTCGAAAGGCTCGTGCCCGATCAACCTGCAGGGCGTGCCAGCTGACTGGGTCGAAGGACGCGTCACCAACATGATCGGTGCCTGGAGAGACCAGCTTCTCGAAGTCCTCGGAGCTATGGGTCTCAGAGAAGTCCGAAGGTTGAGAGGAGAGTTCGGCAGGGCAATCTTCTACGAGGACGTCGAACAAGAGGCGTTCTCCGAGATCGAGGGAGGTGAGACGGATGGCTGAGACCGAGAGGGCCTGCCCCAAGGATCTTCCAGAGGCCGCTCTGATCCCTTCCGAGCACCTGAAGTTCGTGAACCGCTTCACGGTGACTAGGGCGGCCACTTGCATATCGTGCGGTACGTGCGCGAGCTTGTGTCCCTATGGAGTCCACAAGCGCATCGAGGGGCATGTGAAGATACTCCCGCCTGACGATAGGAGATGCATCGGGCCATCGTGCGAGGTCAACTACTTCTTCTGCGTGGCGAACTGCCCCACAAATTCGCTCTCGGTGAAGACAAGCGAGACTTTCGTCAGTCTGGGCGACCCACGCTGGACCTCGGAGATGATACTCGCAACGTGGGCAATGGCTGAGACTGGAAGGCCATTGTCTCTCGATCATCCAGGGAACGTGGGAGCTTCAGGCGGAGGATTCGACAGCCTCCAGTTCCAGCTTCCTGAACAGAAGGGGAAATTCGAGCCGAGCGAGATATGCACGGCAATCGATCTCAACAGACGTGATTCGGGGGCTGCGATCAAGATACCGATTCCGATCTACGGCGGGGGGATGTCGTTCGGCTCCGTGAGCGTCCCGACGATGGTCTCACGTGCAAAGGCTGCGATGAAGTGGGGCACATTCACTTGCACTGGTGAGGGGGGCTATCCAGAGGCGCTCGTGCCGTACAAGGATCACGTCATCACGCAGATCGCTACAGGTCTGTTCGGAGTGCGCGAGGAGACCGTCCAGCGCACAAGGATCATCGAGTTCAAGTACGCTCAAGGTGCGAAGCCGGGGCTGGGAGGTCACCTGCTCCACGACAAGAACACCCCGGATGTAGCGAGGATGCGAGAGGCCGTTCCGTACACGAGCTTGTTCTCGCCCTTCCCGTTCCACAGCGTCTACTCGGTTGAGGACCACAAGAAGCATCTAGACTGGGCGCACGCAATCAACCCATCCGCGCTATTGGCGGTCAAGGTCTCGACTCCGAACGATGTCGAGATGGTCTCGGTCGGCAGCTACTATGCGGGAGCGCACATAGTGCACCTGGACGGCGGCTACGGTGGGACCGGGGCTGCGCCTGAGATTGCAAAGAAGAATATTGCGATGCCTATCGAATACGCGATCCCGAAAGTCCACAGATTCCTTGTGAACGAGGGTATCAGGGACAAGATCACACTGCTCGCGAGCGGAGGCCTCAGGACCGCGATGGATGTCGCGAAGGCGATCGCGCTGGGGGCCGACGGAGCGGTCATCGGGACTGCGGATCTTGTCGCTCTCGGATGCGTGAGATGCGGCAACTGCGAGAGCGGCAGAGGCTGTCCTCGCGGTATCGCAACCACGGACCCCGTCCTGGACAAGTTGACCGACGCGGACTGGGGCGCCCAAAGGATATCCAATCTCTACAATGCGTGGCGGCTCCAATGGTGCGAGCTCCTTTCCAGGTTCGAGATGTCCGATATCGCGGAGTTGCGTGGGCGGACCGACCTGCTAAGGCGGACAGGCAATCCATCCAAGGAGGTGGGCAGATGATCGAGGAGACCAACGCCCTGCTCGAATCACGCGAGTGGATGACCTCCACCAGATCCATCGGACCGACCAGCTCTCAAGAGGCTGAAGGCGGCTGCGGTGTAGTCGGTATCGCGAGCACTGTGCCTCTTGCCGGCAAGCACTTGCTCGGTCCTCTGGAGCAAATGCACAACAGGGGTAACGGAAAGGGCGGAGGAATAGCAGCGGTCGGTCTGCTGCCCGATCAGATGGGTGTGACGAAGAGAGTCCTGGAAGAGGATTACCTGATGCAGGTCGCCTACATCAAGCCCGCAACCAGAGATGCCCTTGAGGATGAATTCATGAAACCAAACTACAAGGTGGAGAAGAAGTACAAGGTGGAGGAGAGCACGGACAAGACTCTGCTCTCATCCCTAGAAGTCGCTCCGCCGGAGGTGTGGAGATATTTCTGCAGAGCCAAGAAAGAGGCTCTCGACGACTTCATCAAGAAGAACAAGCTGGAGAAACTCGATCCGCGCAAGGCGGAGGACGAGTTCGTCTACCAGACAAGCTTCAAGATCAACAAGAAGTACTATGCGACATCCGACATGTCTGCATTCGTCATGTCCCATGGGAGGAACATGATCGTGATGAAGATCGTCGGGTACGCCGAGGACGTGATTAGATACTACGGACTCGAAGACCTGAAGGCACATATCTGGATCGGACACCAGAGGTATCCGACCAAGGGTAGGGTCTGGCACCCGGGAGGCGCCCACCCATTCGTCGGCCTCGATGAAGCCTTGGTGCACAACGGCGACTTCGCGAACTACCACTCTGTCTCCGAGTACCTCGCCCAGAGAAACGTCGTACCATTGTTCCTCACTGACACAGAAGTCTCGGTTCTCCTCTTCGATGTCCTGAACAGAGCCTACGGCTATCCGCTAGAGTACATCATCGAGGCTCTTGCCCCCACGACCGAGCGCGATTTCACGCTGCTTCCGGAGGAGAAGCGCAAGGTCTACAGGGCGATTCAGGCGACGCACATACATGGTTCCCCGGACGGTCCGTGGTTCTTCATCATAGGCAGGAACTGCTTCTACGACCGCAAGTTCCAGTTGATGGGCATCACGGACACTTCGATGCTGAGGCCACAGGTCTTCGCGCTTGTGGACGGCGGCATACAGCTCGGTCTGATAGCGTCTGAGAAGCAGGCAATCGATGCCGCCCTGAAGAGCGTGTCGTCCGAGTTCCCATCCGTGCCAGGATATGCGGACATGTACTGGAATGCCAGGGGAGGAAGCCATACGGATGGCGGGGCGTTTATCTTCAGTCTGTATCCTGAGAAGAGCCCAGCGGAAGGCATGAGGCTCATCTGCACGAACAAATTCGGCACGCCGGTCACAAGCCCGTCGATGGACTGGAGCAAGGAGGAGGACCTAGCGCTTGCAGAGCCTTTGCCCAGCAAGCCAAAAGCGAGCAGCCTCGGGAAGGACTTGGTGTCGAGGAAGAATCCCAGAGGCGCGTTCGACCTGCTCGTGAGCAAGCTTGGCGAACTTTCTGGTTCGGAGCTGAATGGCGTCTTCTCCTATGTCGTTCAACAGGCTGCCAAGAACGATGCGACCATGGAAGAGTGCGTCGAGCTCATGACAATGGTCATCGACAGCAAGTACTCTTCTGGCAAGTTCAGGCGAAGCAGGATCAACAAGAAGGCCAGCGAAGCCATAGAGAGGATTCTGAGATTGTCGAAGAGGATCGAGAAGGACGAACACACTCTGTATTCCCTGGTCGATCTCAAGAACAGGGACAAGATCCGCAAATGCGAATCCCCTTATGACAGACTCGTGATCGATTGTGACGGCTTCCCCATGGAGGGCGACGATGGTGTTTCATTCCTGATCAAGCAGGCAAGGGAGCTGGGATGGAACCGCGTTGTCGTCATCGGCATTCACGGCCAGAGATTCGTCGGCGCGGGCCTGGGGCCGAGGACCAAAGGTTTCAAGGTAGATGTGTACGGAAGCTCTGGGGACTATCTCGGTTCGGGACTGGACGGCGCGGAGGTCGTGGTCCATGCGAACGGGCAGGATCAGCTGGGACAGATCCTCAGCGAGGGCAAACTCGTCGTCCATGGCGATGTGGGCCAGACGTTCCTGTACGGCGCGAAGGGCGGAGAGGCATATGTCCTGGGCAATGCCGCGGGCAGACCCCTCATCAATGCGGTCGGGAAACCCAAGGTCGTGATCAACGGAACCTGTTTGGACTACCTGGCAGAATCGTTCATGGCGGGGAATCCGTTGTACGGCGGGGGTTTCGTCGTCCTGAACGGATTGACATTCGACAGCAAGGGAAAGCCAGTCGACCTTCCAGCTCCGTATCCAGGAGGCAACCTGTTCTCGCTCGCGTCGGGCGGCGCAATATACATACGAGATCCGAGGAGACTGGTCGGAGAGGACCAACTGAACGGCGGAAGGATATCAAGAGTCACCGAAGCAGATTGGAGACTCATACTGCCGTATCTCAATGAGAACGAGCGACTGTTTGGGATCCCTGTCGAAGGATACCTGCTCAAGGTGGATGGCGTGAGCAAGCCGCCGGAAGAGGTCTATAGGAAGATCGAGGCGGTACCGAGGGTTACTCTTGCCGGAACCGTGCAGATGCAGGAGACAGGCGACTAGAACCGCAGCTCATCATTGAACGGACTGTTTTTCAAATGGTTGCAGTCTTTTTCCAAAATGCTTCTAGAATCGAACCTGGAACGTCACGTTCCATCGGATTTAAATGCCCTAGATAATCGTAATGTCAGCAGGCTTAAATACGGACGTTTTAATCACGCGAACAACAGGCAACAGCGCCTCGTTCCAAGTCCTCCGTCTGTGTTTTCTGGCCGGGGGCGGGAAGAGTGTTGAAATGTACGAGATAGTGAAATCGGAGAAGCTCACACCGGATGTCATAAGACTGGAGATCCGCGCGCCTCACATCGCGAAGAAGGCGAAAGCGGGGCAGTTCATCATGGTGACACCGACGGAGCACGGCGAGAGGGTCCCACTCACAATGGCGGACTTCTCCCCGGAGAAAGGAACGGTCACGATCGCGGCACTGGAGGTCGGCAAGACCACAAAGGAGCTCGGAAAGTTGAAGGCCGGAGACAGCGTCTTCAGCCTCGTCGGCCCTCTGGGACTCCCGACACATCTGAAGCAGTACGGGAACGTCGTCAGCATCGGCGGCGGCATCGGCCTCGCCCTGATGTACCCAGTCGTGCGCGCGTTCAAGCAGTCCGGGAATCACACTATCAACATCATCGGCGCGAGGAACGAGAAGCTCCTGATGTACGAGAAGGAGATACAGTCCGTCAGCAACGAGTTCTTCGTGTGCACGGATGACGGCTCCAAGGGTCACCATGGGTTCGTCAGCGACATTCTGAAGAAGCTCATCGCGGAGAACAAGAAGATCGACCTCGTCTATGCAGTCGGCCCGATCATCATGATGAAGGTCATCGCGAACATCACGAAGCCATACAACATCGCGACCGTCGTTAGCCTCAACCCGATCATGGTCGACGGCACCGGCATGTGCGGCTCGTGCAGAGTCATCATTGCGGGCGAGACCAAGTTCGGATGCGTCGACGGCCCTGAGTTCGACGGTCACAAGGTCGACTTCGACAACCTCACAGCCAGGAACAAGAGGTACATCCCCGA
>Ga0315268_10001708_pt1 | contig 25235 bp, 24 predicted proteins | sample C1_top_MG_FD_204535 | JGI IMG/M metagenome (GOLD analysis project Ga0315268, IMG submission 204535) | Sediment microbial communities from Yellowstone Lake, YNP, Wyoming, USA - C1_top | ecosystem: Environmental > Aquatic > Freshwater > Lake > Sediment | place: USA: Wyoming | collected 2017-08-01
TTCGGTATTTGCCCTTGAACTTATCAATTGAATCATTTCTGTAAGCCTGCACCATTTCATTGCTGAAATCTTCAGCCGTGATATAATAAACCCGGTCCGACGGGCATTGAGAAATAATATGGTGGCCTACCGCCTGGGAAAGGTGACTCTTGCCCATCCCGGTCTTTGACAGCAAAAAAAGACAATTCTGCTGTGAATTCATTTTTGAGGCAAGAGAGAGGGAGGCCGTAAAAGCAAACTCATTGTTTCCACCCACTACAAATTGATCAAACGTAAAATCTTTTCTTAAAAATCGCCCGTAATGAGGCTGGATATTTTCGTTGGGAAGTGTCAGCTGGAAATTGTTTTGCGGTTTGCCGGAGCTGGATTTTTTCCCTTCGGAAACCTCGATAACATACCTGCTTTCTTCACCTGAAATCTTTGTTAATTCCGAAACGATCAGGGTGCCGTAATGATCCTGCACCCTTTTCTGGGAAAACTGGTTAGGAGCCGAAAGGACCATTACACCGTCAACGGTTCTGCTGAACTTAAGAGGTTCCACCCACATCCTGTAACAGTGACCCGGAATAGATTCCTTTATCGCCGCCTTGACCGAATTCCAGATAGCTTCCATAAAATTATTTTTACTTGATATTTTTAAAACCGATTAATGTTCTGTTAGGAGCCGTTACGAAATAACAATTTTATTTCTGACCATTTTGTTAGGAGCCGTTACAAAATAACCATTACATTTCTGACCATTTTGTTACGGCTCCTTATGCCGGTCACGGCTTACGGCTCCTTATGCCGGTCACGGCTTACGGCTCCTTATGCCGGTCACGGCTTACGGCTCCTTATGCAGGTTACAGCTTTATTTCAATGTAACGGTTATTTCTAAACACCGGCTTACCGAATAGACCAGCTCATTAAAACCAGCCTGAATTTATTGCCGGGTAATTCGAACAGATGAATTTAATATGGCGTCGTTTTAAAGCATCAGATCTATTGTGTCAAACCGGATAGAAACTGGATTTCGAATATTTTGATAAAAGTTATCAACAATTTTTATCCCGTTGATATCAAATAATAATTATCACACAAATATGCAAACCCTTAACCTGCAATCATTTTTTTCCAAAGTAATTTGTTCAGGTATTTTAAGCATATCGGGGCTTACTTCTAACAAACAAACATTAACCTCGTTTTTTATAATCTCGTAAATTCGACGATTATCTTTCATTTTTTGCCATAATCTGCTTCATGAATTTTTGTTCTCAAATCACATTGGAAATTGTTGAAAAAGTATGCCCGGCTCTGTAGTATAATTTTTATTTATCAAAATCATGAAAGGTTCTGCCATGAAAAAGATCAGGCCCATAATAGGAATAACTGCCGGAGACCCGGCGGGAATCGGCCCGGAAATAATATTGTCTGCCCTGAGCACGCCATATCTTTACGAACTATGCAGGCCTCTTGTAATAGGAGACATGGGGGTTCTTTCTGCAGCAAAAAAATGCTCAGGCAGCGCAATAAAATTTAATCCTGTTATTAATCCTTCCGAAGGAAGATTTCAGGCCGGGTTTATTGATCTGGTATCTCTTTCCGAACTTGATTTCAACCAAAAGTCATGGGGAAATCCCACGTTGCAGACTGGGAAAGCCATGGTTGAATATATCAAAGCCGCAACAGGCATGGCGATAAATAAAGAGATATCAGGAATCGTTACATGCCCCATAAATAAAAAAGCAATGCAAATGTCAGGATTTGATTATAACGGGCATACCGAACTTATTGCAGAAAGCACAGGAACAAAAGATTATGTCATGATGCTGGCTGGCGACAGGCTCAGGGTATCCCTCGTTACGATCCACATGCCCCTTTCCAGAGTGTCAGGCTCTATTACAACTGAGAATATTTCGAAAACAATACGAATCACAGGAGAGGCTCTTATTGAACGTTTCGGCATTGATTCACCGGAAATAGCCGTTGCAGGACTCAACCCTCATGCAGGTGAAAGCGGGATATTCGGAAACGAGGAGGAAAATATCATAAGGCCTGCGATAGAGAAATCGGCTTGCGAAGGGTTAAAAGTTTCGGGACCTTATCCGCCTGATACAATCTTTTATCGTGCATTAAAGGGAAGCTACGATGCCGTTGTCTGCATGTATCATGATCAGGGACTTATTCCGTTCAAAATGATACATTTTACCGATGGTGTCAACACAACCCTCGGAATACCGATAATAAGGACTTCAGTGGATCATGGAACCGCCTACGATATTGCCGGAAAAGGAAAGGCAGACCCCGGCAGCCTCATCGCAGCAATAAAAATGGCGGCATTCCAGGCAGAATGTTTAAGCCGCTGTAAAAAAATAAAGTAGTAATCTGGATGTCAAAAACGGAGACCTTTGCATATCTAATACAGAGACTGGCACATGCATTCGGTTTTGCCGTTTTGCAAGAAATTGTTATGAAACATAACAACGCCCCCTGATTGTCAACAAAGAGACACAGGCAGAGACAAAACATCAGCTTCGTGGGCGTATATCCACTGGGGCTGTTCAGGTCTGATGGGAGCGGATATGCTGCCGTTGATGAAATTTAAGTCTCGATCTTGCTAAACGGCAAAACCGAATACATGTACCAGCCCATTAAGATGGTTATGCAAAGCTCTCAAAAGGCATGAGGATTTTAAAATGAGTTCCGACAGAATAATTATCAGGGGTGCCAGACAGCACAACCTTAAAAATATAGATGTTGAATTGCCGAGGAACAGGCTCGTCGTAATCACAGGCCTTTCGGGGTCCGGCAAATCAACTCTCGCTTTCGACACTCTTTATGCGGAAGGTCAGCGCAGGTACGTTGAATCACTTTCCACCTATGCCCGCCAGTTTCTGGAGCGCATGGAAAAGCCTGATGTGGATACTATAGAAGGACTGTCTCCCGCAATTGCAATCGAACAAAAAACTGCGAGCCACAACCCGAGGTCAACAGTCGGAACTGTCACCGAAATATATGACTATTTACGACTTCTTTATGCCAGGACGGGAACGCCTCATTGTCATATATGCGGGAAACCGATAACCGCCCAGTCTCTCGATCAGATCGCAGACAAGGTCATCTCTTTTCCCGAAGGAACAAAAATCGTTATTTTATCCCCTCTCGTTTCCGGCCAGAAAGGGTCCTTTGAAAAGCTTTTAAAGCAGCTGAAAAAAGACGGGTTTTCAAGAGTCAGGATAGACGGTAAAATCTCCGAGATTGAGGAAACGGAGAAGCCGGATAAGAACATAAAACACACAATAGAAGTCGTGGTCGACCGCCTGGTCATCAAGGAAAGCATAAGAAACAGGCTCGCAGATTCCCTCGAACTGGCAATGTCGCAGTCGGACGGGCTTGTTACGGTTGATGTCCAGGGAGGAGAATCGATCCTGTTCAGTGAAAAATCGGCATGTGTCACATGTGGAATCAGCTATCCCGAATTCACCCCAGCAAGTTTTTCATTCAACTCACCCCAGGGGGCATGCACCAAATGCGACGGACTCGGAACAACTACGGAATTCGACCCTGATCTTATCATTCCGAACAGGGAACTCTCCTTACGCCAGGGCGCTGTTGCTCCATGGGCAAACAGGAATTCGGTTCATTTCAATGATTTCCTGGAAGCGCTGGCAAGGCACTATGACTTCAATATATACACACCGTTCAAAGAGCTGCCGGATAATTTCAGATATGTACTGCTTTACGGATCAGGCGACGAACAGATAACATTCTTCTTTGAACAGAATAACCGCCGTTTCACTTACAGAAAACCTTTCGAAGGCATAATCCCGAAACTTCAGCGGCGCTATATTGAAACCGATTCGAACCAGACACGGGAAGAAATCAGGCAGTACATGACCTTCAGCCCATGTCCCGAGTGCCTTGGAAATAGATTAAACAGGGCAAGCAGTTCCGTAAGAGTGGGGGGCGCAGCAATATTTGAAACGACAGCGCTTTCGGTATCAAAAGCTGCGGCTTTTTTTAAAGAGCTTAAGCTTGAGGGGAAAAAAGAGATTATCGCAAAAAGAATCATAAAAGAGATTACAGAAAGGCTTGCCTTCCTTGAAAATGTCGGCCTTTCATATCTTACGCTCGACAGATCAGCTTATACCCTTTCAGGCGGAGAAAGCCAGAGAATAAGGCTTGCCACCCAGATAGGGTCCAAACTTACCGGCGTCCTTTATGTACTGGATGAGCCAAGCATAGGATTGCACCAGAGAGACAATCTGCGGCTTCTTGCAACTCTGGTAAAAATGAGGGATCTGGGGAATACTGTTCTTGTTGTTGAACATGATGAAGAGACAATCATGTCATCCGATTATGTTATTGACATGGGCCCCGGGGCTGGGGTCAACGGAGGAAAAGTAGTCTTTTCAGGCCCTCCGGCTGCTCTTGTGGATGACGAGAATTCATTGACAGGACAATATCTTTCCGGCCGGAAACAGATTCAAGTACCGGCCGAACGCCGCACGGGAAACGGAAGAAAAATCGTCATAAAAGGGGCTTCGGAAAACAACCTCAAGAACATTGACGCCGAATTTCCCCTCGGCAAATTTGTATGCATTACAGGCGTATCAGGTTCCGGCAAATCGACTCTTGTTCTTGAAACTCTCTACAGCATACTCTCCCGCAAGGTTTACAATGCAAGGATACCGGCCGGCGCCCATAAATCGGTGCTGGGGCTTGAGCATATCGACAAGGTCGTAAACATCGACCAATCCCCGATAGGAAGAACACCCCGATCCAACTCCGGGACTTATACCGGTCTCTTCACATATATAAGGGAACTTTTCGCAAGAACGCCCGAAGCCAGAATGAGAGGCTACAAACCCGGCAGATTCAGCTTTAATGTCAAGGGAGGAAGATGCGAGGCATGCGGCGGAGACGGTATCATAAAAATAGAGATGCATTTTCTGCCCGATGTTTACGTATCCTGCGATATCTGCCGCGGAAAAAGGTATAACCGAGAAACCCTTGAAGTAAGATACAAGGGGGAAAATATAGCGGATGTTCTTGACATGACGGTTGATCAGGCCGTTCTTTTCTTCGACAGGATAAATAATATAAAAACGAAGCTTATGACTTTATCGGATGTCGGCCTCGGCTACATCAGGATAGGCCAGCCTGCAACAACCCTTTCGGGAGGCGAGGCACAGAGGGTAAAGCTTTCACGGGAGCTCAGCAAAAAGGGAACCGGCAGAACCGTCTATATCCTCGACGAGCCTACGACAGGCCTTCATATAGACGACATACAGAAACTTCTCCATGTATTAAACCGGCTTGTCGATTCCGGTAACAGTGTCATAGTGATCGAGCATAACATGGAAGTAATCAAGACGGCAGATCATATCATTGACCTTGGGCCCGAGGGGGGAGATGAGGGAGGCTACATAGTAGGATGCGGCACACCTGAAGAATTATCGGACAACAGGATGTCATATACCGGGCAGTTTTTAAAAAAGATCCTGCAGCGGGGCGCTTCAAGGCACAGAGAAATATAAAATCAAACAGGGCCGTGCCCGAAGGCACAGCCCTGTTTCTCCAAACCATAAATCATCAATTAGGAGCCGTTACGAAATAGCTGTTACTTTCCGGACTATTTCGTTATGGCTCCTTATGCCGTTCTCACCATTTAAATGGCACGGTTATTTCAACGGCTTAATGGGCGAAAAGCCCTGCAATAGCAGCTGCCTGAGGATGTGCATAAATAAGGATCAGGGCAATTACGAGTGCGTAAATACAAAGAGATTCGATCATGGCAAGACCGATCAGCATTGTAACTGTAACTTTTCCTGATGATTCCGGATTTCTTGCAATACCCTCAACTGCGGCCTTAAGGCCAAGACCCTGGGCAATACCGCAACCAAAGGCCGCGACTGCAATCCCGAAACCGGCGGCTGTAACGCATGCGATGAAGAATTGTAATGCTTGAGCTTCCATACTTTAACTACCTCCTTTTTAGATTTTATTCTTTGCTTCTTCCATTATCCCATAAAAAACTATTTTTTTCCGGCTGTATTAATGAGCGTGTTCCATTGCGCCGGTAAAATACATCATTGAAAGCAAAAAGAAAACAAATGCCTGAACAAGAGCGACAAATATACCGAGAGCCATTATAGGCAGGGGTGCAAAGAAAAGCCCCGCAAGCACGAAAAGGATACCAAGCACAAGTTCATGCCCCATCATGTTTCCAAAAAGACGGAAAGAGAGAGACAGAATTCTGGCAAGATGTCCGATAACTTCAATAGGGAAAACGATTGGGATCATCCACCATACAGGCCCGAGGAAGTGTTTGATATATTTTACTCCATGATATTTAATGCCGATAATATGGGTAAAAATGACTACCGTAAGTGCGCATGAGGCGGTGGTGTTGAGGCTGGCGGTCGGGGGGAAAAAACCCGGAACAAGACCTATCAGATTGCAACTGAAAATATAAATAAATATGGTTGCGACCAGCGGGAAAAGCCAGCGTCCCTCTTCGCCTGTAACATCAATCATAAAATTTTCGATTCCGGAAATGATAACTTCAAATACATTCTGCGCTTTTCCGGGAATCAGGCTGACGCTCTTTGCTGCTATCACTCCAAGAGTGATAAGAATAATCATTACCACCCATGAATAAATAACATGCGGATAGGAGTGAGCAAAATGCCCCAGGCCGATAGCCTCAAACAGCTTTACAAAAAACAGATAGGGATGTGCCACCTTATATTGCCTCCTTGAAAATTAGTTTTGTAAGTTCCAGCATGGTTGCTATTATTATGCTTGCAACCACGACGGAGAGCCCGACAAAAAGACCGAGGGGGTGAACATAATGCCCCGATATCAACATAAATATAATAAACCCGCTCACCATGAAACGGGCATAATACTTGGCCAGAACAATGTTGTGGGAAGCAAGTTGCGAAGGTGTGAGCGCTTTTTTAAGCGTTCTGTAAAGCAGATGAAAATTTATCGTAACTATAAGTCCTCCGGATACTATTCCCATTGCAAACTTTGGAGAAGCAATAACAAGCCCTGCGATACTCGCAATACAAAAGAGTACCCAGTTTGTCAGGGTAACAAATTTCAGGATGCGCTGCTGCATTTTTACTTTATATCTCTTTCCTGCGGAGATTTCTCGCTCTTCCTTATCGCAAGCCAGATATTTCTGAATCCTGCTGCAATACCAAGTCCAAGAAAAACAAGTGTAAGCCAGGGATAAAGTTCAAATCGCCTGTCAAGGTACACACCGATTGCAAGTCCGATAAATATCGAAAGCGCTACCTGCAAGCCAAGACTGCTGTAATATGCAAGTTCCCTTATATATCGTCTTGTTTCTCTTTTCAAAAAGAGCGCTTTCAAATATTGTTAGGAGCCGTTACGAAATAACCATTACATTTCTGACCATGTTGTTACGGCTCCTTATGCCGGTCACGGCATTTCAATGTTACGGTTATTTTTAAACAATGGCTTATATGGTCTATACGACCCCGGTAAAGCTTCTGCCCTCTAACACATGATTTTATTCAAGTCAATGCAAAATTGCATCAAAATCATATCGGTTTTATGTATAATAAATAACCTGTAATTTCAGCTAAATAAGGCTGTGTTTGAGGTCTTGTGCCGCATGATGATTTACCGTGGGAACGCCTCTTGCCTTAAGTGCCTTTGCCCCTTCCTTGTTCACTCTTCACTCTTCAATCTTCTCTCTTCACTATCCGCTGTTCACTATGGCAGGATTTTTACATGCCCGGCCTGGTCATCTTCCGAAACTTCGCCGATTATCGAAGCAAAAACGCCTTCATTCCGCAAAGCATCAAGGCATTCTTTTGCTCTTTTTTCAGGAAGGGATATTACCAGCCCGCCTGAGGTCTGGGGATCAAAAACCATATCAATAACAACCTGTTTTACCGATGAATCGACACTTATATTTTTGCTGCAATAATTTTTTGTATTATAGCTTCCGGCAGGAATCAGTCCCATAAGGGCATATTCTTCCGCCTTTTTAATAAAGGAAACCGAGCCGGTATGAATAAGGATCTTCTTGCCGCTTCCTTTGGCCATTTCAAGCACATGTCCGGCAAGACCGAATCCTGTTACATCCGTACAGGCATTTGGGCGGAACCTCAACATTATTTCAGCAGCCTTCCTGTTAAGGGTTGTTGTTACTTCAATAAGCGCGCTTATCGCCTCTTCATCAGCTACTTTTCCTTTAATGGCGGTTGCTATTATTCCGGTACCGACAGGCTTGGTCAAAATCAGCCTGTCCCCCGTCTTTGCATTTCTGTTTGTCAGTATCCTGTCCGGATGAACTATGCCCGTAACAGAAAGCCCATATTTAAATTCTCTGTCATCAACGCTGTGGCCACCCACCAGCACCGCGCCGGCTTCATATATCTTTTCAAGCCCTCCGGCAAGGGTCTCTTTCAGGATTTCTTCGGAAAGCTCCCCGACAGGAAAGCATACGATATTCATCGCCGTTACCGGCCTTCCACCCATCGCATATACATCACTCAGAGAATTTGCGGCCGCTATACGGCCGAATTCATACGGAGAATCAATGATAGGCGTGAAAAAATCAAGCGTCTGCACCAGCGCAGTTTCAGAATCCAGCCTGAAAACACCGGCATCATCCGAAGTCTCCATACCTACAAGAAGATCCGGATGGGCTTTTACAGGCAGGCTCTTTATTACATCTTCCAGGACCCCTGGACCTATCTTGGCCGCTCAACCTGAAGCCCGGACTTTTTCAGTCAAATATATTTTTTTATCTTTTTCCATTTTATTTATGCTTAGGTTTCATGTTGCCGCAGATACGCATTCACTATTCAGAATCTTATATCGCGGCTGTCAAATACAGGTCCGTCCATACATACATGCAGGTACCTGCCTTCATCCTTCCCTTCGATTGCACAACCAAGACAGGCTCCGATGCCGCATGCCATGACACTCTCCGTGGATATCTGACAAGGAACTTCATATGTTTCGGCTATTCCTGCAAGACATTTTAACATACCTGAAGGTCCGCACGCACAAATTACTTCGGGCCGCTTTTCCTTTAAAGCAACCTCAACCGGGATTGTTATAAGACAGGTTTCCCCTTCGCTTCCGTCATCTGTCGTGATCATCACATCAAGGCCAAGATTTAAAAAATCATCCCTGCATAAAAGATCCTCTTTCGATCTTGCCCCGAGAAAGACTTTTATATCGGAAGAACCGGCCATTTTATTCTCAAGAATATGTGTGGAGAGGAACAGCATAGGGGCAACTCCGATTCCGCCCGCCACAATAAATATTCTGCCTATATTTTCAGGCAAAGAGAATCCATTCCCGAGAGGGCCCGTGATATCGACCCATTCGCCGTCTTTGACTTCCGAAAGTCTGCCCGTAAACTCTCCCACAACTCTGTAAAGGATTTCTATCCCTTTTTCACCCTTGATTATCCTGTGAACTGAAAATGGACGGCTGAGTAGAGGCGAAGTCCTGTCGGTAAGACGCAGCATGACGAATTGACCGGGTCTTGCAGAAAAAAAATTTCTGCTGCAATTTAGCCCTATTCTGTAATAAGAAACACTTAATTTTTTATTCCACAAAACCTGAACTTTTTCCATAACCATATTCATGTCCCGCCGTATCTCGTGATTCGTAATTCTTGGTTGGTGGTTCGATTCACGATGCACGCCTCCTGTCCCCTGTTATCCCTATAACCGCTGCAAATCTCCCTGTTGTCTTTTCTCCCCGGTAGGAAAAAAAGAGATCTGTGTTGCATTTTGTGCAGATTCCGCTCGAATAAATATTCCCTGGCATCACACCTGCACCGCAAAGCTGGTCCGTACTTATACGCCAGAAATCAAAATGATTCGCAGAATCTTTGTACTTCCAGAACTGCTCCGGTATCTCCCTCTCATAGTTGATAAATTCCGCGCAGCATGGCCCGAGGGAAGGGCTGATGCCTGCGAATATGTCGGAGGATCTGCAGTCAAACCGCTCTTTCATTGCATCTATTGCGCTGCCTATTACGTTCTTAATGCTTCCCCTCCATCCGGAATGGACATTCGCGACTACATTCCTGACCGGATCAAACATGAGAACCGACTGGCAATCTGCAATTTTTATAGCAAGCATCCTGTTTTCAACGTTGCTCACCAGTGCATCGCCGATAAAAGGAAAAGAATTTGATTTTGAAACAACAATAACGTCCGCATCATGCATCTGCCTTGTAAAAACAAGTTCGCCGTCATCCATGCACATTGAAACCAGCGATCTGTTCCGCCTAGTAGAACCTTCATCATCCCCGACCGACAAGCTAAGATTCAGGCTGCTGTAAGGTTCCTTGCTGAACCCGCCATTTCTTGTAAATACTCCATGCCTTAATTTCGGAAAAGAGACCATGTTCGGAAACTGAAAAAACGAAACTCCGTTGACTTTTGTTAATATCAATTTACCCCTTCTCCATATTACCCGGATATTTCCAGGATCCTTTTTATAATCGAAGATGTCGATATTCCAGGCACCATGGAAATTCTCACAACCCTGCCGCCGGTCGCTTTGACAAAATCAGCCCCGATAATATCCTCTTCCGCCCAGTCGCCTCCTTTGGCAAGAATATCAGGCCCGACATTTTTGATAAGATTCAGAGGATCCGGCTCGTCAAAAAGAACAACATAATCAACGCATGACAATCCGGAAAGCACCTCGGCCCTATGAATCTGGGGAACAACCGGTCTTTTTTCGCCTTTTATCAGCCTGACAGACTCATCTGAATTGAGGCCGACTACAAGAATATCACCTTCCGCCCTCGCGGCAGCAAGATATCTGACATGTCCGGCGTGCAGGATATCAAAACATCCGTTTGTAAAAACAATGCGCTTGCCGTCCTTCTTCAAACGGCTTGCCTCTCCGGCAATTTCGCTGTTTGTCAATAATTTTTCCATAGTTTTAATTATTCGTAATTGATAATTTATGATTTAATGTGCTTCGTGTTCTTCGTGGTTTTAGACCGCCCTCGCCAGAGTCATCACATCAACACTCTCCGCACCGCCCTCAAAAAGCGCTTTTGTGCATTCATCGGCCGTAGCCCCGGTAGTATAAACATCATCGACAAGCAGGACTCTCTTTCCTTCTACCGCCGAAGCATCCCTCACGGTAAAAGCCCCCTTGATGTTTTTCATCCTTTTTTCCCGCCCAAGGCCGGTTTGCGGCTCCGTATATCTTGTTCTTTCGAGAACATCCCTGCCTATCTTCATGCCGCCCGGTTCAGGCGTGAATCTTTCCGCCATCATAGCCCAGTTTTTTACAAGAAGATAAGCCTGGTTAAAACCCCGCTCCCTGAAGCGCTTTACATGAAGCGGAACAGGCACAACAAGGTCAAAATCTTTTATATTCCAGTGTCGCATCAGAACAGAAAAGAGAAGCGTTTCAAGCGGCCCGGCAAGCTGAAGCTTTCCCTTGTACTTAAAAGAGTGAATAATTTCCATGAACGTCCGGTAATAAAGGCCGACTGCACGGGCTTTACCGAAACGTTTCGGAAGTTCAATGCACTTTCCGCAAAGATGGTCTTCCCCCTCACGGCTTTTGAAAACAAACCCGCACACACAGCAGGCGGGGGATTCGGTAGGCAAAAAACCGCCGAGGCAGTCCGCGCATACAAAAGGAGCCATCACTTTTTCAAACGTAATATCTTCCGGTTCAATCGGTCTCGGTGCGGAATTTATTATATATAACGAACCGCTCTTTCCGGAAAAGCGGAAAAAGGAACCGCACGCAATACATTTTGAAGGGAAAACAGCCTCTTTTAATATCTCCGTCAGACGGATCAAAAACATTTATAGCCCGCCTATCCTGTTAACGATTGCAACTGCAAACTCCGAGCATTTTACCTCTTTAGCGCCTTTTATCTGGCGCGCAAGGTCATAAGTTACAATACCGTCCTTAATGGTTGACTGCAATCCTACCCTTATCAGTCCGGATGCCTCTTTCCATCCTATGTAGTCGAGCATCATGGCGCCTGATAAAAGAAGCGAACCTGGATTCACCATGTCTTTCCCCGCATACTTTGGCGCGGTTCCGTGGGTGGCTTCAAAAACAGCGCAGGCATCTCCGATATTTGCGCCCGGCGCCATGCCAAGTCCCCCGACCTGGGCAGCGATAGCATCGGAAAGATAGTCGCCGTTCAAGTTCGGAGTGGCAATTACCCGGTATTCTTCGGGACGGAGAAGTACCTGCTGAAAAAGCATGTCGGCAATACGGTCCTTTATTACTATTTTGCCTTCAGGTCTCTCTCCTTTGTATTTATCAAAAAGCTCCTGCTCGGTTATTGTTTTATCTTTGAATTTTTCTTTTGCAACCTCGTAACCCCATTTTGAAAAAGCGCCTTCGGTGAATTTCATTATATTACCCTTGTGCATAAGGGTGACGCTCGGAATACCGTTTTCAACAGCATATGCAATAGCACTTGCCACGAGGCGCTTGCTGTTTTTCTCGCTTATGGATTTTATCCCGATACCTGCATCTTTTGGAAGGTAAACACCCATGTTGTCTTCAAGAAAGGATCTTATTTTATCCGCTCCCTCACTTCCTGCTTCCCATTCTATTCCGGCATACACATCTTCCGTATTTTCCCGGAAAATTACCATATCAACTTTCTCGGGGTTTTTCATGGGGCTTGGAACGGATTCGATATACTTAACAGGGCGGACACATGAAAACAGATCGAGTTTCTGGCGTAAAGAGACATTAACACTTCTTATCCCTTTACCCACCGGCGTAGTCATCGGCCCTTTTATGGCAATAACATGCTCTCTTATCGACTTTAACGTCTCTTCAGGAAGCCACTTGCCCGTCTTCGAAAAAGCTTTTTCTCCGGCCAGTATCTCCAGCCATTTGATTCCCTTTTTACCTTTATAAGCTTTTGCAACGGCGCCGTCCATCACCAATCTTGCCGCCTTCCATATATCAGGCCCGGTGCCGTCCCCTTCGATAAAAGGAATAACCGGGAAATCCGGAACATTCAGCGTACCATCATCATTAACAGTAATTTTTACTCCGACCATCTATATGTTTCCTCTCCTTGACCTGTTTCTGATTCTTACTTCTAGGTTCGTACATCGCATCTCGAATATCGAACATCGTACCTCGAACTTTCTATCTTCTCATCTTCCCAACTTCCTATCGTTTTTCGTCCCTTGCCCACTCGACCACTTGACCCCTTTTTCAATAATCACGCTGCCTGAACACTTCGTACATCACCACAGCTCCGGCAACTGAAGCGTTAAGGGAACCGATCCCCTTCTTCTGGGGAATCGAAACGAGAAAATCACAGTTTGATTTGACAAGAGGTCTTATCCCTTTTCCTTCTCCGCCTATTACCAAAGCAATCGGAGATCTGAAATCGCAATCATAGACCGGCATATCGGCCATAGCATCCAGACCTGCGATCCAGAGTCCTTTATTCCTGATTTCTTTCAAGGCATTTATCATGTTTGTTATTCTGGACAAAGATATATGTTCAAGCGCGCCTGCCGATGCCTTCGAAACAGCGGGAGTGGGAGAAGCAGACCGGTCCTTTGTAATCACGACCCCCCCGGCCCCGACGCATAACGCCGTTCTGACAAGTGCGCCAAGATTCTGCGGATCGACCATATTATCAAGCAATATCAGAAAATCTATAACACCTGGCTTTATATTATTTAAAATATCATCAAAGGGGGTCAGGGGATATTCGCTTACCCTTGCCCCGATGCCCTGATGAAGGGCCGAACCGGTCATTTGATCCATTTGCACAGGCTTGACTGTTTTTACAGGTATCTTCCGCAGCGAGAGCAGGCCGGTTATATTTTTATAGCGTCCTGAATCCTTTTCCCTGACGATATAAACTTCAAAGAATTCTCTTCTGCCCGCCTTAAGAGCCTCAAAAACAGGGTGAACTCCGTATAGTATTTCAGTTTTCATCATGATATGCGGCCTTATGGTTCAATCCGCCTTATGCGGAGTCTCCGATCTCTGGTTTTAAAAAAAGTGTTAAGTGTCAAGACTAGTGGTTCGTGATCCGCCTTGCGCCTCACGCCTCACGCCTTTCCCGTATCTTTCAACTATCGAAACAATCTCTGCAACTGCTTTATTAAGGCTGTCATTGACAATAACATGCCTGTAGAGGTCTCTTTGAGCCATTTCTCTCTCGGCGTTTTCCATTCGCCTTTCGATTACCTCCCGGCTGTCCGCTCCTCTTGATTCGATCCGCATTCTGAGTATTTCAGAAGTCGGAGGCATTATAAAAACCGTGATGCTGTCCGGATATCTCTTCAGTATCTGCCTGGCGCCATCGACGTCTATATCAAGAAGTACATCTCTTCCTGAAGCAAGCGCCTCATTCAAAAATTCTGCCGATGTTCCGTAAAAATTCCCGTGGACTTCAGCCCATTCCGCCCATTTCCCTTCTTTTATTTTTCCTGCGAAATCTTCCTTAGATATAAAATTGTAATCGGCGCCGCTTATTTCGTCTTTCCGCGGCTCCCTTGTTGTATAGGAGACGGAATAAAGCATACCCCTGAAATGTTCCATCAAAGCCCGGCAAAGAGTTGTCTTCCCGGCTCCTGAAGGAGCAGAAAGGATAAAAAGGCGACCTCTTCCGGAAGCCGCCATATTTTCATTCTCTGCATTCACGATAACAGTTCCGGAAAGCACGACATATTATTTGGATTCCTTGAGTGCGGCGTGGCGCTGGGATAAAGTTTCAGACTGGATGGCGGAAAGCACAACATGGTTGCTGTCCATGACGATTATTGCCCTTGTCTTTTTCCCGTGTGTTGCATCGACGAGTCGTTTTTCTTCCCTTGCATCATCCTTCAGGCGCTTCATCGGAGCCGAATTGGGTGAAACTATCGCTATAACCCGTTCAGCTATCACTGAACTTCCATAACCGATACTCAACAAATTCTGTTTCATTTCCCCCCCGACGCCTTTTTACAAATCTATTATTGACGAGTCCGTCCCACGTGGCTTACGCTTCGTATTTCCTACTCGATATTCTGCACCTGTTCCCTGATCTTCTCAATCTCCGATTTAACATCCACAATGGTATGGGATACAAGAGCCTTTTCGGTTTTTGATCCCATTGTATTAAACTCGCGGTTCAGCTCCTGTAAAAGGAAATTAAGCTTTCTTCCGGCAGGCTCCCCTGAATTCATTATAATATTAAACTGGATGATATGGCTTTTTGCCCTTACTATTTCCTCCGAAATGTCGCATCTGTCGGCAAGGAATGCCGCTTCCTGGGCTATCCTCCCGACATCCAGTTCCACAGTATCCCCGGCCAATAAAGATATCCGCTCCTTCAGGCGTTCTTTATAATATAGAGGGAGATCGCGCGATTCATTTTCAATCCGGCTCAATGATTTTTCAATACCGTCGAACCGCGAGATAAAATCCCCGGCAATAAATTCACCTTCTTTTTTTCTCATTTCATCGAGCCGGCACATGGCATCTTCCAGAGAATCCTCTATTAACGGCCATTCCGCATCAATATCTTTAATAACACAGGCAGGCTTTATAACCCCTTCGGCTCCGGATATAATATCAAGAGATATTCCGGAGTCAATTTTCAAAATGTTTTTAAGGCGCAAAAGGGCATTATAGTATGCTGTCGCCTTCTCCTCATCTATTTCAAACTCCCGTACATTGTTGGCGCTATTTTTTATCTCGATCCTGATCTCAATACGGCCTCTTGATATTCTGTCGCTGATAAATCTCTTGATCTTTTCTTCCAGTGAAAGATGATCATGGGGAATGCGCAGGTTAACATCAAGATTTTTGCTGTTATATGAGCGGATTTCCGTCACAACTTCAATATTTTCGTCTGCTTTTTCGGACCTGGCAAAGCCGGTCATGCTTTTTATCATTTCTCTTCTTTCCGTCTTAGACCATTGCTAATACCCAATCAGAAGCCATACAGGGGTCTGGGTGCGCATGCGAACCGCAGAAATATTAAACCAACCCTTCGCCAACGGCAGCATATCCGCTCCCATGAAATCCGTGCAGCCCCAATGGAGTTATTCTCACGAAGCGTTATATCTTCTTCGTCTGTATAAATTTTTATTACCCGCCCGGGGGCTCGAAGTCTATTAAAAACTTGTTCTGCGGTTCGCATGCGCACCCAGACCCCTGCATGGCGAATAATAATTACTCAAAGCTCTCTCCGTCTCAGATCGGCAACATATTTATCTCGAACATTTTTAAGATAAGAGAGCATGCTCTCATCGGCATAATCAGGGTATGTCCAGGGCAATTTTTTAAATCCGCCTTCCTGGTAAATAAGAGTCAAATCGGCATAAATATTGTTTCCAATATATATTCTGTGAGTGTAATTCTTGCCCGTTGCAAGAACAAAACGTTCGCACAGCATGTATCCCGGATCTATATTTACAGCCCTTTTCCCGTTTCCTGAGTATCGCAATTCAATATCATTAGTAAAATTCTTTATTTGCGACAGATCCTGCTGTTCTATAAGTGTTTTGAAAGCAAGCATCCTCCTGAAAAGAGGTGAACCCATTTCAGGTTCATAATAAGATGTATAATCAAATGAAAACCACCGGCTGATAATATCAACCGGGCCGAATCGTCCGGCAAGCTCATCTGCAAGCTGTTCAATGAGCCCCTTTTCCTTCAGGATGATCCCGGTCACAAGTTTTGCAGGCTTCGGCGCCCTTGGAGTGCTCATGAATTTCTCTGCTATAACGGCTTAGCTTCGTCTATCAGCATGATTGGAATATCATCTCGTATTTCATACATGAGCCTGCACCTGTCACATATAAGCCAGTCGCTTGTACTATTAAGGTAGATATCCCCTTTGCATTTCGGGCATGCAAGAATCTCGAGCAGTTCTTTGCTTATCGCCATGATTTTTCTCCGGATAATTATATGTTATATGATCATCAGATCTGATGAACTCCTATAGCAAATATGTATTTAGCTTGCAAAATGATTTGAAGATCCCCGCAGCAAGCTACGGAGAATCTTCGACCGTAAGGCCTTTTCATCTGTTTCTATTTCGCCCGCTAACTCCATCGCAAGCAGCGGTGATTGCGCTCGCTGTTTCGGTCAAAAGATACCGTGCAAAATGAATTTTGCTTTTTATTGATTTCTAATTTATATCTTGGAAAAGAGATATTAATCTAATGGAATGACATAAATTATTCAACATTTATTATAGGTTTATCTGATGATTGTTGTACCTGAAGAATGGGCGAAACGATGGGAAGGAGATGATATCTTTGACAGGCTATTTGCCCTTGAAGGAAAGGTTTACCGCAATAAAGAAGGGCGCAAAACCATCCGTTTCACAATAGACGGCAAAAATTATTTCGGCAAGTTTCACAGCGGAATCGGTTGGAAAGACCTGCTTAAAAACCTTTTTCAGTTCCGGCTGCCTGTAATAGGAGCCCAAAATGAGTGGACGGCAATCAAGAAACTCGAACAACTCGGGATAAAAACAACGCCCCTTGCCGGATACGGGAAAAGGGGAATAAATCCCGCAAAAATTCAGTCTTTTGTAATTACGGAAGAAGTGACAAACACGGTAAGCTTAGAGGATTTCTGCCGCAACTGGCAAAAACTGCCGCCTTCTTACGCCCTTAAAACATCCCTCATAACAAAAGTCGCCAAAACAGCAAGAATTCTCCATGAAAACGGCATGAACCACAGGGATCTTTACATCTGTCACTTTCTTCTTGATTTATCTTCAGGGATTGACCGGGTCGACAACAAGAACCCTGACCTTCACCTTATTGACCTCCACCGTGTCCAGTTCCGCCGCAAAACACCTCTGCGATGGAAAGCAAAAGATATAGCCGCCCTTTATTTTTCGAGCATGGATATTGGGCTGACAAATCGCGACCTTTTGCGATTCATTAGAGTTTACCGGAACACGGATATCAAATCCGCTCTGAACGAAAAAAAATTCTGGAGTAAGGTCGAAAAACGCGGCAAAGCTTTTTACAGTGAATTCAAAAGAAAGGACCCGGATGCCGATTTATGCTTTGACAGGGAAAGCTGACGGCATCCCATACTTGCTTTTTAACCTGCCCTTGATTATATTGATAATTGATTTGGCTTGCATGGATTTTTACTGGATCATTAATTTTTCCCACTTGAAATAAGAAAGGTTCTATTTCACAAAATGATCGGAATATCAAAATTATATTGCGGCACGGTCGAGCCGTCGGATGCTCTTCGTTACAGTCGTTCCTCTTCACAGCTTCCATCTCACCTTCTGCAGTTTTCATCGGATAAAAAGCCTGTTGTCGTGTGGAATATCACAAGGCAATGCAACTTAAAATGCGTTCACTGTTACGCGCACGCAAAAAGCGCTCCTGTCGAGAACGAGCTTTCAACTTCAGACGGAATAAAACTTATAGATGACCTTGCCGGTTTCGGCGCACCTGTTCTCCTCTTTTCGGGCGGAGAGCCGATGATGAGGAAAGACCTGCCCGAACTCGCGGGCTATGCGGTAAAAAAGGGCATGCGAGCGGTTATTTCAACAAACGGAACCCTGATAACGGTGCAGGCAGCAAAAATGCTCAAAGATATAGGTCTTTCATATGTCGGGATAAGTCTGGACGGCATGGAACAGATAAATGACCGTTTCAGGGGAGTCAAAGGCGCCTTCAACGATGCCATAAACGGCATAAAAAACTGCAAGGCCGCTGGAATCAAGGTCGGATTGAGATTTACAGTCAACAAGTACAATTTCAAAGAAATACCGAAAATATTCAATCTTCTTGAAGATATGGAAATACCCCGTGTCTGTTTTTACCATCTTGTCTATGCGGGCCGAGGCTCAAAGCTCGTTGAAGAGGATCTATCTCACAATGAGACAAGAGAAGCAGTTGATACGATAATTGATCATACCAAAAGGCTCCATGATAATGGAAAGCAGAAAGAGGTTTTAACCGTTGATAACCATTCGGACGGGCCATACCTTTATTTAAGACTTTTGAAAGAAAATCCCGGAAGGGCCGGGGAAGTTCTGGAACTCCTGAAGATGAACGAAGGAAATAATTCGGGAAGAGGTATAGGATGCATAAGCTGGAATGGCGATGTGCATGCAGATCAGTTCTGGCGGCATTACAGTTTCGGAAATATAAAAGAACGTCCGTTTTCCGAAATATGGACGGACCTGTCCAATCCTTTGATGAAAAAACTTAAAGAAAAAAAGAAGCATGTTACCGGCAGATGCGCGGGATGCCAGTGGATAGATATCTGCGCTGGAAATTTCAGGGTTCGAGCCGAAGCGGTCACGGGAGATGTGTGGGCGCCTGATCCTGCGTGTTACCTGACCGATCTGGAAATCAGCAAACAGTGAAAGGTGAAAAGAAAGTGGAACACTTAATTTTTTTTTACAACCATAAACGGAGATTTATATGTTATTTCCAGATTACAGGCCGAGGCGCTTGAGACAAAATGAGGCTTTTCGCAGATTGATAAGGGAAACCGTACTGTCCGTCGACGATCTCATTCTTCCCCTTTTTGCAATAGGCGGCCGGGGAGTCAAAAATCCGATACAATCGATGCCGGGCCATTTTCAGCTTTCTATCGAAAACCTTGCTGAAACATGCAGGAAAGCATATGAACTGGGAATACCTGCCGTCATGCTTTTCGGAATACCGGATAAGAAGGATCCGCTCGGGACGAGCGCCTATTCAAAGGACGGCATCGTTCAAAAGGCTGTAAAAGCAATAAAAAACAAGCTGCCTGAGCTTGCAGTAATAACGGATGTCTGCCTTTGCCAGTACACCGACCACGGCCACTGCGGAATCGTGGACGGGCACACTGTGGACAACGATTCCACTCTTGAGCTTCTGGCTAAAACGGCTCTTTCTCATGCAAAGGCCGGCGCAGACATGGTAGCGCCTTCTGACATGATGGACGGACGCGTAGCGGAAATCCGTAATATCCTTGATGAAAACAGCCTGAGCCATATCCCCATCATGTCATATTCAGCAAAATACTGCTCAGCTTATTACGGCCCTTTCAGGAGCGCCGCTGACTCGGCTCCCAAATTCGGAGACCGCAGAACATACCAGATGGATCCGGCAAACGGACTTGAAGCTATACGGGAAGTCACGATGGATATAGAAGAAGGGGCCGACATAATAATGATAAAACCGGCTCTTCCTTACCTTGACATCATCTACCGAGTCCGTGAAGAGATCGATCTTCCTATAGCCGCATATAATGTAAGCGGCGAATTTTCGATGATAAAGGCCGCCGAAAAGATGGGATGGATAGATGGGAAAAGGGTCATGATGGAGACACTGACATCCATAAAAAGGGCAGGCGCGGACATGATACTCACCTATTTTGCAATCGAAGCGGCACAGGAGATCAAAAGGCAAGAGGCATGAGTCGAGAGAAAACTCTTCAAAAATCATCAACTGAAGATTACAATCCATGAACCATAAACCAGGGCACTACGGGCATCCTGAAGGAGAAAAAAAGGGAGCCCCCCTGCGTCTTGTCGCATGGGAAATCACCCGCAACTGCAACCTCTCCTGCATTCATTGCCGCGCTTCAGCAACAAACGGCCCATATACCGGAGAGCTTGATACAGAAACCTCCTTAAGGCTTCTCGACCAGATCACAGATACCGGAAATCCGATCATCATACTGACCGGCGGAGAGCCTCTTTTAAGGCCTGATATCTTTGATATCGCTGAATACGGCACAAAAAAGGGTTTAAGGATGGTAATGGCTCCGAACGGCACACTCATAACCGGATCAACAGCTAAAAAAATGGTTGCTTCCGGAATCAAACGGATAAGCATAAGCATTGACGGCCCCACAAAAGAGAGTCACGACAGTTTCCGGGGGGTGAAAGGCGCATTTGAAGGAGCGCTCCGCGGCATTGCTTTTGCCAAAGAGGCGGGTCTTGAATTTCAGCTAAACACCACAATAACAAAACTGAACCTGAAATATATTCCAGATATTCAGGACTTGGCCGTAAGCCTCGGGGCGGTCGCGCACCATATATTTCTGCTTGTCCCGACAGGCCGGGGAAAATTCATTATCGACCAGGAAATCTCCGCAAAGGAGTACGAAGAGACCCTCAACTGGTTTTACGACCAGCGGGAGAAGACCCCCTTGCAGCTCAAGGCGACCTGCGCGCCTCATTATTACCGCATTCTGCGGCAAAGGACCAGAGAGGACGGGAAATCGGTTACATATGAATCGCACGGCCTTGACGCCGTTACAAGGGGGTGCCTCGGCGGAACAGGCTTCTGTTTTATATCACACAGGGGCATTGTCCAGCCCTGCGGCTTCCTGCACATCGAATGCGGGGACGTAACAAAGAATTCCTTTGAAAAAATATGGAATTCATCTGAGGTCTTTCTTTCTCTGAGAAATTTTGATAAGCTTAAAGGCAAATGCGGAATCTGCGAATTCAAAAGAGTCTGCGGCGGCTGCCGGGCAAGAGCCTATGAGGCAACCGGCAATTATATGGCTGAAGAACCCCTTTGCAGTTATGAGCCTGTATCAGTTATAGGGCGAGAGGCGTCAGGCGGATCACTAATAACGGGTTTTAACACATAACACTTAATCCGCCCAAAGCGGAACATTTAACACTGTTTTACAACCAGAAATCATAAACCGGAAGCAAGTTACGAGGAACCGGCAATTAAAAATGAGGTGCGCGCCATGAAAATCAAATCTCTTATGATCCCTGATCCGATAACCATCACCGAAAAGGCTTCCATTGCAGAAGCAATCGAAATGATGAAGGTAAATTCAATCCGCCATTTACCTGTTGTGGGAAAAAACATGACGCTCAAAGGCTTTGTGACTCTTGCCGATCTGAAACAGGGGCTTATTCCTTCAATGATCGGTGGAGTATCTCTGGATGACCTGATGATAAAAAAACCTGTAACCGTTGACCCCGATGAAGATGTGGAAATTGCAGCCCAGAAAATATACAAAAACAAAATAGGGGGAATGCCGGTAGTAAAAGGCAACAAGCTTGTAGGCATCATTACGGTAACCGATATTTTAGGGGCATTCATCAATATGATGGGCATTTTAACAGCCAGCTCCCGGTTGGATGTGGTTGTCGGCAAGGAGCCTTCCTCTGTTAAAAAAGCTCTTCAGATTATACACGATAAGGGTGGAGACATCATAAGTGTTGGAATGACTGCAAACCAGAAAGGATCAAAAAGAACATACTATTTCCGCCTTTCTCCATGCAGGACAACCGGCATCAAGAAAGCTCTCGAAAAGGGAGGCTTCAAGGTAGAAAGCGCCATGGACTAAGCCGCTGTAAAAAAATAAAGTGGTCATCTGGATGTCAAAAACGGCATAAGGAGCCGTAACGAAAGGATCAAAAAAAGTACAGGTTATTTCGTAACGGCTCCTAAACTGATTTCAGGCCTTGAATCTCCCCGCCGCAAGTCCGCCAGCCATACTGATTGGCGGGACCTTCAGCGTGAAATGCGCTCGCTGTTTCGGTTCAATCTTCCAATCCGAAGCCTTTTTCAGCTATTTTATAACTTGACATAATCATTCCACTAATAGTATTTATTCCACGAATTTATCAATATATTTTATCCTGGATAACCTTAAATGAACTAAATGGTTTTTATGGAATCTGCCAATGAAATTTAAACTCTTATTTCTTTTTTTCGTCTTTTTTTTATTTCTTTTTCCATCAGATCTTCTTGCGGGCAAAATTGTTACTGCAAAGGGAGTCAGTTTCTTTGAACCAGGGCGGGAGCTGATTGCACGGGACAAGGCTATTGACGAGGCAAAACGGGCAGCACTTGAGCAGGCAATAGGCGCGACGGTTGAATCAAGCACGACTGTAGAAAACTTCACCGTTATCAAAGACCAGATTATGAGCCGGACCGCAGGGTATTTAAAGAACATAAAGATAATCGAAGAAAAAAAGACCGACATGGGAACAATAGAGGTCAAAATCGAAGCCGATGTCGAAACTTCTGCAATGCTTGAAGATCTCGACAGATTCAAAAAAATCTTAAGCTGGCAGAAAAACCCCCGTATAAGCATCGTCATAGACCAGGATACCGACAAGAGCTTCCTTCCGGCGGCCCAGAAATCATCAGCGCTTTTAACCGATAAACTGAAACAGGGCGGATTCACAGTCTATAAGCATTCGAAAGGCAAGGAATCCCAGATGGGCCTTCTTGTCGGCCTCTCCCTCGAACTTTCATCCAAACAGTCCTCGTACCAGAACATAGATATTTCCGTAAACGAAATCAGTCTCAGCGCAAACATTTACCGCCCGGATGACGGGGAGATACTGGGTACCGCCACTGCGGTAAAATCTCTTCCCGGCGAAAACAAGCTTAAAGTACTTGATGAAGGAGCAAAATACTGCATCGATTCAATCTGGTCCGACCTTCGAAGCAAACTCATAAAGGTTTGGGAAAATGAGCTTTACGGCGAAAGGAATATAAATCTGATTATCAAAAAGATCCCTTCCCATGCAAGAGCCCTTGAAATATCAAATATTTTTAAATCGGATGTTAGCGGCATGATAGATGTGAACATGGCAAACTTCAAGGATGGGACCGCCGAGTTCAATATCAAATATAAAGGGTGGCCGGAACATCTTTTAAATGAAATTCAGATGTCTTATTTTAAAAAGAAATATTTTAACCCGGCGGTTGAAATTGTCGAAGGAAATAAAATAATTATAAGAATCAATTGATAAATATAAGCAATCGGAGGCAGGATATGAATAGAAAGCCAATCAATGCAGGATTAATTTTTTTACTTGCCGCTTTTCTGTTTTCATGCGCGGCCGGGCAGCAGCAGTTTGAAACCGGCATGAAACTCAGCAAAGCAGGGAAGTACACCGATGCAATTGCCTACCTCGAACAGGCCATTGCAAAGGAGCCGAACAATGTTGAGTATCAGAAAGCCCTTTCAGACCTCAAAGAGACTCTTATATCCGATTATGTTTCCCAGGGTTCAAAAGCCTTAAGCGCCCAGTCTCCGGTTACAGTGACATCCCTTAATTCCGCCAAGGCCAGACTGGCGAAGGCAAAGGAGATTGATCCCAATCATCCTTCCGTTAAAAAACTTTCCGGTGAAATCGACAGGCATGAAAATTCGCTGCTTTCCGAAACAAAAAATCTCTATACTCAGGCAAAGGGTTTTATCTCAGCCGAAGAATGGTTAAAAGCATATTTCAGCCTTCAGCAGATTCAGGGCATATTCCCCAATTATGAGGATTCCTCACAACTTTTATCCCAGACGGCTTTAAACGGTTCACAGGCTCTGTACGGCAGGGCTAAGGCACTTTTTGACAAGGATGACTTCAGGGGCGCATTAAAATACCTTAATGAAGCCATTTCTTTAAAACCCGACCACAAACCATCCCTTGACCTTCTTGCTCTCACAAAAGAAAGGGACAACAAAAATTATTTCGTAGACCAGGGTAAAAAAGCGGCTGTAGCCCAGGACTGGTCAAAGGCTCTTACGGCCTATAACAAAGCTCTTGAGTATGCGCCGGGCGACGAATCCTTAAAACCGCTTATAGCAACCGTTGTACAAAAGCTGGGCTCATATTACATCCAGACTGCAAAGAACCAGATGTCGGACGGATGGCTTTTCAAGGCTTTTGAAAGCTACAATGTTGCCCTGAAAAATGCCGCGGACCCGAACAGTTCAGAATTAAGGAATCTTCGAAACCAACTTGCCTCACAGGCCGGCACTCTGGCAGCAAAGTTCAAGGATCAGAAAAAATACGGGGCAGCCTGGTTCTGGTATACCAGCCTGAAAGGCATTGAGCCCGATTATCCGGAAATTTTTTCAACCAACCTTTCAATGGAAGACAAGGTAAAGCAACGGGTTCAGAAATCAATAGCCGTTTTTGACTTTTCCAGCCCTTCCGGATACAAAGATGCTGGCATAATTGTCGCCAATAACCTCATAACCTACCTCTTTAAAAATGCGAGCGGGGATGTCAAGATTTTAGAGAGGGAGAATTTGAAATCAATTCTCGAGGAGATGAAACTTGGTCAAATCGGTGTTGTTTCCGAACAGACAGCAAAAGAGATGGGGCGGGTATACGGGATAGATGTCGCCGTTATGGGAAGCGTTCTTTTATATCAGGTTGAAACAGCTACTTCACAGGGAACAAAAACAGTAAGATACCAGATTGGGACCGAAATACAGGACAATATCCAATATCTCAACTGGATAGCAAAGAACCCGAACGC
>Ga0315268_10001709_pt1 | contig 25221 bp, 27 predicted proteins | sample C1_top_MG_FD_204535 | JGI IMG/M metagenome (GOLD analysis project Ga0315268, IMG submission 204535) | Sediment microbial communities from Yellowstone Lake, YNP, Wyoming, USA - C1_top | ecosystem: Environmental > Aquatic > Freshwater > Lake > Sediment | place: USA: Wyoming | collected 2017-08-01
GAGCCGTGGTCAAGGCACTGGCTCAATACAAACTGGCGCTTCGGGTTGAACCAGGCAACAAACAGGCCCAGGAACGGATAGAAGCGCTCCACTCGAACCGAACGGTGAAAGAGAACAAGGTGGAGCCTGTGGAGAAGGAGTCGCAGAAGCCGGCCAGCAGCGTTATTCCGCTCTTTGCTGGATTCTCCCAGGAAGAGTTTAATGCTTTTACCAAGGTCATGAACGTACATCCTTTGCCCGAGAGTATGCCCATTGTTCAGCAGCATGATTCCGGAAAGTCGGTCTATATTATCGCGAACGGGTCCGTCAAGGTCTATACAACCATGCTGTCCGGCGAGCGCGTGGACCTTGCAGTGCTGCGCTCCGGGGATTTCTTTGGCGAGATGTCCTTTCTTACCGGCAAGCCCAGGACCGCCACGGTCGAGACAGCTGAAGATTCCACTATCCTCGAGGTCGAGGAAGACAAACTCCGCGAGATCATTGCGCAGCGGCCTCATATTCTTGATGTGCTCCAGAAATATTCCGATATGCGATCAAAGGGCACCACGAACAAGATCCTTGAATCGAACAAGTAAGACGGCTCCTTCACGGTTATATTGTTTTCGGTATCGGGGTAGCATCACGTAATCAACCACCATGTGCAACGGAGGTTCACATGCCCCGTCATCCTGCGGTTGCAGGCCACTTCTATAAAGCCTCACGCGACTCTCTTAAGAACCAGGTCAGTTCCTTCATCATTCCCGTTGCAGATAAAAAACATGCTCTCGGCATCCTCGCTCCGCACGCGGGTTTTATGTATTCCGGTTCTGTTGCGGGCGCGGTCTACTCGAACATCGTTGTGCCGAAGACGATCGTGCTGATCGGGCCGAACCACACCGGACTCGGCGCACCGGTCTCTATCATGTCGAGCGGTGCATGGGAAACGCCGCTTGGCGAGGTGGTGATCGACGAAGCGCTGGCAGCATCGATCCTTGCAAAAAGCTCCCGGATCAGGGAGGACTCCCTTGCTCATCTCAGGGAGCATTCTCTTGAGGTCCAACTTCCGTTTATTCAGTATCTGAGGAAAGATATTAAGATCGTGCCGATCCAGATGCTGGACACGAGGTTCGAGACCTGCGTCGCCGTGGGGAGAGCAGTTGGAGAGGCGATCATCGATAGGATTCAGGGGCCAGGATCCAGGGGGCAAGAGAAGGGAAAAAAAGAACATGACTTCGAACGGCCTCTTATCGTCGCAAGTTCTGATATGAGCCACTATGAACTTGCAGCAACGGCAAAAGAGCAAGACTTCAAAGCCATTAAAAAGATCCTGAATCTCGATCCAGAAGGTTTGTACCAGGTGGTAAGAGATCACGGCATCACCATGTGTGGTTACGGGCCGGCAGTAGCTATGCTGGTTGCTGTTAACCTGCTCAACGCAACTCATGCGGAGCTGATCAAATATGCAAACTCAGGAGATGCAAACAACGACTATGAAAAGGTTGTAGGTTATGCTGGTATAGTTGTTATGTAATTCATTACACACTTCGGTAATGTATAATCCCAGTTACTTTTCCTGAAATTAATAACTATTTGAAATATAGGCATATTTAATCTTGTATCAGTGGTATGACTGTTGCATAATAGTCAGTATCGAACAGCGTTCGTGAGGAGAAATGCGAAAGGTGGTCTCATGACAGAGTTCAAAATATCATGTCCGGAATGCTCAGCAGTGGTCATTACTGCTCACCCGGAGGCTCTTATCTGGGAGCGTTGTCCTGCGTGCAGGCGGCATGTATGGGAAACCAATGATCTGCTGATGGCGGAAGTGGCAAATGCGAGGCCGCTTCATATCAATACGGTGACCAGAATACAACGTAATTCATGAGGGAAAAGGCATGAACAAGATACGAATGAAAGCAAACCAACGCGGGTTTTCCTTGATCGAACTCCTGATTTCCCTGGCATTATTGACTATCGGTCTTCTTGCGACTGTCAGCATGCAGGGGACTGCGATCAATAAAAACGGATTTGCCAACTCACATACTGCCGCCACGGTAATCGCCCAGCAGGTCATGGATGACCTGCTTTCGGTCCCAATCTATCGGGACCCCCCGAACTTCTGGTACACGCGCTTCTCAACTGCTACTGGCACTACATATGATTACGAAAGATTCCCGCCGTTTGACGGCCAAACGAACAACACGGCAACTACTTCATATTTTGTACCTGGCGTGGGTACCCTCAGTGCAACTTATAAAATAACATTGAATTCACCGACAACGAATATAACGCAGATAGATGTTGTTGTGACCAGATCAATCACAGATGCACCTATTCAATTTACCAATTACAGGAAAATCCCATCTTAAGGGCGGGGGATCTAGTATGCTGAATAGCCGCGTTAGACGATATCAGAACGGTTTCACCCTGATCGAACTCTTGATGGTGATGCTGATTCTTGGGCTTGTAATGGGGTCCGTGTATTCCGTGTATGAGACCAGCCAGCGGAGCGCCACGGTTCAGGACGATGTGGTCGATGTGCAACAGAACCTCCGTGTTGCTATGGAAGGCATCAATCGGGATGTGCGGCACGCAGGTTTTTTGATCTCCCAGATGTACGACAGCATCCAGACGGCCGCGACAGGCACGGGGGGGTACGGGTACCAGCCAGCTGGGAACGGGAATACCGTCCAGCCTATAAACGCTGCTCAAGACAACAGTCTGAACACGACCCTTACCGCATCCACAAGGGACGTGTTCCCGGGGAAACCTGACAAAGTTCACGCGGACATGCTGACCCTGAACAGCGCATCGCCCTTTACCGCTTTTGCCAGGATCGTGGCCGGTCAGATATTTAGTAGCTCCTCGGGATCTTTCTCGGTATCGACCCCGGAATCAACCGACAGTTTCAAGGTCAATGATTATGTGCGGGTGCTGAACCCCTCCCGCCATAATCAATCAACGAACCTGTCCCCCGTGGAAGATTTGAAAGGACCGGGTACCGTGTTCAAAGTGACTGCCATTGACAGAACAAATGCCGCGATCGGCATTGACCGCGTTTCAGGGAACAGCCCGGTAAATACTGTATTCAAAATGGATGATATGCTGGTCAGGATCCCGACTGCGGATACGACGTTTCCTGCAACCGTGGTTTATTGTCTTGGACCGGCAACGAACTGCACCACAGCTGTCGACGAGTGCCGCCAGAGCGACGCTGATTTGACAAAATGCCTGGTCAGGATCGAGAACGGACATGCAGAGGTCATCGCCTCGCGCATATCAGGACTTCAGTTTACCTATCTTTTGGATAACGGGATCGAAGTGCCGAATTCCGTGACACCGCTGCCGGGGCCGGATCTCGCCATGGTCCGCGCCGTACGCGTTACGATCACGGGCCAGACCGCAAAGGCAGTGAGCACGACCAAGGACCTCCAGGAGAAGACACGGGTGATGTCTTCCATCATCAAGCTGCAGAACAGGCTTATCTCGCAGTAAGGAGTCTGAGGATCGCCGATGACTGCGGAACAGAAGAACACATGAGGAAACCATGAAAAAATGGAACCAGCATAATCAGCAGGAACAGATGCAGCTCCTCCGTGCATGCGGCGAAAGAACTGTGAACGAACGGGGCGTGGCGCTCATCCTGACGCTCGTCATGCTTGTGGTGCTCGGTCTGCTCGGTGCGCTTTCACTGAGCACGTCCTCAACCGAACTGCACATCGCGGGAAATTACCGGAATGCGCAGATCGCGTTTTACAACGCGGATGTGATCGAAGGGTATGGGCCGAACAATGTAACGGTTCTTTCCTCGATCAAACCGTATGTCGTCAATTCATATCCTTCGGGCACCACTGGCTATCAGACCGTGACCATGCCTTCCGGCGCGGCAGGCAGCACGCGGGTAAGAGTTACCTTTCTGTGCGCAAGCCTTCCCACCGCAGGCATGAAGCTCGATCAGGAGATATTTTTGGCATACCACTTCCTCGTGACCACGGTCGGGAAAGGGTATAATAATTCGGAATTTGTGTCGGAATCAGAAGTTGTGCAGATCGGGCCGAGGCCTTCTGGAATGGAGCCGGATTGCTGATCGGTTGTTGTTCAGAGGCACTCTGTGTAAAGAGAACAGGCATGTGCAAGGCTGCCAAAAGTCCGATGACGCTTGTTACTGGAGGGAATTCGGGCTCGGGCGCTGAACATCCTGTGCGCATGTTACTAAATCGGCAAGTATCTTCAGTGCCGGACATGAGAAAAAAATCCGATGCTGAGGTGAGTTTGAAGGAGGTCATATGAAAAGATTGTTAGTGCTTATAGTCATTGCTGTATTTGTCGCGACATGCTATGCGGAGAAAGCGCTTGCGGCGCCTGACCAGTATCCAGGGGACACCTCTATTTACGGTGGATCGCCTGTTGTGCTTCAGCCGAACGTCCTGATCATTGTCGATAATTCCGGAAGTATGGGAGATTCCGTGAAAACCACGGGTTCTTCGTATTCATCGTCAATGACCTATTCGTATGACTATAGCTGTACAAACAGCTCGGGTTTAAGCGGGAACATATGCGAAACAGCCACTGTGTATGATCGCAACAACACCTACCTTACTCTGTTGAGCAATGTGTCCGCCACGTGCGTGTATACTTCCACAACCCCATCCTATGCCCCGTCCTATCCAAAGAGCAATCTGACAAACAACGGGCAATATACGGGCTATACCCTGAAATCCGACGGCTCCTGCTGTTACAAGACGGTGGGCACGAAAACACAGCCATGCGGAAACTTTACTTATTACACAGGGAACTATATTAACTGGCTGGCAAGCGGGGCCACAACCTCTATCAGAAAGATCGACATAGCCACGGATGTCATGGCTAAACTGGTGCAAACAACAACCGGCATAAAATTCGGACTCATGACATATCATTATGGGGCTGGCAATACCGCCGTCCCGGGAGGAACCCAGGTCGACTATCCAGGTACAAACATTATTTCCGCTCAAGTTTACACAACCGGCGGGAGCGGTTATAGCATAGGCGACATTTTGTGGCTGCAACAGTCAGGTTCAAGAAATGACGGGCAGGTGGAGGTTGTCACGCTTGGCACCAATAGCGCGGTGGCTACAATTAATCTTATAAACGCCGGACGCGGTTACAGCAGGGGAACGGCGACTACCATGGGAGGCCTTGGGACCGGATGCACCATCACCATAAAAACAGTCGGCAATGGTTACGGCGGCTCCAATGCTGGGGCGGATGGTGCGCAATTTCTCGTGAACAAACCCACTTCAGGCGTTACTGCTTCCTATGTTACAACAGTCAAGAACATGGATGACATATTCAACGGAACAACAACGAACCGCCAGGCCCTGGCAGATACCATACAAACGCTGAACAGCATGGGCTGGACTCCGCTGGGAGAATCGCTCTTTGAAGCTATGAGGTATTTTCAGGGAGGCGCCTCCGGATTCGGAAACACGATCGGCGTAGATGTTGCAACGGGTGGGACCTCGACTGGCTATATCTCACCTATTCAGTACGGCTGCCAGAAGAACTATGTCATCTTTATTTCTGACGGTGATTCAACTGCTGATGATAAAACTCTGGGAACAACTGGATGTTCGGGATCGAGTTCATTGTCCTGCGTTGCAAAGTATATGTACGAACACGACCTGATCCCTGACTCGATGATGACCGGAACACAGAACGTATCGACCTACACCATCGGGTTCGGAATCTCAGGCACGGGACAGACGCTCCTGAAGACGACAGCGGATGCGACCCATGGACGCGGCGCGTACTATGACGCAAAAGACGCACAAACGCTGAGTAAGGCTTTTGCGGAAATCCTGGGTTATATCAACGATGTGGATTCGTCATTTGTCGCGCCCGTGGTCCCGGTCAGTCCCGAGAACAGGACCTACAGCGGCAGCAGGGTATACATGGGGTTCTTTAAACCGGAACCGGGCCTGTTCTGGACAGGCAATCTGAAAAAATACGGCCTTGACGAACACAATAATATCCTGGACCAGAATGGAGGCACGAGCTATGCCACCTGGATGGACAGCAATAATAACAAGCAGGACGACCGGGATGGCGGGTGGGAAGTGGGCGCTGTGAGCGGCGGATTCAGGTCAACGTCCAAGTCGTACTGGAACAACATCACTGATAAGGGAGCGGTTGAGCTCGGCGGCGTAGGCCAAGTCCTGCAGAATATGGCAACGACGTCGAGGATCATTTTTTCCAACCCGACTTTGGCCACCAACGTGACCCTGTCGACTTCCGCGAATTTATTTGTTAAAAGCAAAATCACAACAACGATACTTGGGCTCACTCCCGCAGATACTGCGAAAAAGGACTATATTGTCGATTTCATATACGGCCTGGATTCCTTTAACACGACCACTGCGAACCGGGGTAACAAGCGGAACTGGATCCTGGGGGATATCCTCCACTCAAAACCCCAGATCGTTACGTACACCTCGTACACGACAGCAACTGACGAATCGGATTGCACGAAGAACAAAACCATGATCTATGTCGGCTCCAATGACGGCATGCTGCATGCTTTCAAGGACTGCGACGGGAGCGAGGCCTGGGCTTTTATCCCTCCTGATCTTTTGCCCGTGCTCCAATACCAGGTTTCTGGCAATGCCCATACTTATTTTGTGGATTTTTCGCCCAATGTGTATATCTTCAACTCAAAGAAGGACGGCACTATCGACCCAACACGAGGCGACAAGGTCATCATGCTCCTCGGCCTCAGACGGGGCGGAGGGAACGACGACTATACCTCGACGAACAAGGGTTTCTATTATGCCCTTGACATTACTCAACCGATGAATCCAACCTATTTATGGCGCAAGACGAACGCTGATTTCAGCGAGATGGCGGAATCCTGGAGCGATGTCACGTTCGCGAAGATCAAGGTCGGCACAACAGACAAGATCGCGGCCCTGGTCGGAGCCGGGTATGATAATTATAATGAGGACGCGCGTTTTGGCGCGACGCAGAGTTTCTGCGGCATCTACGGGACTCCTTTGGTCACCATGGATACGGGAACATTGGTGAGTTCGCCATCAGCGACCGCAATAAACCCGAAAGGCAGGGGCATGTACATCATAGAAGTCGCCTCCATTCCCACCGGCACGACCCTGCTTTCGTTTACTACAAGCGGAAATCTGTTAAAAAGCTTTACCAATGCGAATGTTACGGGTATGAATTTCTCGATCCCGAGCAGGATCAAGCCCCTTGACACAAACTACGATAATTATATTGACCGGTTATATGCAAATGATCTTGGCGGAAACACGTGGGCATTTGATATCAGCAGCACATCCACGTCAAGCTGGTTTGCACGAAAGATTTTCAGCTCCAATCCGGGAGCCGACAGCACAACAGGACGAAAAATATTCTATGAACCAGCGGCTTATGTTCTGGAAAATGGCGCTGTCCAACTCTTTTTCGGGACCGGTGATCGTGAACATCCACTCAACAGATCGATCACCGATCGTATATACTCGCTCTATGACCGTGGCCAGACAACGACAAAAACCGAGAATGATATGGTTGACGTTACCCTTGACCTGCTCCAGGAAACGGGCACTACGACGGCACAGGTAGCCGATATCATGAGCTCGTTGACCAGCTCCGCCAACTACGGCTGGTTCATAAAACTTGATCAAAATAGCGGGGAAAAGGTCCTGGCGAATGCCAGCTTCTTCAACCAGTCGGTCACGTATACCACGTATGCGCCGGATACGGTGGCGAATCCGGACCCGTGCGTGACCGGCAATCTGGGCGCTGCAAGAGCATATCGCCTGAACTATTTGACGGGCGAAGCAGTTTTCAATTATGATGCGACGAATGGCGAAGTGGTGAAGAGGTCGGACCGGGTGATTGACCTGGGCAGCGGCATTCCATCGGGAGCTGTTCAGGTGATATCTTCAACAGGTGAAACAGTAGAGATGATAGGTGTTGGCGGCAGTATCACGACGCTTTCGTCGAGGGGCGGTGGTGTGACTATGCCGCTCTACTGGAGACAAAAGACGGAATATCAGTAAGGAAAACGATCCGGAATGAGAATAACAGTGAATACCCTGCCTGAAAAGGCGGGGTATTCACATGAAAACGAGATTAATGAGCATGAACATAAGATCAGAGATCATACCCGTAATCCTTTGTTTGTTAATGGCCGCTTGCTCCAGGGACAAGAATGCGACTGCTCCAGGAACAGCTCCGTCGCTGTTGATACCGGCTGCGTCGGTGACCGGAAACTTAAGCGTGCGGTTGCTGCCTGAAAACCCAACAGCCAATACAGATCTGCAGGCAATTGTCACCACTGCAGGGAGCAATCAGGTAAGTTATCAATGGGAGCAGAATGGGAGGATGCTGGCGGGGGAGAATGCTTCGCATCTCTCGCCAAAGAACCGTTTCGCAAAAGGTGACAGGATCGTGGTCACGGTTTCTGCGGAGGGCAGGTCGCTTTCCTCCGCTCCTCTGGAGATCAAGAACAGTCTGCCCATAGTGACGTCGCTTAATTTAAGTCCTGAGATCATTTATAGGGGAATTGATATAACTGCTGTCCCCAGTTCTGCTGACCTTGATGGCGATTATGTGAGGTATAATTACGCTTGGTCGATCAATGGCGAGATCAGCGGTAATAGCACCGCGGTTCTGAGCGGAGACAAGTTCAAAAGCGGAGATCGTATATCCGTGACCGTCATCCCGTTTGACAGCGAGGGGGAAGGCGCACCATTCGTCAGCCGGCCCATCACGATCCCCGGATCGCCGCCGAAGTTTGTTTCCACGCCTCCGCTGGATTTCAAAGGGGTTACCTATACCTATCAGGCAGAAGCCGAGACCATGGACCGTTCCGAGATCACTTACTCCCTTGCTTCTTCACCTCAGGGCATGAGCATCGATCCGAAAACAGGTATGATAACTCTGCAGATCAAGAAAGAGCATGCAGGAACGCACAACATAGAGATTGTCGCAAAGGAGCCGGGTGGTCAAAAGACATCACAGAAATATTCGTTGACCTTGACCATCCCCTGAGAGGTGAATATGAGCACGCAAATAATGCTAGTGAAATTGAAAAAAACTGAAAGTGGATTCTCGATGCTCGAATTGATCATTGTGCTGAGTATTGCCGCGATCCTTTTCGGGATAGCCACTCCTGTCTTTCTACAGTGGCAAAGAAGTGTTGTATATAGAACAACGGTACAGGATATCGTTTCAGCGTTGAGAGACGCCAGAAGCAGGAGTATTTCAAATAATTTGCAACATAGAGTTGAATTTGCGCCTGCCGGAATATCCAACCAATATCAGTTGCAATATGGAGACCGTGCTGCAAACAGCACGAATTGGACTGCGGCGGACGGGTATCTGGATTATAAAAAAGTTGCAGCTGTCACTTCTCTCGTGTCCAGCAATACGACCAGCAATGCCATCGTGTTCAATCCGAATGGGTCTGCTAATCTTGCCGCTCTTGCAACCTCTGCCACGGTGACAATCCGCGATGCAGACGGTAACGACCGCTATGCAGTGGAAGTAACTACAGCTGGAAGGATCAGGATAAAATAGAAAGCACTTTCCGGGGACGAATAATATTTGACAAGATATTGTTTTGCAAAAGTGGTTTGTAATATGAATACGTTATTGAAAAGTGTGATGCAATTAATCTATAGTAAATAGTCCTGCCTGAAATCCTGCCAAACGCATTTCAGCTCCAATGCTTGCTGACGTTTCAGATTCGAAAGATTTATCACGCAATCGAAGGCAATAGATGCCTGACGTAAGGGGGTCGCTTGACCAGACCTAGTAACCGAAATTAATGTGAATACCATATTTAGCTGATAACTGTAATTTGACAAGAAGGCCGCTGTGTAAAGATGGATCATAACAAGATGTGCCATCTCATACACAGGAGGCTCACATGGGTTTTAAAACGAGGTTGTTAAGGCTTTTTACGCAGTGCGAAAAAGGGTTCACATTAACTGAAACTATTGTTGTTATGGCGATAGTAACTTTCATCGGTGCGAGCGCAGTACCCGCATATATGCATTGGACTAACAGCACAGACTATAGAAGGTCGGCGAGCAATATGTTATATGTTTTGCGTGAAACGAGAAGCAAGGCTGTGATGAGCAATCTCGAGCATAGAGTTGAATTTGAATCAGCGGGCCGAAGATACAGGGTAACCAGGGGGAACAGGGCAAGCAACAGCTTTGACTGGAGCGACGTTGTTTATGACTGGATCGTACTTCCTGAACATGTGCATATGGACGCGAATGTTGAGACAATTCATATTAATACCGATGGTACCGCGAACGGGGGTGCGATCAAGATCAAGGATGCTGCTAAGAACACGAAATACGAAGTGAGAATGTCGCCGACCGGCAGGGTCAGGATACCAGCAACGTTGTAATAACTAGGAAACATTGTATGTTGATAAATCTGCAAGTTGCAGCTTGACGGTATTATATTCATATCGTACTATGTTGTGAAGTGCCGTGTGTGGTACCCAGGTAAACAATGCAGCTGCAAACAATGGTGATTTGAGGCAATGAAATATATACAGCAGGATTTTGTGGAGGACTATTGCTCACGACTATGAATACAAATAATGCTGCAATTATCCTTGCCTCGAATTCCCCTAGGCGTAAGGAGCTTCTTAATCAGATCGGTATTGTATTTACCACCGATCCCGCTGATGTAGATGAAAGCATAAGAATAGGAGAGTTTCCGAAAGATTATGTTATTCGGGTTGCACTTGATAAGGCCCGCACGGCAGCAGCACGATCGGAAAGGGGTATCGTCATCGCTGCGGATACGATCGTGGTACTGGCAGGTGATGTTCTCGGGAAACCGGCGGATAGTGGAGATGCGATGAGAATGCTTGCCATGCTCTCCAACAGAAAGCATGAGGTCCTTACCGGAGTTACTGTTCTGGATGCGATTTCCGGAAAGAGCTTGAGTTGTACAGCGTTGACTGGTGTTTGGTTTCGTGACCTTTCTCGGGACGAAATAACAGCTTATGTGACAACAGGTGAGCCGTTTGACAAGGCGGGTGCTTATGGAATACAGGGGAAAGGTGCCCTGCTTGTAGATAAGATAGAAGGGTGCTACTTTAACGTTGTTGGTCTGCCTCTGTCGCTGCTGGGTGCTATGCTTAAGGATTTCGGCATCAAACCGTTATCCTGATTACTGTTGGAAGTTACAAAATCGCTGATATTCCTGATAGTTTGCTCAGTTTTAATATTCGGCCTCTCTTGACATTCATGGGGTCTGCGCTACAATAGTAGAAAGCGTTGCAGACATTGGGGAGGCTGGCAGTGACTATATCATTAATCCGTATCATGATCGTTGATAACGATAGCCACCAGACACAGACTCTGAGAGAGATATTGAGCAAACAGGAATATTTTGAAGTAGTATCCTGCGTATCCTCAAGGGAGGCTGCAATAAAACAGCTGGAAAGTGCTCCGGATATTATGATCTTCAACCCGGAGGTACTGAAGGAACATACGCTTTCCAGGTTCATGCGTTCTGTTCAAACTAAATCACCGAAGACCAGGGTCATACATCTGTTGAAGACTACACCGGACGATGAGAGCCTGATCAATGATCTAAAAGCCGGCGTCAGAGGGTACATTAAGAGCTCTGACTCGCCGACTATCGTGCTTAAAGCCATTCGTTTTGTGAATGAAGGGGAGATTTGGGCTGAGCGAAGAATATTGGAAAAGGCTATTTCACAACCAATTATTTTACCTGAAATGCTTCAGTCCCAGATGCCCGGGCTGCCCCCGTTGACGAACAGGGAAGTGGAAATGCTTACGCTTGTTCTTCAAGGTGCTTCGAACAGGGAGATCGCTAATAAAAGCAGTATCAGTGAGAGAACAGTAAAAACTCATCTTTATCGCGTTTATCGAAAACTCAAAGTGAAGAGCAGAACCAAAGCAATAGCACTTTTATCGCATTCATAGATGCTAATGTGTACCTGTAAGATTTGCGACTTTAGTTTTATTGACTTTGGCCTGTTCGATGCTATTATAAGATTAAAGAGACTGCGTTGTTGGTATATTTTCACTGTGATCTTGCGTAGACATTGCCGTGGAAAGCTTCCCCCCCCATGAAAAGTTTTTTTATGGCAATGTAAAATGAAAATATCTTAATGATCATTGTGAAGAAGAGTTGGGTCAACTGGTAGCGTCAACATGTCCTGCAACGCAGTCATTGTGGCGTCTCGATGGAGCAATAACATGTGGGCTATCCGCTCCACAGTCATCGAGACGCCTTGTTTTTTGTTTCTTTATACCCTCGCAAATAGTCCCCGTTGAATTGTCCATTTCTCCCGTCTAATTTGGTTAATAACTAAGCTAGAACACATGCTTTCGCTTTGGAACAAGTTAGATGTAAAGGTTTTATTATTGCGTTCAAGGAAGGCATTAGGTATGCTTACCTCGTCGTTTTAATGATGTTCGCACGATGATTTTCGTAGTTTTAGCATGAATGTCTCCTGTAAATTTATATTGACAAGGCATGGGCAAATGGAGATAATAACCCCTGACTTATGGAAATAGTGAATAAGGGTAAGTGCGTATTAATACTAATCTAGGCTAGAATACTCCACACCGCCATCTGAAATCACTGTCCAATGAAAGCAATCGGGGTCATTCAAATCAACAGGCAAGTGTTGCAGCATCCTGTGATTTAGTAAACATTCTTTGTCCTTGCTACGTGTTGCACAAACAGTTGCAGAGTGTTTCTCAAAAGTACAAGCTTTATTACATCATGGTTGTTGGCATGTCGTGCGTTTTATTAGAGTGCTGGTCTCAATAGCGTTTAATTGTTGTGTCTGCATGATGTCGGTTTTGCCCAATGCCGGGCTAAACGAGAGGATGTGACTCTCAACACCAAGTCAGGGAGGATGTTAGGATGCCTAATGCATTTATAACCAATACGTGCAATCTCAGATGTCAATATTGTTTTGCGAAGGGCATGCTCGGCAATGTTGCGCATTCTGAAGAAATGACGATGGACGAGATTAAGGACATCGCTAACTTTATCAAGAAATCGGATGGCCCTAACCCCGGTCCACACCATACTATTTCGCTTTTGGGCGGTGAGCCGACCTTGCACTCGAACTTCAAGGAAATTATTAATTACCTTTTGAAGGACGGGTTCATGATCAAGCTGTTTTCGAACGGCACATTCCCCCGCGAAACAGCTGATTTCCTCGCAACAGTGCCGGTAGAAGCGATTGCGATCATTTTGAACATTAATAAAAAAGAGTCATATTCACCGACGCAGTGGGCAAACCTTCAACATAATCTCACGAACCTGAACAAAATAATCGCACTCGGGTTTACAATATTCCAAGTCGATTTCGATTATGAAACCGTGCTTGACTACATTAGAAAATTCGATCTGAAGCGTGACATCAGGCTCGGCATTTCCATGCCGATCGTCGGAGCGTCCAACGCATACGTGACCTATCCACAGTACAAATTGGTCGCAAAACGGATACTCAAATTTGCTGATGACAGCTTTAAGTCTGATATCAGTTTCGGTTTTGATTGCGGTTTTTTGCTTTGTATGTTCACTAAAAAGGAATTGGGACACCTGAAAATGCGGAATGTGAACCTTAATTTCGTTTGCGATGGCGCAATCGATATCGGCAAGGATGGACGCGTATGGAGATGTTTCCCGTTGTACAGCCTTCATAATTCAAAGCTTAATCAGTTTAACACGATCGTTGACCTGAAAGAGCATTATAATAAGTTGTTGCCCGTAAAGGTTAAGGGAGTTTCCGGTTCTTGCGGTAAATGCACTCATTATAAAAGGGGTAATTGCTCGGGAGGGTGTTATGGATACGAATTTCAATGATGTCATATCATCAGTACGATTCACGCTAAAAAAGAGCAGCACACTTTCAACGGTTATCCCAAAGCTCAGGGAATTTCTGCAAAAAAGCAATATACGCACGGTGTACATCAGAAGTGCGCAGAAGGCTGATTTTGTCCTGAAAACGGCCCGTTTGCTCGGGAATGATTTTATCATTGTGCTTGAGTGTGATGCCTCGGGATATAAAGATCTGCAAAAGATGCTTGTTGAAGAGGATAAAAACATAGCGTTATTGCCTACCTATGATATCGGGGGCAGCATAACGGAATTGAAAAAAATTACTGGTCTTCTGCCGTCGACAAAAACGGCTACAAGAATTTTTATCAAGAACGACGATAAGATCAGGGACAAGAAAAAAATTACAAAGATTTTCGACAACGTTATGAAAGTGTTGGGCGAAAAGAACGTCAACTTTCTATGGGATTGCGGATTTGTGCTGTGTTCGTTTTCAGAGACCCAGCTGGGTTATTTTGTCCAGAAGGGAAGCGATCTGACCAGCTGGTGCCCGTCGTTCGTTAACATCGATACGAATTTGGACGTTCGTATCTGCGATAAACTGAAACAAAAGGACAGTATTACGCCTAACGAGACACTCATGAAAACTATAGGTACGTTTGGCATGGCACTTATGCCTTATAATAGCATGGGAGTCTTGAAGGAGTGTATCAGCTGCCCATACATCAAGAAACGGGCATGTTCCGGTGGATGCAGGGCGGAGATCATCAAAAGTTTCCGGTAAAAGATGGGCAACGTGGAGCTAACAAAAGTCCACGCCCTTGCCGCGATTTTATTATAGGTTCATTCGGTCATCTCTTGGGACAACAAAGAGTACCATCTTTCCGCGTGGTATGCCGTGCCGGTCTTGTGCGGTATTCGAATGCGAGAAGGCGGGAGCAGATTACTTCAAAGTTGCATTGAGAGTGTTGGTGGATATGTTTTCTATCGGGAGACTGAACGTTCTGATATCCATCGGGCAATCAACACCACGCATATACAATAGAAGCTCCCACCCGCCGGAATATGCCCAATTTCAAGAGAGGTTCATATCATTTGCAGTTATGAACTTGTACCCGAACGTAGCTCCTCCTTCGGGATAGAGCATTTCTTCATGGCGTCAGCAGTCTTGTCCTTTTGCGTTTCGAACGCCTTATTATTGTAAAGGTTTCTCATAGGATCCTATGCAAAAGAGCGACATTTCAACATCACTCCATTGGATTAAAAAAAATCTGTATCCCCATATTGTTCGCTATAAGTGGGCGCTCGCGGCCGGGACGGTCATGTCGTGTGCTATGGCCGGGTTGAACTATTATAATCTCCAACTTGTGCGACAGTTGTTCGACGAGCGGTCCTATCTTGACAGCTTTAGAAACTTTTCGCTTTCGATCGGGATTGTCTTTAGCCTTATTTTTATTTACAGCATGATGAACTGGTTTCAGACGATATTGAGCAGCAGCATGGTGGTTAATATCAATAAGGATATGATAGAAACAACTTATGCCAGGATCTGCAATATGCCGTTCATGTTTTTTTATTCGCACTCGCCAGGCCAGCTTCTTACGCTTCTTCTGAATGACATAACCCAGGTTACGCCCCTCATCCCGCTCATTTTCATTGACCTCGTCAAAAATGGTCTGATCCTCAGTATTGTTCTCGTATATCTGATAAAAATAGAATGGATGGTCGTTGCGCTCTATGTGTGTTTAGGGCTGGGTTATTTACTGACCACGAACTTTTTTATGGCAAGGATCATGAGGATGCTACCCAGCGTTCAAAAGACGAGAGAGTCAATTCAGAATAAGTTAATAGAGTACTTACAGGTCATTAATCTGCTCAAAATCTATGATGTAAACAACATAGAAAAGGGCAAGGTTTATGAGCTGAACGATCTGCTCGCTGCACAAAATAAGCGCATCATCATTCTTGAGAATACTAGAAATTTCGTTCTCGATGTTCTTGTTGTGACAATCATCTGCGGTTTTGTTCTATTGGGCTACAATTTGATCAGCCATGAGGTTATATCAGCAGGAAAGTTCATATCGATCCTCATTGCAAGCTATTTGGTGAACGGCTATGTGCGTTCGCTCTTTGATGTATATTCCAAGGTGCAGCAGATCAGGGTGTATATCAGGCGTTTGAACGAAGCTTTTTCAGAGAAGTGGGATGGTCTTGAGAAAGATGAAAAGGAAAAGGCAGGAACACTTACCACACTCGCTGTACCGGTGAAGTCTGTGGCTTTTCAAGGGGTCAGTTTTTCCTATCATCGGGACCAGGTGCTGAACAATATTAACTGTTCGTTCGAGCCTGATGTGATCACCGGTATCACCGGGGGGTCAGGTTATGGAAAAACCACAATCCTGAACATGATCTTGAAGCTGATAGTCCCGACAAAAGGCACGATAACCGTGAACGGTCTCCTGCTGAACGATATAGATTCAGCGAGTTATCTTAAGCAGATATCGTATTTGCCTCAAAATTCGCTCCTCTTCAACGGGACGATTGCAGAGAATATCGCCTTTGGAGAGAAAAACATTGATCGTGATAAAGTGATACGGTCGGCGACCATGGCGAACATTCATGAATACATTGAAAAGACAAAACATGGATATGATACCCGTATAACTACTGGAATTTCGTCCATGTCAGAAGGTGAACGAAAAAGGATCGAGATCGCACGTGCACTCTATAAGGATTCATCGATCATTATTCTTGACGAGCCGACCGCAAATCTTGATATCAAGAACAAAATCGCGATCATTGAAGTGCTGAAAATGATCAGGAATAAAGTTCTTATTATCGTTACTCATGACCTGAGCGTACTTGAGAATTGTGGCAAAATCATGCTGATCAACTCGCAGAAAGAGATCGACGTGATGTCCTCGTTCAATGATGTATATAAGTATTACGCTGAGAATAATTAGATGCTACTGCCGCGATTAAAAACGGATGGTTTTCCGATGGCTGTCAGGATTTACCTGGCGGGGTGGGTCATACATCGGGTCTTAAAAAAAAGTGATAGGAATATTTTTACGAGCATCAGGTTTCTCGATATGATGAAGAAAAGTATTGATTTTGAGCCACGTGCAGTGTTGAAACGGAATACATTCCCGCTGAACAGCCCGATATATCGTTTGTCGCCATGGATGAGGGGTCAGTGGTGCTTGTATAAATCACTTCTTTTCTATCTCTTCAACCAGGAAAAATCAGAGATCAATATCGGTTTGGACATTTCCTTTAAAGGGAAGGCTGACGGACACTGCTGGATCACTATAGATGGAACCGTTGCTGATGTCGGTGACCAGCCTAGCGCTTCCGCATACGGGAAGGCGTTTTCGCAAAAAGGGAATGTGTTCTATTGGTTGCGAAGCGACACTATGCCCCAGGATCCGGAAATGTGCAATGAAGGCCTCATGAATGATCGGCAGCCCCGACGCTAAGTAGCACGGTTTACAAGGTGTTTCGTTGTTGACTGCCATTGAAAAAAGGATACTGAATTTGCAACCGATAAGACAAATCACGCTCGATAATATGAGGTTAAAGCACGAAAATAGACTGGTGCTCTTTACCTCGCTCGATTGTACTACCAGTGCTTTCGTGGATGATGCAATACGAACGTCGATTAGCTCGGTAACCGACTGGATGTACGTTTTCAGGTCCCTTATGCATCATGGTACACTGTTCTCTTTTTCTAAACATGCGTCTCGTTTAAAATTATTGCCTTATTTACCTGACGAATTTGTTGACTAGCTGAATCGAATGGTGCTCATCCTTCGGTATCGCAATAGCAGGTTTTCCACTGAGATGAGGCGGATCGCAGAAGTTTTTAATAAACACGATATCCCGATGGTCTTTATCAAAGGGGGTATGCTCCTGGTCTCAGGATACTATGATTCGGACAGCAGGTTTATGGACGATCTGGATTGCATTGTCCCGGCTGAACATATGATGAGGTCAAAAGAGCTGCTCGAGAGCATCGGTTATATTGAGCCGGACAGCCAGGGACAGCCCGTACGGTATCACTACAAAGGCGAGATGCAGTTTGTCAATGCACGGGACCGTGAGATCGAAGTAGAACTGTCTGCAAGATTAAATAAAAACTATGAGTTGACCCAGTGCTATCCGTTCAAAGATGAGGAGCTTGTGCCGAAATTGTCGAAAAAGACAATGAATGGCACTGAGTTCCAGGTGATCGAGAAAGAATTTCATTTCATTTACTGTTTATTTCATCACGTAGCATTGAACTACCTGCATCGTCTCAACTGGCTGAACGATCTGTACCTTATGCTGATGGACAAAACCATGGACCTGGATAAGGTCAATAAGTATCTTGATGCTTACGGATTGAGAAAATCCTGGAACTTACTGTTGAACGTTTTGTCTCGTCAGTTTCATGTCCAGTTTGAATATCCTGTGGAGGCTGTTCCCAAGCGCCTTCGTGAGCTTTTTCTAACGGATGAATGTGGATTTGTGAACCTGGGCGCAGTGGAAAAGAACAATGTGTCGATCCGGTTCATGTTGATCAACAACATGCTGAATAAGAACATTGTGGTCGTTAAAAAGATACTCCTTCCGCCGGAGTGGTTGAGAGAGTATTACAAACTTGACCCCAAAACGCCGGCGCTCGTTGTGTATTTCATCCACTATAAAAAATCGATCAAGCGATTCTTTAAGATAGGGCCACAAAATGAAAGAAAAGACAATAGAAGACCTGTTTGACAGGAACAAAAAATATACGCTCAGGATTAACGTCCACGGGACCGTTCTCAGGTTTTATTGTGCTCAAAAGGGGATGTTGAATCATATAGAGTTGTTCCTGCAGTACTTCGCGGGACGTGGAAAAAAGGCCGGAGACAAGGTTGCTGGTCATTGCATGCTGAACATCCTGACGGAGAGTGAATACAGGAGGCTCGGCAAGATCTACACAGTCCAGAAGACATTCGAGGCGTTCCCGGGAATGATGGCGAAGTTCGGCAACCATGGAGATCTCAGCGTGTACGAGATCAAGTCTTCCTGTCTGATCATAATTAACAACATCACAAACGAATGCGCATGTGTGCTGAAAAGAACATCGAACAAGAAGCTTATCAACATCGACTACGTGGTGCATATCCTGCTTGTGGAGTGGCTGAGAGGCATGGGATCGTTCTTTATTCACTCCGCAGGTCTGTGCAGGAAAAAGGATGCGTTTCTGTTCATAGGACAATCCGGAGCAGGGAAGACCACGACATCACTCATAGGGATTCAGCACGGACTGTCGTTCATGGGTGACGACCTACTGATTGTGCGCGACACGAAAAAGGGCGTCATGCTTTATTCCTACATTGAGGACGTGAAGTTCTGCTTGGATATGACCGGTAAATTTGCAGCGCTAGCGAAATCGAAAGCGTTGCAAAAGAAGGCGGACAACAAGGTGGCGTCAACGAAATTCGATGTCAGGAAGTATTTCAAAGTAAATATCGCGGCGAGCGCAAAGATTAAGAAGATATGCTTCCTGAACAAAGGAGATGACCTGGTCAGGATTCCGCTCACGGAAGCGCTTCCCATGCTGATGAACAATAGCTTTTATTTCACAAGGGAAGGAACGTCAGCGAAGCATTTTGATATTTTGTGCAAACTACTCGAATCCGTTGAGTGCTATGCCGTTGGTCACGGGTATATCAATAACCATTTCAGCGAACTTACTGCTAATTGATAGTACTACATGGGATATAAGCTACTTGGTCCTGTTAACAGGATAAGAGCAATCCCAGTAGTAGCCCAGGTCGTAGTGACCGTAATAACTGTTGAAGTAGTAATTCACCATATGAACAAATGGTGCCACTGCCCTTTAGGATGTCCACCGGCTGGTTCTTCATTGTGTCGGGCTTTATGCAGCCGGAACCTGCTTTCGATGAATTCCTTGTCTTCATGTATGCCCGCCTTTCACTGAACGTTTAAGAGAGCATCACGTTAGGTTGTTATTTCTGAAATTTGTTAAAAAAAGGGCATGTTCATATTGAACATGCCCTGAGGTGGTAACTTTTTAGCTCAGTATAGTGTTATTCACACCATACGTCGCTGCAGCTCTACTGCGCTCTACTAATAATAATAGTAGTAGCAGTAGTAGTAGCCATAGTAGTAGCTGTAGTAGCAGTAGTAGTAATAGTACGTGTAATAATAGCTACCCTTGACGATGTCTACCGGCTGGTTCTTCTTGGTGCTGGGCTTTACGTAGCCGGCGCCTGCCAATTCCTTGCTCTTCTTCATGCTTTTGTTTCCCCCTTTCTTGTTAAGATTAAGAGTGCCTCAATATCAGGCTTTTTCGATCAGGTTCTCTTTGAGCCAAAAATCGAGCTGTTCTTCAAGATCTTTTTTGAGCATCTCTTTGTCATCGATCTTGTACTCGGCTGCAAAGGCGGAAATTAATTTTGGTATGCTCTTGTGGTCAACAAAAATCCAATCCCATATCTTGCTGGCTGTTTCATTCAGCACATAGTACAGACCGTTCTTGAGATTAAGGATTACGACCTCATTCTCCATCTTTCTATGTGTGATGTTTTCTGCAACTTTATAGCTCATATTACTGTTTACTCCCGTTCAAAGTATATGGTATGTGGCTGTTATTGCAAGAAACAGCGTCTGTAAAACAATGTATAAAGCGATTCTACTAAAAGTAGAAATCAATGTCAAGTTGATTTTAAAAAAACATCTTGGTAACTATTTGATAATTGATGTCAATCCAAAAAATAAGGTTATGGTTTTGGTATTGAAAAGGTGATGTATGCTTATCTCCAGACGAACCTGATCAGATTCGTGCAGAGGTGAAGGCTTTTGATATTTCTGTATAGTTAATCTGTATAATTTAGCTGTGCAGGAAGGGGAATAAAATATTTATTTCATGCAAGATGGGGATAGAAGCATTTCTCGGAAACTATGAGGTAAGTCACTTTCAGATCGCGATCACATGGATGATCATTATGTAAGGATACTGGCGGTATTTCCGTCTTGACGCTTCATTCTTCAGAACGTATGATACGGATGGTCTTGCCTAATTATTGAGTCAGCAGACAGGGCTATTCCCTTTGCTGCGTTCACTTTATCATTGACCGCAATCCAGTTGTTATGCTATGGTAAAACATGGAAAATCAGAACGAAATTGAACGTTTGAACCATAAGATCAAGCGGTTGCATACGCTCATCGAGGTGAATGCGCTCATAAGTTCATCACTTGACCTTGACACAATCCTCGAGAATGTTATGACCATCTCGAAGAAGGTTATGAATGCCGATGCATCGAGCCTTATGCGCATAGATGATTCTACCAGCGAGCTGGTGTATCAGGTTGCGCAAGGCAAGGTCGGGGAAAAGCTGAAACAGGAGTTCCGTCTCAAAATGGGACAGGGAATAGCCGGAACGGTTGCACAGGAAGGCAAACCACTTTTGCTCGAGGATGCGTATACCCACCCTAAATTCCATCGAGCGCATGATGAGGCCACGGGATACCGCACCAAGTCGATGATAACCGTGCCGCTCAAGGTCGCGGGCCGCGTCACCGGTGTTGCACAGGTGATCAACCGGCTTGACGGAAAGTCCTTTGATAAAGACGACCTGGAGCTGTTCATCTCGCTTTCCAGTATGGCGGCGATCGCGCTGGAGAATGCGAAGATGCATCAAACGATCCTGGAAAAGCAGCGTATCGTGAAGGACATGGAGTTCGCGCGCACCGTACAGGAAAGCTTTCTCCCTCAGAGCGAACCGGAGGTGCAGAGCTACAAGTTCAGCGCCCACTATACACCAGCGCTTGAGGTGGGCGGGGATTTCTATGATTTCATCCGGCTGGATAAAGGCCATACCGGTATTGTTGTGGGTGATGTGTCGGGGAAAGGGGTCCCGGCAGCGCTGTATATGGCAAAGCTTGGAAGCGACATGAGGACCCTTGCATTCACCGAGCAATCGCCCGCGGACGCACTTATGAAACTAAATGATCTTCTGGCCTCGCGCAGCAGGCGCGGCATGTTCGCCACACTGCTGTACATGGAGCTCGATTCGCCTGCAGGTAAACTGACTATCTCGAATGCTGGACACCTGCCGCCGATCATCAAGAAAAAGGACGGATCGTTGGTCAGACTGGCGACCGCGGGGGGCGCCCCGCTCGGCATGGTGGCAGGAATGAAATACGGCCAGGAAACAGCGGTGATCATGCCGGGCGATACGGTCATTCTGTACACGGATGGCATCGTCGAGGCAATGAACTCCAAGGAAGAGCTGTATGGCTATGATCGATTCGAGGCGTTGATCCGGAAGAGCGCCTCCAACCCGGATGCTCTGAAATCTGCGATCATAGACGACGTGAACAGGTTCACAGGTTTGAGCGCCCAGCACGATGATATGACCCTGGTCTGTTTCGGAGCAATCACATGAACGAGACCGTCACGCTCGCGGTGCCCAGTCATCCAAAATACCTGTATGTTATCCGGAGTGCGCTCTACCCCGTCGTGTGCGGAGCGGGATTCACAAAAAAGGACGCGCGCAGGATCGTGCTTGCTGTTGATGAGGCTTGCTCCAACATCATAAAGTACTCGTACGAAGGCGATTACTCTCAAAAGATCGGGCTCTCGATATCGGTCGAGACCGGTAAAATCGTGGTCGCTTTGAATGACACGGGCAAAAAGCCCGACGTGAGCAAGATCAGTCCCCGCAAGCTCGACGAGATCAGGCCGGGAGGTCTCGGCACGCATTTTATGAACGAAGTGTTCGACAGCGTCACCTATGATACGAGCAGGGACACGGGCACTGTGCTGACCCTGGTGAAGAGCAAGTGACAGCAGAGGAAGAGGCCTTACCATGAACGTTGAGATCAAAACGGAAAAAATAGCTCCGGGCTTTGTGCTTAGACTGAAGGGCGATGTTGACATGAACACCTCGACGGACGTCAGGAACGCCATGACAGAGATCTTTAAACAGTCCGCCCCCGGGATGAAGGCTCTGCTTGTTGACCTCTCTCAGGTCAGGTATATGGACAGCTCCGGCATTGCAACGCTCGTTGAGGTCATGCAAAACTGTATGAAAAAGGGTGCGCGCCTCAGGCTGGTCGAGCTCAGCCCGCCTGTACGCGACGTGTTCGAACTTGCGCGGCTGGCGAGCGTGTTCGAGATATTTCTAACGATGGACGATGCGCTTGCAGGACTATGACCGCGGTTCTCCGAACACGAGCGTCATTGTCGTCGAAACCAACCCAACCAATGGTGCAGTATCGAGTATAAACGTTCCCGTTTGATTCCTTCTCCAGTGAAGAGAACATGCTGCAATGAGAAGGGATGAGGACCCAGGTGATAAATCTTTTCGGTTATATCGGCAGGACGTTCATCACGTTCCTCCAGGACCTCTCAAGCCTCTATTTTCTATTCAAGGAAACCGTACACCAGTCCTTCGTGCTTCTGGGAGACCGTAAAAAACGAAAACAAGCGCGGTTGCTCGAACAGGTAGATGAGGCGGGAACCCAGTCGCTGTCCCTCGTCATCACTGTGGCGGCCCTCCTTGGAATAGCAATGACCGTCCTGATCTCGTTCCAGCTCAGGGATGTCGGCGGATACAACTATATTCCGGGTTTTGTCGCACTGGCCATTTTTCGCGAAATGGGGCCCCTCATCACCGGACTGATCGTGGCGGGAAGGGTGGGCGCTGCGTTCACAGCCCGGATCGGGACTATGAAAGTGTCCGAAGAGATACTTGCACTGGAGACCATGGCGATAAGCCCGGTAAGGTTCCTGGTGGTTCAGCGCTTCATCGGTCTGGTCTTATCGCTTCCTGCACTTACGATGCTTGCCGGATTTACCGCTGTTTTCGGCGGTTTTCTCTTCGGATCCACGAGGCTCGGCATCAGGCCGGATACGTACGTTCGCGAGACCCTGGAGGTCCTCACGTTCACCGACATCTACTCGGGGATGGTAAAGTCCGTGGTCTTTGCAGTGATCATTGTGATGATCGGCTGCTATCGGGGCCTTGTGGTAGAAGGCGGTGCCGAGGACGTTGGCAGGTCGACCATGCTTTCTGTGGTCTCGTCCACGCTGACGATCATAATTTTCGACACGGTGATGACCACTGCATTTTATGGATAAGCTGCTTCGATGATCAATGCACATAATATAAAAAAAACCTACAGCGGTCACATCGTTCTAAACGGCGCTGATTTTACCGCTGAACGAAAAAAGATCACCTATATCTTCGGTACGAGCGGAGGGGGGAAGAGCACGCTCCTGAAGATCCTGATCGGGGCGTTGAAGCCTGATTCCGGAAAGGTCTGGTACGGTGATGCGGACATTACCAAGCTGGAGAACAGGGAGCTGGACCCGTTCAGAAAAAAAATGGGGATGCTGTTCCAGCACGGTGCTCTGCTGAACTCCTTTACCGTTGGTGAGAACGTAGCGCTGCCCATGCGTGAACATACGAACCTGGACGATTCGATCATCAGGATCATGGTGAAAATGAAACTGGAACTAGTGGGGCTTCGGGATTTTGAGGACCTGTATCCGCGTCAGTTGTCCGGGGGAATGCAGAAGCGCGTGGCTCTCGCGCGGGCGCTCGCACTGGACCCCGAAGTGGTTTTTTTCGACGAACCGACGTCCGGACTGGACCCGATCGTTGCATCAGTCATCACAAAACTGATCAAGGATCTGAACCGGCTTCTCGGCATCACCTGTATCGTGGTGACCCATGCAGTGGATGAGGCAATGCGGATCGCGGATAAAATCGTGATCTTGTACATGGGCAAAGTACTCGCAGTAGGGACACCGAAGGAAATACGGGAAAGCACGAACCAGCTGGTACAACAGTTCATTACAGGCAGTCCCGACGGGCCGATCTCGTTCCATGCATCGAGCAAGGATTTCAGGGAAGACCTGATGGTGGAGTGAGGGAAGCGCGGCTGCTTAGAGCAATCTGTGAAGTATATGAGGAGATCACATGGAATACCGTCGCACTGAGATTCGAGCAGGGATCTTTCTCCTGATCTCGTTCGTCATTCTGGTCGTCATGGTCTTCGCGGTAAGCGATATTCAGAGCCTTTTTAAAAAGAAGAAGGACCTGAAGGTGCTGTTTCTGGTCAGTGACGGGATCGAGAAGAATGCCCAGGTCCGGTTATCCGGAATCAAGGTCGGCAAAGTGACGCATATTCGAGTTGCTCCCGAGCATGGGGACCGGGTGGAACTCACCCTGAGCGTGTTCACTGACACGATCATTAAGGAGGACACAAAGGCCCTGATCAAGTCCCTGGGGATCGTGGGTGGCAAGTACGTGGAATTGACCGGAGGATCGTTGAAAGCGCGCGTGATCGAGCCGGGGGGCATCCTTATTGGCGAAGAGTCCCTG
>Ga0315268_10001710_pt1 | contig 25220 bp, 22 predicted proteins | sample C1_top_MG_FD_204535 | JGI IMG/M metagenome (GOLD analysis project Ga0315268, IMG submission 204535) | Sediment microbial communities from Yellowstone Lake, YNP, Wyoming, USA - C1_top | ecosystem: Environmental > Aquatic > Freshwater > Lake > Sediment | place: USA: Wyoming | collected 2017-08-01
CAAAACTTGCTCCCGTTCTGTTGTAGGAGGACTGCCTGGCTCAGGCTTGAGAATGACGTTTTGCCACAAAAGTGCATACAGCCCTTGAAGGCTGGTGATTCCCTGAATCTCATGGCTCTCGCCCGATGGCAACTCTCGACCTTCGATTGCCATTACAAAAATGTCTAGGTGCAACGGTATGCCCAGTAACTTTTGTGTGGCGGGCGAAAGCATACCAAAGTTGACACCCACATCATCGAGAACGGCTTTCACTTCCGCGATAGAGAATTCTATCAAAGAAAACTGCTTGCCCAACTGAATACGCTTGAGTTTGGGATCAGTATTCCTGTCAAAAGTGCGACATGATAGCAGAATGCGCACGCCAGGAATGAGACGCAACCGCGCTACAAGCTCCAACACGATGTCGAGGGCCTGTTGATCACGCGCCAGAGAAAGTGACAGCGCGTCAATTTGGTCAACAAGTACGACGATTGTTCCCAATGCAGCCAGCCGACCCACTACGCGCTCTACCGAATCGGGCAAGTGTAGCTTGGATTGCAAATCGTCAAACTTTGTGATGCCAGAAAGCTGTTGGTCGGCTTTGATGGCGAGTACAGGAAATCCTGTGTTCTCCAGAGCGCAAAGAGCGTCGCGCATCACAACTGTTTTTCCCATGCCCGCTTGATCCAATAGCATAGCTACAGAATTCTCGGCGGAGGTTTCTCGTGCCCAAGCGACGATTTCTTCGACCACGGCACGCTTGAGATGTTTACCTGTACTTCCAATCGTGTATTTGTGTTGGCGTAGCAACGCCCCACATTCCCTGACGGAGTGGCACAGAACATCAAGATCTGGCGGGGCGGTCAAGCTAATGTTATTTGCCGCTAGAAATTCACGCAGGGAGTTTGACGTAAACGAACCCCGATGGCGAGCCTCACCCCCGACTCGGTCGCGCAATAAACTAAACAAAGTGATCGGCTGTTGATCACTTTGAGGCATCCAACGTGGGGCCATGTCGCGCTCGATTTGTCTCAAAGAGCAAATCTCGACTTCTATGTGACCGAAAAACGCCAGTAGGTTGGTGTCACTCAATGACCGAGGATTTAGGAGAGGCTTGATCTTTTCGACCAGCGCCTGTTGCGGCTTGGTCATCCTGTTGTACCACTCAATGTAGTCCTTGCTGTGGCAGGCTCTATCACATAACTCGCGCAACTCATGATGCTCGTTTTGAACTTCTCCAATATGCAACAGAAGACGATCTTTGCCCCTCTGGAAGTCATTTTTCCAGAATTCGGCTTCAAAGTCCTGCCAGAGATTTCTCCATGCCGCATCACCCGCATGGACACTCTCTTTGGCTTGGATATAGGCCTTATGAGTATCGGCAAAGGTTACGACAACGTCATCAACTTCCGTAGGTGCCTCAACTCGAACCTCAATCACGCGTTCAGTGTCAGGGCGTGATGTGGCATCACATAGTCTTCCCAGATAAAGAGCTGCTACAGAGTTTTGGTAGAGAATGCCGGACTGTGTCGTGGGACCGCCGCGCTCACTCATCGAAACCTCTATTGCTGTAACGTATGGTTGAGTGAACCAAACGTGATTAGTACAGATTGCTGACTATAGCTCGACACCGAGAGTAAAACTCTAACACAAAAGCGCAGAGAAGCAAGTATCTGGTTATCGATGCAGGGCTGTTGCAAAGTCAGACTCGACCCGGGCCAGGATCGCAACGGTCGGCCACCAGGGCAGCACCCGGGCGTGGGCCAGCAGCCATTCGGGCAGCGTGGACGACTTGAAAGCGGGATTGGGGTAGGCGAGCGCGCCTCAGAATGACCAACTGTGGGAGTATTTTGGCCGCACTGTACTAGCCGCGCGGCAGCGTCACGCCGAATCCCTCGAAGCGATAAACTCGGATGTCGTCCTCCAATTGAAACGTGGCCTGGCCGGCGGCGATTCGCTCAAAAGCCTCCAGCACGCGCACCAACACCTCTTTGGGCACGTAGGCTTCGTTGTGCGCAGGGCAAAGGTGGCGCACCAGACCCAGCATCCCTACCAGGTATTGCATAGACCGCAGGTAGGCGTTGAAATCCGAGTCCTCAAAGTGCGCGTACATCGCCCCAGGATAAAAGGCGTCCCCGGTGAACAAGAGGCCATCGCGACTGTCGAACAGGCACAGGCTGCCGGAGCTGTGGCCGGGCGTGTGATGCACGGTCAATGTTCGTCCGCCAAGCTCGATGGCTTCCAGGTGGCGCAGCCGCCGCGTCACTCGCGAGGGGCGGATTTCGTATGCCGCAGGGTCAAAGCCGGATGGCAGCTCCAGGTGCCAATCGGGCCGCATATAGTCGGTGCACTGGGCGCGGGTCAGCCCACGCTCGATGCGCGCCACTTCTCCGTCGTCGTCGAAAGCCCACACCTCGGCAAAGCGGTGGTTATCGCCTACGTGGTCATAGTGCCCGTGGCTGTTGATCACGACCACCGGCAAATTCGTCAGATGCTCGACCTCCGCTCGGATGTCTCCGACGCCCATGCCGGTGTCGAGTAAAATGGCTCTTTCGGCGCCCAAGATGAGATACGAGATCACTTCTTCGTAATGGCGTGACTCGAGCAGTGCAAAGGTGCCGGCGCTCACCTGGTACACCTCGAACCACGGCGAGGCGCTTGCCAGGCGCTTTAATTTTTGGTTACCTGGCCGGGGCAGAATTTGAGGCCAACCACTGATTCCCATTCTTGTTCTCCTGTGCGACTTGTTTGTCACCCTGACCGAACTCTGTCACCCTGAACGCAGTGAAGGGTCTCTGTCCTGCGTGAAAGAGATTCTTCGCTTCGCTCAGAATGACACCCTAACTTGTCACCCTGAACGAAGTGAAGGGTCTCTGCCCCGCGTGAAGGAGATTCTTCGCTTTGCTCAGAATGACATGAGCTCTCGGACGTTCTCTGATTCTTACTCGCGCTCCCAGACTACCTTGCCACCCACGATGGTCATGTCTGCCTGGATGTCCTTGATTTCTTCGTCTGGCACACTAAAATAATCGCGGTCCAGCACGGCCATGTCGGCCAGCTTGCCTACCTCAATCGTGCCTTTGAGGCGCTCCTCGCGGGTGAGCCATGTGCCGCCGACGGTATAGAGCTGCAATGCCTCTTTGCGGCTGATGGCTTCTTGAGGGGCGACGTACTGTCCCAACTTGTTCTTGCGCGTCACCAGCGCGTACAGAGCGACAAAGGGATTGACCGAAACCGTGCTAGGCTCGTCGGAGCTGGCTGTCACCACCACGCCGTGATCCAGATACTTGCGCACGGGCTTATAGTTGTCCGCTCGTCGCTCGCCCACGTCGCGAAAGAGGAGGTCGCCCTCCCAATAGATGAACGTGGGCTGGACCACTGCTGCGATGCGATAGTGCGCCATCTGATCCAGCGCCTTTGGCGTTGGGAAATAAGCGTGGATGATGCTGTGGCGCGCGTCGGGCCGAGGCGCTTCACGGGCGACGGCGGCAAAAGCATCCACCGCCAGGTCTTGGGCGTGATCGCCGCAGCAGTGAATGCCCACGTCCCAGCCCAACTCTTGCGCAGTGCGGAAATAGCGATGGAGGTCGTCTACGCTCAGACGGTTAAAGGCGACCAGCTCGGTGTCTCCCTCGTAAGGCTCGTACATGTACGCGGTGTGCGGGGTGGTGCCGCCGTCAATCGCCATCTTGAGCCCACTGACACGCAGCCACTCGTCACCCAGGCCGGTGTAAATCCCCAGCTCTTTGGCGCGATAGTCCAACTGCGTTTCCTCTTCATCCTGCAAGTACCCGTGCCAGCTCGGCATCAGGCTGGTTCGCACGGTCAATTCGCCGTCTTGGTAAAAGGACTGGTAAGCCCGAATCTCGGACGGGGTCAGGCCCGGCTCGACGACGCTGGTAATGCCGAAGCGGTGCATCTCCTGGCATCCCAACCGCAGCGACTCTCTGATCTGCCCGGCGGTCGGCGGCGGGATGAGACGGCGGACCAGGCCCTTGGCGCTGGCTCGCAAGAGGCCGTTGGGTGCGCCGTCGGCGTCTCGCTCGATTTTGCCGCCTGCCGGGTCGGGGGTGTGGCGGTCTATGCCCGCCATGCGCAGTGCATAGCTGTTCACCACGTCGGTGTTGAAAAAGCGCATCAGTATCACGGGATGCTCGGAGGTGGCCGGGTCAATGTCGTTGCGGGTGGGCAGGCGTCCATCGGAAAAATTGCCCTCGTTCCATCCCTGGCCGATGATCCACGCGCCGGGCGGCGTGACCCTGGCGCGCTCGCGCACCCCTTCCATCATTTCTTCCGGCGAGGCGCACTCGTCCAGGCGGATCGTGGACAGCTTGGCCCCGGCCTCCAGCATGTGGACGTGACTATCGAAAATGCTGGGGATGACCGTGCGACCGCCGAGCTGGATGCGACGGGTGTTGGGGCCAGCCAGTTTTTCGATTTCGGCGTCGCTGCCCAGGGCGAGAAAGCGGCCATCTTTGACGGCGACTGCCTGGGCAACCGTGTCCTCGGCATCCAGGGTGAGAACCTTGCCGTTGAGTACGACCAGATCGGGCGACAGGTCTTGCATTTTCATGATTTTTCCTGCGTCTCTAGAAACCCGTTTTCCCGGAGGCCCCCGAAGCGAAGCGGAGTAGATTCGAGAAAACGGGTCTCTTCCATATTGCCTGTAACGGACAGGGCAGCCACTCTTGGTGGCTGCCCTGTTTCGTGATGATGTGCGCGAGGATGCGCCTAGCGGGTGCCTGTAGAGTGATAGATCAACGACTCGCGGCTGGTAAAGCGGTGGCGTTGCCAGGTGATTTGGCCGCTCTTGTCAGGCGCGAACATTGGGCCTTTAATGTCGGGCTTGACCATCGCGACATAGATGGGGTGCCAGAGGGCCACCATCGCCACGTCGCTCATGAGGATCTTTTCGGCCTGCTGGTACATTGTGTTCCGCTTGGCCTCGTCGCCGATGACCGCGCCGGCGTCACACAGCAGTTGGTTAAACTCTTTGTTGTACCACGTGTGACGGCCGGGCATGAGGGCCATGTCGGTGGCGCTCTTTTCGCAGCCGCCCCACGGGCTGAGCAAGTTGCTGCCGTCCACAAAGTCATACTCGTAGGGCACCAGGGCAAAGATAAAGTCGCCCTTCTTGTCCTTCTTTTGAGCCCTGAGCTTTTCCATATACAGAGTGTAGTCGAGGTTCTGGATCTCGACCGTGACGCCCAGGTTCTCCTTGAGCATGCCGGCAATCGCTTCGGCGGCGGAAGTCAGGGCCGGGGCGGCATTGCGCGTGTACATGATGAGCTTGGGGAAGCCCTTGCCGCCGGGGAAGCCGGCGTCCGCCATAAACTGAGCGGCCGCCTTGGGATCATAGTTTTGGACGTCCTTGAGCACCTTGACGCTCTCGCCAGGGAAGCCTGGCGGGTTCATCGTGTAGCCAGCTACGCTCTGGTACTTGAGCGGTCCTTCGATCAGTTTGTCGCGGTCCACTGCGTGGCTAAAGGCCTGGCGCACTTTGAGATTGTCGAACGGCTTGTTCCAGGTGTCAAAGAACAGGTAGTAGGTCATAAAGTTGGGCCAGGAGATGAGCTGCTTCTTCAAGTCTGCACTAGCCATGATCTCGGCCATCGCGGAAGGAGGCAGGTCATTCTCGTAGCCGCCGCCGATGGCATCCAGCTCGCCGTTCTTGTAGGCCGCCCAGCGCGCCTCAGGCGTCATAAAGTTGACGATGATCTTGTCTGTCATGGGCGGGAACGGGCCGGTGTACTTGTCGTTGGCGACAAAGACCATCTGCTTGCCCTTGTCCCAGGTCTCTAGCTTGAACGGGCCGGCAAAGACACGGTTGTTGGGGTCGAGCGACCAGGAGCCGTCGTTCATGCGGTCTTTGACGATGTGCTTTGGCACTACCCATACGTCGGCAAAGATCTTGATCAGGTAAGGCGTGGGCTGGTCGGTGGTCACGGTGAAGGTATAGTCGTCCACCTTCTTGACGCCCATCTCATCCGGCTGCTTTTTGCCGTTCGCCACGTCGGCAAAGTTGACAATGTTGGCCATCTCGTAGAACCACTCAAAGTCATACTCGGCGCGGGCGTAGCGTTGCAGCGTGAATATCCAGTCGTCGGCGGTGATCGGCACGCCGTCGCTCCACACCTTATCCTTTTGCAGGTGGAAGGTCCAGACTAGGCCGTCCGGGGAAGTCTCCCAACTCGAGCAGGCGTTCGGCTGCGGCACGTAATCTTTGTCGGGCCGCACGCACGAGTCGTTCCAGGCGAACATGTCGCCCACGTTCTCATCGTAAAAGCTGGCATCCTGGGTCTGCCATTTCAGCTCCGTCTCGGCATAGCGCATGACCTGCTTATCCAGGGGCGCTGCATCGGCCGGGAGCTTGACGCCGGCCCGGTTGACCACAGCCTTGGGCGCCTCGGTCGGCTTGACGGTCGGCGGCGGCTGGGTCGCAGCCGGCGCGGCCGGCTGGGCTGCGGTAGGCGGGGGCGCCTGCGTCGGCGCAGGTGGCGGCTGCTGAGTGCAAGCGACCAGGGCGGTGCTGGCAATCATGGACAGCGTGACCAACATTACCAACAGCGTTGAAAACTTGCCTTTCATGTTATTCTCCTCCAGAGTAGGTGTGTGTCACTCTAGTCCGATCTACCGTCAGGGTTCTCCAGCCCTTGGGTAGAACCGTTGGGTTGATTCTTGGGAGAGGTGCCTTCCTCCTTTCGCCAGTCTAGGGGTTATTTTCCCTTGAGCATCTGCGGATCCAATGCGTCCCGCAGGCCGTCGCCCATGAGCGTAAAGCCCAACATGGTGAGCGCGATCATCAACGCGGGAAAGAATGCCAGATGCCAGTAAAAGGTCATGTTGGCGACGCCTTCGCGACCGATCATCTGGCCCCAACTGGGCATGGGCGGGTTGATGCCCACGCCCAAAAAGCTCAACGACGCTTCGGCAAAGATGGCGGCCGGGATGCCCAGGGTGAGCGCGATAATGATGGGCGCTATCGCATTCGGCAGCAGGTGCACTCCGATAATGCGCCCGCTCCCGGCGCCGATCATGCGCGCGGCTTCGACAAACTCTTTTTCGCGCAGGGCCAGGAACTGGGCGCGCGTCAGGCGGCAGCTAGTGATCCAACTGGTGATGCCGATCGCCAGCATCACGTTCCAAAAGCCTGCGCCCAGCCGGGCCATGATCAGGTAGGCAAAAAGGAGGGTAGGGATGGCCGACATGATGTCCACCAGCCGCATGACCATGAAATCACTCGGCCCGCCTCTCCAGCCGGCAATGCCGCCGAGCGGGATGCCGATGCCGAGCGCGACGAGTTGGGCCAGTAGGCCTACAGTGAGAGAAACGCGCGCGCCAAAGACGATGCGGCTATACAGGTCGCGCCCGTTGAGGTCCGTTCCCATCCAGTATTTGGCGCTGGGGAATGCGCCAGATGGCCCATAGAAAATCTTGTCGTAAGGCGTTCTGGCGATCAGCGGTTTGGCGGGTCGCCCCAGAAACGGAGCGATGAACCAGTCGTCGGCGAAAACAGCCAGCGTGACGAGCAGGATGACGAGGACCAGGCCAAAGATGGCCAGCTTGTTCCGGCTAAAGCGATAGATCGCGTCGCGGTAGAGACTGCGTTTTTGGCGCAGGCCCTGTTTGGCAAATTCAAGATCAACTGCAGCCTGCGCAGCGCTGGAAGCAGTTTGCTTGATTATTGTCTGATCACCTGTCTGCATGGATACTACTCCGACGTCAGGCGTAATGGACCCGAGGATCAACGACGACGTACAGCACGTCCGTAATCAGGTAGGTGATGGCAATCATCACGGCCCACATCATCGTCAGACCGATGATCATGGGATAGTCACGATCCACGGTGCTGGTCACCCAGTAATTCCCCAGGCCGGGCACGCGAAAGATGGCTTCGATAAAGATCGAGCCGGTGATGAGGTCGGGAACCAGCGGCCCAAAAACCGTGATCATCGGAATCAGCGCATTTTTCATCACGTGGCGCCAGACGACCGTCTGCTCGGACAATCCTTTGGCCCGCGCAGTGCGGACGTAATCTGAACGAATGATGTCAACGACGCTGGCGCGGGTGTAGCGGGCTATAGTCGCCATGGGCGCCAGCGCATAGGCTACTGTGGGCAAGATCCACTGCTTGGGCGAATCCCAGCCACCGGTCGGCACCAACTTGAGCGCCAGCGCAAAGATCAAGATAAAGAGGATACCCAGCACAAAGTGAGGCGTGACAAAGCCGAGAATGGAGATGAGTGTGGCAATATAGTCTACCAACGAGTTTTGCTTGAGAGCGGCAATGACGCCCAGGGGTACGCCGATGCTAAAGGCAAGCATCAGCGCCATTCCTCCCAGGTGAATCGTGATCGGCCACGTGCGGCGGATAACTCCGATGACTGTTTCGTCGGGATGTTTGAAAGAACGGCCAAAATCGAGCTGGACGACGCCGGAGAGCCAGGTGGTATATTGCTGCAAGAGCGGCTTGTCTAATCCGTAACGCGCCTTGAGCGCGGCGAGCGCCTCGTCGGAAAAGGGGCGCTGACCGTATTTCCATGGCCCGCCCGGCACCTCGTGCATGAGGACGAAGGTGATGATCGAAAGGATCAGTAAGACAGGAATTAACCCTGCCAGCCGCATCAGAATGTAGCGGAGCACTCTTCCCTCCTATCTGAGCTTGTGCCATTTAGAGCTGATACGGTCTAGTCAGCACACCAGAGTTGAGGCTTTGGCCAGCGCTTGTGTGCGCCAGGGGCTTGACCTCGGCCTTGACCAAACCGTACTGGATTCCGAGCTGCTAGGCTGACAACTCTTGTGCCACGTCCCCCATGCGGGCAAAGCGGGCGCAGTTCTTGGAGAGAACATGTTGGACGAAACGCTCCAAAAGCATCATCCGATGCCCGCGCCCGATCACCTGGGGATGCATGGTGAGAGTGAAAACGCCATCCTGCTCGTGCTCGATCATGTAGTCGAACTCGTCTGCCCAGATCTCGAAAACCTTGGATGGGGCAGACAGGCCTACTCGCAAAGGATTAAAGTTGAAGGTGAAATGGGGCCAGTCGTCCAGGCTCAGGTCCACTGGGAATTCCCACAGGTTCACTTCTGGCCCTGGCTTGAGTGGCTCCTCCGCCCCCACCTGGTCTCCCAGCCGGGGGTGGTAAGGATGATAGTCATCGGCAAAGAGACTCGAGTCATACAGGAACCCGTATTCGACCAGTAAGGCGAGAGTCACAGAACTATAGTCCCAAGACGGCGAGCGATAGCCTAGAGGCGAGTGACCTAGAAAACGCTTTAGAGCTTGCAGGCCGCGTTCCAGGCTGCGCCGCTCTTCGTCGGGATTTTGGCTGCTAGGGTCCTGATGTCCATAACCATGGTGGCCGATCTCGTGGCCAGCGTTCAGGATAGCCTCCACAGCGCCAGGAAAAGACTCGGCGGTGTGGCCAGGAACAAAGAATGTCGCCGAAAGCCCGTAAGCCGATAGCAACTTGAGAATGCGAGGCAGCCCGACCCGCGCTCCATACTCACCTCGGGAGAGCATTGCTGGGGTGACCGAAGGATAACCGCCCAACCAGACGCTGAGTGCGTCAAAGTCGAAGGTCAGGCAAACCGTCCAGTGCTTGTGGCTGGACAGAGACATTTAGGCCTCTTTACCTTACAACCTGGGACTGGTATGCACCAAGTTTAGCATACTTGCCAGTTTTGTCAAAATCTGCAAGATGATTACCAGTCCTCTTCATAGCGCTGCACCTTAATACCACGCGCCTCTAGTTCTTGCAGGAACAGGTCGAACGGGACATCGGTGAGGGGAGAGAGCAAGCCTCGTTTGGCAATATCTCCTCGCAATATCATTTGCGCGCCGATGCTGGCAGTGTAGCCGACAGTCCTGTTCATCCCCATCAAGCCGGTCGTCAAGTCGCGCAAGTCACTCATCTCGTAGACGATGCGCCGTTTCTTCCCCTTCTTGAGGCCGCGCATATCCACACGGATGACTGCCACATCCCGTTCGTGATCGGCATACCGGAACTGTGGTTGTTCCAGTAAGGTCCGTACGATGTCGCGCGGGACGACCTGCGTATCTCCCACAGTGATTGGCGTCTCGTCAAGGAGACCCAACTGCGTTATCGTGTACCAGAAGGCGCAGTGGCCGGGCCAGCGTGTTGCGTAACGACCTGCGTTGCGTATCGTCGCTGTGATGCCCATCTTGTCTGTAAAGTGAACCGCATCCCCATTGACGTAGGCTTCCTGCGGCCCCCAGCCGGTCAACTCGACGGTATGGATGTTGGATGGAGCGAACATTTCCCGTCCAGGGATCTCGACGATCTTGCCATCACGGACGATGCGCCCATCGCGCATATAAGCTTTGAGCAATCCTGGGATGCTCCACGAGATCTTGTACTGCAGGGGATTGGTCTTGGCGGCTTCTGGATCGGGGAAGCCGGTGCCGTAAGAGTGATATTCATGCACCTCGTCCAGCTCTCGGGCAGCCTGTCCCGCCAGGACCAGGTCTATCCCAGGATCAAATCCAAATTCCGATAGGATTGCCAGGCTGTGCGCAGCAGCCTGTTCGCCTAGGGAGTATATTTCTGGAGAAGCATAAGAGGTATCAACCGCATGAATGCCGTTGTCAATCGCCAGCCGAGTGACCCAGGGCTGGAGGAAAACGGGGAGCAGATTGATGACGGCTTCCACCCTTCGCATGACCTTGGTCAACGCGTCTCGATCATGGACATCCAAGGCAATTGGCTCGATCTTGTCTGTATTGAGCTGCCTGGCATAGCGGGTCAATTCGGCTATGTTACTATCTGCCGCGATGACGTGCGACACGGTCGGACTGCGGGCCAGATCGTACAATGCAGCGTGTCCTTGCCGGCCAATGCCAAGAACCAGGATTCTCATGCCTTATTCCTCCCTCAGCAGTTGCCCGTAAATCTTGGTGTGTTCTCGCGTTCTGCAAACGGCGGCCTCGATATCGCCTTGTCGAATCGCCTCTAGAACGAAGCGATGGTCATTAAAGGCAGCGGGAACCGTCGTGGGGGTGACCTCTCCCAATTTCAAGTGCGAGATCCAGAACCGGCAGACGTGCTCGTCGAGGGTGGCCAGCACCTCAGAAACTCGGCGATTCCCATATTTTCGGTCAAAGGTATGGTGAAATGCCCGGCTGTGTTCCATAAAGCCGGCATAGTCGTCCTTTTCGTAACATTCGTTTGCCGCTTGCAGAGCCGATTCCATCTCTGCCAGGTCCCCGGGCGTGAGCAGCCCGGCGGTCTCGCGGATCAGGTGACACTCGAGTATCTCGCGCAAGTCGTATATGTCTCGGAGATCCTGAAAGGACATCTCGGCCACCTGGTAGCCCTTGGATGGGAGGCTGGTGATAAAGCCCTCTTGTTCTACCCGAACGAGCGCTTTGCGGATGGGTGTTCGGCTGACGCCCATTTCCTGTGCTAACTTGGTTTCGGTTATGAGGGCTCCGGGCAGCACCGCGCCGCTGATGATGGCTCGCTTGAGCTGAAGATAGACCTTTTCCTCAAGTCGTCGCGGCTTTTCTATCTTGTAGAGTGGTCCCGCCAGAGACATTGTCAGCTTCTTGATCACAGCCGATCGTAGGGCTTGCGGCGGTTACAGGAGGGCACTCGGATGATGAGCCACATGGGTTGCGTGGCGTCTAGGTCGTTGTTCTATGCTAGGATACGGGATCCTGGATACGGAATCCAGCTAAAGAATACCACCGCAAGGCCCGTTTGTCAAGCGGGGCACTTGGCTCGTTGCTGTGTGATGTTCGATCAAGCGAGCTTGCCTTGACAAGGCTGTTATCATGGTGTATAACCCGGCGCAATAGGGTCTCTCATCTGTCAATCTCACGAGGAGGATATTCATGAAAATCTTGGTTGTGGGCAGTGGACTCATGGGACCGGCAGCGGCATACAACGCCATGTCCGATCCGCAAGTTTCGCAGGTGACTCTGGCCGACGTGAGCCAGCAGCAGTTGGAGGTGGCCAGAAAGAAGCTCTCTAGGATGAAAGGCGCCGAAAAGCTTACTACTACCGTCCTGGATTTGAGCGACCGGGCGGCGGCAAGCCGGTTGATGGCCGGGTTCGATGCCATTGCCACCGCACTCTCCAAGCAAGCTATCGGCGCCGGAATCCGCGCGGCGATTGCAGCCAAAAAGCCCCTGGTGGATTTGAGCTGGCCGCCTGACCCAGAGATACCGGAGCTCAAGCGAGAGGTGGAGGCGGCCGGGATACTGGTGATCCTGGGATGCGGCGTGGAGCCTGGGCTGACCGAGATCATGACGCGCTACCTGGCCGAAAAGCTGGATCGCGTGGACGAGGTGCACATCAAGTGCGGCGGCATTCCGGAAAAGCCGGCGCCGCCTTTGGGCTACAAGATTGTCTTTGGTGGGCGGCAGATGCCGCTGCGGCCATCTGATGCCCGCTGGGTCGAGAACGGCCAGATCAAGCCGGTGACTCGTTACTCGGGCGTAGAGCCGGTGACTTTTCCCGGCGTGGGCGAGTGCGAAGCCTGGCACGAAGGCTTTATGCCCTGGCTGATGGACCTGGAGGCTTTGAAGGGACTAAAGGTCGGGACGCAAAAGACCGTCCGCTGGCCCGGCTATGCCGCCAAGGTGACCGCACTCAAGGAGATGGGGCTGCTGAACGAGGAGCCGGTTGAGGTGGACGGCGTCCGGGTTGCGCCCAAGAAGGTGCTCGACGCGGTACTGTATCCGCACGTTCGGTTGGAAGAAGGCGAGATAGATATTACCCTCTTCCGTGTGGAAGTGAAGGGCGAAAAAGGTGACCGCCCGTGCTATTACAAGATCGAGATGGTAGACCGCTATGACACCACCCTGGGATTCACCTCGATGGCGCGCACGACCGCCTTTACGGGCGCGATTGTGGCCCGCATGGCCGGGCGCGGCGACCTCAAGGCGCGTGGCTGGAAGACGCCGGAGCAGGTTGTGACCGGCCCGCTGTTCGACAGGCTGGTGCGCGAGATGGCGGAGGTCAAGGTCTTGTTTGATCTGACGACGGAAAAGGTCGAAGCGCTAAAGGGTTGAGCGGCTCACTGACCAACCCTCCTGCAGGCATTGAGCTTGCGGGAGGGTTTTTATTGCGCGTGGACAGCTGTGATGAGCGCCCGCCAGAGGTCCTCGCATTGCCCTGGCACGAACGGCATGTACAATCCTACACGATCCAATAACCCGGCGTATTTGGCGGTCAGCTTGCCCGGCAACTCGTCGGGTCTACCTATCAGGGCAAAGGCATCCAGCATCTCGTCGCTGATCTGACTGGGCATCTCGTTCCACTTGCCGCGTGCGGCCAGGAATGATAGTCGCTCGCCGATCTCGCCCCAACCGTGACATTCCGACACCCTGCGATAGGAAGGAGTCGAAGCGTAGAACGCTACCTGCGAACGCACACTCTCGCGTTCCGCATCATTGGTGATGATGAACGCGGAGCCGCAGACCTGGACATCACTGCGCACCCGCCCGGTCTTGGCCGCGCCAGTCTCAATCGCAGGCAGCACGACCTCGCGCAGGTATTTTACGGTGTGGTAGGGGTGCACCAGGAACCCATCGGCCAGTTCGCCTGCCAACTGGCACATTTTGGCGTTGACGCCCGCGATAAAGATTGGCACGTGCGGCGTGGGGATCGGCCCCGGGTTAAAAAACGGCGTCATCAGCGTGAGCTTGTAATACTCCCCACGAAATCTAAGCGGCGCGCCGTTCTGCCAGCAGTTCCAGATCGCGCGCAAGGACAGAATCATTTCCCTCAGCCTTGGCATCGGCGGTCCCCACGTCATCCCGAACCGCCGCTCAATATGCGCTTTGACTTGCGTGCCCAGCCCCAAGATGAACCGCCCGCCCGATTGCGCGGCCAGGTCCCATGCGGCGTGCGCCAGGACCATCGGGCTGCGGGCAAAGGCGACTGCGATGGCCGTCCCGAAATGTATCCGCTGCGTGTACTCGGCCACGAGCGGCAGCGGCAAGATGGCTTCGTGCTGCTTTTCGCCCGTCCAGATTGCATCAAAGCCCATCGCCTCAGCCGCCCGGGCGATGGCGGGCGCCTCGCGCAGGTTGATGGCTTCTAGTGCGGCGTCAATTTTCATGATGTTGTCTCCTCGTTTGCTCGTGGCTGCAATTCTACCACATCAACGACTCGGGCGCTGTTTTGACTTGAGCTTGCTTCGGCAATATAATAGCCACATGATGCTAGACAAAGAGCTATACCGTAAAGCCTACGAACAGTATCGGCGATGGAACGAGGCCGAGTTAGTTGACCGTGCCCGCAACGCGGGCAAACTCTCGCCAGCGGAAGCGTGGGAACAGTACCTTGCACTGGCCGAGTTTGCGAGGGAGTGTTGCCCCCGGCCAAGCCAGCGGCAGCGCAAGCAGAAGCTGGCCGATCTTAGGCGTTATTATGCCCAGGTCCAAAAGCTGGAAGCTTGGAGACGTGCGCGTGGAAAATCATCTTAAAGGGCCACTCCGAACTGCGGTTGCTTTTCTGGAGGAGCATGGTTATCGTTATGCGATCATCGGGGGCATAGCCCTATCGCAATGGGGCGTTGTCCGGTTCACCCTTGACGTTGACATCAAAGTCCTCGTCCCCGATGTGAACTATGCTGCCTTTCGTGCTGTACTGCGAGACGCTTTTCCCCGACGTGCGCGAAAGCACGCCCCTCAAGACCAGTTCATAGTCGCCGTCAGCATTGACAATGTTATTGTAGATTTCCTGCTGGCCTTGCCTGGTTATGAAGAATTGATTTTTGAGCGAGCGGTTCGGCGTGACCTGGGTGGTTGGTCGGCGTCGATCTGCTCAGCGGAGGACTTGATCATTCAAAAGGTTACTGCCGGGCGTGGAAAAGACTGGTCAGATGTGGAGGCGCTGTTGATTGAGCAGCGCGGTAAGCTGGACGAAGCTTACATTGATGACTGGCTGACCCAGTTCGCCGAGGTGTTGGAAAGGCCCGAAATGCTGACCGAGTATCGTCGTTTGCTTGCAATGGTCAAAGCATTGTGAGGTTCTCTGGCATCCTGACGCGGCAACTGTTCTGGTTTTGAGATTTGGTATTGGGCAGTGGCTGCTTTTGCGCGTGAGGTCTAGCTATGTCTTCTGGAAACAAGATTCTCGGCAACATTCCTGCTGGCCTGAGGCCGCATTTCCAAGAGTACGACCCCCAAGCTCTCGATCTTGACCGGGACGCCAACCTGATCATTCAGCGCACGCTGGAGTATGGGACCTGGGACGAGGTGCGCTGGCTGTTTCGCAGCTACGGCGACCGCCGTATTTGCGCCTTTGTGCGGGAACGGGGCGAACGGATGCTTTCGCGCGTCACCTTTAACTACCTGCGAAAATTGCTGCAGATTCGGCGGTGGCGGCGTTCGCCATTCTCTACAGCGAGAGGCGCGTCATGGGACAGGTGACTTGGCCTCACCTATGACAAGGATGCCACCTTCGTCGCCACATGGCGAGGGGTGGGCCTCAGCTTTTTCGCCTGAATCTTTATCCGTTGGTGCAAGCGCCGATTGTGGTGGATGGCGCGCCGGTTGCCACGGTTGAAGAGATCGGAGCTATGAAGCTGGCGGCCATCATTGACCGTGGCACGCGCAAGGATCTGGTTGACCTGTACTATATCCTGAAGCGAGTGTCGGTTGAGCGCTTGTTTGAGGTTGCCGCCGTCAAGTATGCCCGCGTGCGAAGCTTTGCCATGCACGCCACGCGCGCCCTGGCCTACTTTGACGATGCGGAGGCTCTGCCGATGCCGCGGATGATTGACTGCACGCCGTGGGCGACGATGAAGCGATTCCTGGAGCGCCGGGCAATGGCGGCGGGTCGGAGACATCTGGACGAATTGTGGCCTTAACATGCATGACGCATGAAGCGAGAGGCGACCGATTAGGTCAGAAAGATTTTGCTGCGGATGGCGGCTGACGTAATAACCCGGCGCAGGTTCTTGCGGCTAATAGCGGCGGCGAGCGCAGAAGTGGGCGCGTTTGCGCTCGGCGGCGCGTATACGACTTGGGGTGAGCCTTACTGGCTGGCCGTCGAGCGTGTGACAGTTCCCCTGGTGGGACTGCCTGATGTGCTGCGCGGGACGACGATTGCGCAGATCAGCGACCTGCACGTGGGGCATTTCCTCGGCCAAAAAGACGTTGCCCACGCGGTGGACGTGGTACTTGGGCTGCGACCGTCTCTCATCGTCGTCACAGGTGACTATGTCACTCTTGCGGCGGAACATGCGGGCTTGTGCACGCCTGAGCTGGTGCGGCTGCGCGCGCCGCTGGGCGTGTTTTTCATCCTGGGCAACCACGATCACTGGACCAACGCCCGGGTCGTGACGCGAATCCTTCGCGACGCTGGGCTGACCCTGCTGCTCAACGAGGGTCGTCTCGTCGAGACCAGCGGCGGAGCGTTTTGGCTGGCGGGCGTTGACGACGTGTGGGAGCGGCACGCCGACCTGGATGAGGCGCTGGCCGGCGCACCAAAGGATGTGCTCAAGATTTTGCTAGCGCACGAGCCGGACTATGCTGACGTCGTGGCTGCCGACGGGCGCGTGTCACTTCAGCTTTCCGGCCACAGTCATGGCGGCCAGGTGCGCTTGCCATTTTTGGGGGCGCCACACCTGCCATACCTGGCGCACAAATACCCCTATAGTTTGCGCCGCGTCGGCGGGATGTGGGTCTACACCAATCGCGGAATCGGAGTCATCGCGCCGCCGGTGCGATTCAACTGCCGGCCTGAGGTCACGCTGCTCTCTTTGGAGCCAGCTTGACGGTTTGGCCGCTGCGGCCTGAGGATAGTGAGCCAGATGATAAAGGTCATTCTCTTTGATTGGGGAGATACGGTGATGAGAGTTTTCCCGGAATACCCGGGCCCGATGGCGCGCTGGCCGCGGGTCGAAGCGGTGCAGGGTGTTGCGGAAGCACTGCAGTCCCTTGGCGTGCACTATCGGCTGGTCGTGGCGACGAATGCTGCCGAGTCGGGTTGCGAGCTGGTGCGAGAGGCGCTGCGCCGAGTTGATCTGGATCAGTGCTTTGACGCTGTGTTGACGGCGCGGGAGTTGGGCGTGCGCAAGCCGGACCCCGCTTTTTTCCAGCGTGCTCTGGAAGTGTTGGGCTGCACCCCACAAGAAGCTGCTATGGTAGGCGATGACTATGAGGCGGATGTAGTTGGAGCCAAGCGAGCAGGATTGCAAGCGTTTTGGTTCAACCCATCGGGCTCATCCTGCCCCATAATCCCTCCGCTACACGACGCAGAGTTGAACGCGATGGCCGAACTGCCTGGCCACATTTCCTGAGAGCGCAAACAAGCGGTGTTCACCATCTGGCCGCGGAACCAAATGGAGCAGGCGCTCGTGGCATTTCAAGGTTTAGCTTCGTCAGCCGTTTCGTCCTGCAATGTTTCTTCGGGCCAGACCACGTCCAGCCGCGCCAATGCATCGGAGGCGGCGGCCTGCGCAGCGATTTGCTTGCTTGGCCCCACTCCTCGCCCTACGACGTGCTCGCCGATGTAGACCTCGAGCGTGAACTGCCTGGCGTGATCCGGCCCCTCAGCGTAGACAGTGCGGTAACGCGGAGTGAGGCTGTGCTTGGCCTGGCTCCACTCTTGTAAGATGCTTTTGGCGTCCCGGTCGCGTTCCTCAGCCATGACGTGCTCTACTTCGTCGGGCAGCAGTTTGTAGAGGAGTGTCTGAACAGCCTCCAGACCCTGATCGAGATACAACGCGCCGATCAGCGCCTCGAACGTATTGCATAACAAGGACGTGCGGGCCCGCCCGCCACTTTCCGATTCCCCTTTACCCAGCCGCAGTTGAGAGTGCAATCCAACATGGACGGCGAACTCGCACAGCGTATCGGTCTTGACCAGCGCAGCTCGCAAGCTGGTGAGCCGGCCTTCCGGAAATTCGGGGAAGCGATTATACAGCCACGCGCCCACGACAAAGTCCAGCACTGCGTCGCCCAAGAACTCGAGCCGCTCATTGTCTTCCAGCGCCAGCTCTGGGTGCTCGTTGAGGTAGGAACGGTGAGTGAGGGCGCGGGCTAGCAGCGACGCATCCCGAAAGGCCGGGAGAGATAGACCCTCTCCGGGCGACTGTGGTTGTGCACAGGGTGGCACAAGGGACTCCAAGCTCAATTCTCCTTGTATCGCTTGATGATCAGGACTGCGTTGTGACCACCAAAGCCAAATGCGTTGGACATGGCCACCCGCACGGGGAGCTCGCGTGCTACACCCGGCACATAGTCCAGATCGCACTGTGGATCGGGCGTGGTGAGGTTGATAGTCGGCGGAACCATGCCCGTCCGAATAGCCTGCACGCACAAGATGGCCTCCAGTGCGCCCGTCGCGCCCATCATGTGCCCCGTCATGGACTTGGTGCCGCTGATAGGGGTTTTGTAGGCACGCTCGCCAAAGACGGTCTTGACGGCGCGCGTTTCCATCGGGTCGTTGAGGTCGGTGGCCGTGCCGTGCGCGTTGATATAGTCTATGTCTTCCGGTGTCAGTCCAGCTTGCCTGAGCGCCATCGCCATCGCCTTGGCGGCGCCGGCGCCACTTTCCAGCGGCGCGCTGATGTGGAACGCGTCGCATGTGCAGCCATAGCCCACGAGCTCGGCGAGCGGCACAGCCCCACGTGCCCGCGCGCTTTCCAGTGACTCGAGCACAAGCACCCCCGCGCCTTCGCTCATCACCAACCCGCCGCGGTCGCCGGAAAACGGGCGGGAGGCTCGTGCGGGATCGTCACTTTCGCGTGTCATTGCGCCCAGCCGGTCGAACGAGGCAATGCCGACGGGCGTTACGGTCGCTTCCGAAGCGCCGCACACCATGGCTTTGACGTCGCCGCGCAAGATCGTTTCATAGGCCAGGCCGATGCCATCGGCCCCGGCGGCGCAGGCCGAGACTGGCGCCACGTTAGGGCCGCGCGCACCCAGGTTGATTGCCACCTGAGCCGAAGCGCTATCGGCGATGAGCATGGTCATGGTAAACGGGTTCATCCGGCGCGGCCCATGCTTGAGGTACGTATCCACACACTCAAAGAAAGATTGCAGCCCGCCGACTGCCGTGCCCAGGATGACGCCGACCTCGTCGGCGTTCGATTCGTCAATCGTGAGGCCCGCCTGCTTTACAGCTTGGACGGAGGAGGCGATAGCGAACTGCGCAAAGCGGTCGCGCCGGCGCGCTTCTTTCCCCTCCATATAGTTCGCCGGATCAAAGCCCTTGACCTCGCCGGCGATTTTCACGTTGAGCGGCGCTGGATCGAACAGCGTGATCGGCCCGATGCCGCTGCGCCCGTTCAGCATGTTGTCCCACGTGCTTTCCACATCCAGCCCGCACGGGTTGACCGTCCCCATGCCTGTAATGACGACGCGTGGCTTGCTCATTGAATGGCTCTCCTCTGTGTGATGAATGACCGATGACGAATAACCAACCCCCGCAAAAACGGAGGGCAAGTGACGAAGGACGAATCGCGTTCGCCAGCTCAGTCGCCCGCCTTGGGCGTGTAATGCCCCTCAATCCATTGTTCGCCATGGGGGCCGCTCTCTTTTTTCCAGACTGGCACGATCTCCTTGATGCGGTCAATGCCATAGCGTGCAGCTTCAAAGCAGCCCTGATCACGATGCGGCGACGACACGGCCACCAAGACCGTCATCTCGCCAGTGGGCAAGAGTCCCACGCGCTGAATCAGCGCGACGCCCTCGATGTGGGGGAACCGTGCTCGCATCTCGTCCGCCACCTGGCGCAGCTTGGCTTCTGCCATTGGCATGTAGGCCTCGTAAAAAAGCTGCGTCACTTGCTTGTCTTGCTCCACGCCGCGCACAGCGCCGGTGAACGTGACGACAGCGCCAGTCGTAGGCAGCGTCAAGCTTTGGATGATCTGAGTCAGGTCCAACGCATCGGACGTGATGTGGGTGATGGTGGGCAGGGTAGGGGGGATGGCCCCGCCGCTGACGGGCGGAAAGAACGCAACCTCGTCGCCAGGACGGAGCAGTGTGTCGTCGGGAGCAAACTCTTGGTTCACCGCCGAAAGGGATGTAGAGAGCGGAGCTGCCAGCGCAGGATATTGGGCAGCCAGTTTTTGGCGCAGCGTCGTCACCGTTGCACTATCTTCCAGTTCAATAGCTAGTTGATTTGTTTTGGCACGATCCTTAAGAGTCGCATACAGCCTCACGACCAGTAGCATTCCCCATGTCTCCTTGTCACCTGATCCCGATTTACTCCAATATCACATTGCCCGACTTGCCACCGTGCTTTTCGACGAGGCGGATGTCGGTCAGCCGCATGGCTCGATCCACCGCTTTGCCCATGTCGTAAATCGTCAGCGCGGCAACGGCTACAGCCGTGAGTGCTTCCATCTCTACGCCGGTCTTGCCGGTGGTCTCAACCGTCGCCGTGATCTCGACGATGCCGCTGGTTTCTGTCTCCTCAAGCTCAAACACGACGCCGATGTGAGTCAGCAGCAGCGGATGGCACAGCGGAATCAGCTCGGCGGTCTTTTTGGCCGCCATGATGCCGGCGATGCGCGCCGTCGCCAACGAGTCGCCCTTGGTCAGCGCGTTCTGGCGGATAGCCACCAGCGTCTCGCGCTTCATGTGCACCTGGCCGCGCGCCACAGCCACCCGGTGTGTATCCGGTTTGCCGCCCACGTCCACCATCCGGGCGCGACCTTGTTCGTCAACGTGCGTTAGTCCCATGAAAGTTACCCATCTTGCAAAGGTTCCAAAACCTTCACAAGGTTCGCTCAACTTTCCGTATGGATAGGCTGCGGGTCAGGGTTGAAGCGGACGCGAAGCAGCCCCTTGATGTCTTCCCATGCCGTCGAGGTGATCTTGACGGTTGTGCCGGGGTCTTCGTCCCACTGCACCGGCACGTCATGAACACGATAGCCGCGCTGCTCAGAGCGCAGCAATAGCTCTGTATCAAAGAACCAGGCCTGGTCAGCGACCCTTGGAACGAGTTCCTGCACTGCTTTGCGAGTGCAGGCCTTGAAGCCGCACTGTGCATCCGAAAAGCGCTTGCGCGGGAACATGAGCTTGATCATCAAGTTGTAGGTGCGCGAGATGAAATCGCGCTTGAACGACCGCTTGATCCGGCTGGCAGGCAGCAGCCGCGAGCCTGTGGCAACGTGGAGCTCGCCCTTGACCAGCGGCTCGATCATCGGCATAAAGGCGTCCAGCCCGGTCGAAAGGTCCACGTCCATGTAGCTCACCACGTCTGCGTCGCTATCCAACCAGGCGCGGCGCAAGGCGCGTCCGCGACCTTTGCGTTCGAGATGGATGCAACTGACCTCGCCCGGCAAGCGCTGGGCGAGCGCCTGGGCGATTTCGAGCGTGCGATCCTTGGAGGCGTTGTCGGCGACGACGATCCGCCAACGGTACGGGCAGTTTTGGTGCAAGAATTCGCGCAGTCTGGTGACGCCGCGCTCCAGGTCGCGTTCTTCGTTGTAAACCGGTATGACAATGTCCACGCGAGCGGTAGGTTCTGGCATCGGGACTCCTGGGCGATGGGAATGCGGAGATTATAGCACAGGCTGGATGCCTTTCCAAACCTTTCCGCGTGTCGTTTTGGTGGAATTTTGTTCGGGCTGCCACTGGCGTGTTGACAAACGGGACGACGGGTCTATAATTTCCTTGCCATCGGTGTTGCTGCATAGGCTGGGCATACCTGGGCCATCTCGGCAAGCGTCCTCTTTTTTGTGATGGCCGTGTTGGCATTTGTGTAACGCGCAGTTTCTGGTCTGTAGTATGGTCAGGATTGGCACGCTGCCCAACTCCGTGTCGCGTGTCCTGAAAGCTGGTGTCCGCTCTGACCGAAACGCCATGCTGCTCGTTGTTTTTGCTCCACCCGTTTGGCTATCATTTGGTGGTTACTACCCAGCTATAACTTTGCTGGCATGGTTCCTGGCAATGGGCCGAAGATCGGTTCGCCGCACAGTGGTGACTACTCGTTGAGCGGTGGGGGAAGGAGGATGTAATGGACCTACAGCGCCTGCCTTATCTCTTGCCTCTGCTCGCGGTATTGATTGTTGCAACTGCGTTAGCGCTCTATATCTGGCGACATCGCGTCTTTCCGATGCTCGGCATCACGCCGCTGGCACACGCTGCAATCATGGCGAGCGTGCACGACGGCATGATTGTGTTGGACACACAGGATCGGGTCGTAGGCCTTAACCCAGCCGCTCAGCGCATCATGGGTTCCGCGGCCTCCCAGATGATTGGGCGGCCGGCTGCACAAGTGCTGAGCCCCTGGCCGGAATTGAGAGAGCGCTTTCTCGATGTGACTGAGGTGCAGGCCGAGATCACTCTGGGCACAGGAGACGCACAGCATGACTATGACTTGCGGATCTCGTCTCTGGTTGATGGGCGCGGCCACCGGACTGGCCGGTTGGCGGTATTGCACGATATCACAAAGCACAAACGAGCCGAAGACGAGCTGCGTGCTCAGAAACAGCTTTTTGAGAGCCTGGTGGCTGTGGCGCGCGCCACAGCCGAACAGCCCACGTTGGAAGCCACCTTACAAAATGCGCTGGATGTGGCTGCCACTCTTACTGGCGCTGAAAGTGCCAGCCTATTCTTGCTGGACAAGACAGGCGCAGTGACCCACAGCATTCTGGCGCGCGATGCGCAGACAATGACACCCAAGCAGCGCCAGGACATCATCACTCGTGTGATGGGCGAGGGACTTGCCGGTTGGGTGGCTCGTCACCGTCAGGCCGCGGTGATCACCGATACATCCCTCGACGAGAGATGGATCAGCCTGCCCGATGAGCCTTACCCGGTCCGCTCTGCATTGGTGGTGCCGCTCCTGAGCCGGCAAGCATTAGTGGGTATCCTCACCCTCACGCATTCGCAGCCGGAGCGCTTGAATGACGAGCATGCCCGCCTGATGCAGGCGGCCGCGGATCAGATGACACTGGCTGTGCGGAACGCACAAATCTTTGATGCGCAGCGTCGCATGGCTGAGCAACAGGCAACGCTGTCCCTGGTCTTTCGAGCTGTGAGTGGGCAGCTTGATCCAGGTGCCGTCACGCGAATAGCTGTTGAAGCCACAACTGAATTCACCGGCTGGCCTCACGTCGCCATAGCTACCCCAGATGATGATCACTCGCATTGGGCAGTCCGTGCTGCCAGCGGTGCTCTCTCGTTCCCGCCTGGGACGGAACGCCCCCTCGGCCATAGCACAGTTGGGCGAGCCTTTAGGACGGGCCGGACACAACTGGTGCCCGATGTGAGCGCAGACCCGGACTACATTGCCGGGCATCCGGCCATCCGCAGCGAAATGATAATCCCGCTGCGGCGTGGTGAGCGCGTGTTGGGCGTGCTCAGCGTGGAAAGCGACCGGCCAGATGCCTTTGACTCAGACGATGTGCTGCTGGGCGAATTGCTCGCCGAAGCTATCGCCCTGGCCATGGACAACGCCAGGTTGTACACTGAGACACTCGGACAAGCTGCCATATTGAATGCGCTGTATGCCATCACAAGCACAACCAGCAGGTCGCTGGCGTTGGAAGACGTTCTTGCACAGACGTTATCTTCGTCCGCTGGAGCGCTTGGTTTTGAAGGCGGAATGATCTGCCTGGCTGATTTGGCCGATTGGGAGGCAACTGGCAAGGCCGAAGGGCGACGACCTCTACTACGCTTAGCAGCTCAGCGCGGGCTGCCACAAGCGCTGATAGAGAGTATTCAGGTCAACGGACTTGAGGGCACGTTGTGTGCTTACGCTCACAATCGGGACGAGGTCGTGACGATCAGTGATCTCTGCCAAGAGGCGCCTGCAGGCACCGGCAATATGGCGGCTGACATGGCTGCTCTGGGGTGGCGCGCTTTTGCGGGCATCCCTTTGCTATTCCAGGGGCAGTCGCTCGGTGTCATTGGTCTGTTCTCGCGTCAGCCGGGCGCATCTTCAGCCTATGGCCTGGCGCTGCTGACGACCATCGGCCACCAAGTGGCCGCCGCCATAGAGAATGCTCGACTGTTCCGGGCCACACTGAACGAACGCTGTCGTTTGCAGGCATTGATCAAGTCTAGCCGTGACGGGGTCCTTCTTATTGGAGCGGACGGGCGCGTCCTGGTCATCAACGCGCCTGCGTTGCAACTGCTGCACCTGCCTGGTCAGCCGGAGGAGTGGCTGGGTCGCCCGACCTGGCATCTACTGCGTGTGTTGCGTCGCCATGCGCTGGCCGTCGTGAAAGCTGCGCTGTCCGAAATGCGACGCGTTCGGAAAGGGGACGAGCCGCTCAGAGAAGCTGAACATACAGTGCCGCCCTATGTAATCCACTGGGTGAATCTGCCGGTACTGGCGGGCGCCATGCCGCTGGGCCGGTTGTTGGTGCTGCGGGACGTGTCTAATGAGCGCGCTATAGAGCAGATGCGCGAGGACATGACCCATATGATGGTGCACGACCTGCGCAGTCCGCTAGGGGTCGTTTACGGTGCGCTAGACTTACTCAACTTGAGCGCTATCAGCATTCTCCGAGACGATCAACGCGAGGCGCTGGAGCTTGCTCTCATCGGCGCGCGAAAGATGCGGAACGTGGTTAATAGCATCTTGGATATTAGCCGGCTCGAGAACGGGCAGATCACGTTGGAACGTGTAGCGTTCCGGCTCGACGACCTCATCGGCGAGACAGTGCGTTCGCAGGCATCGCTGGCTAGTGTGAAAGGGTTGCGCCTGGAAAGCGATGTGTCGCCTACGCTGCCCCTGGCCTGGGCCGATGTTGAGTTGATTGCGAGGGTGCTGCAGAACCTGGTCGACAACGCAATCAAATTTACCCCCGAAGGTGGCATGATCCAGGTAACAGCGAAGGTCGATGAGGTTGATGGTCGCTCTGTGCTCCTGGTGGCCGTCAGCAATTCCGGTCCCGGCATTCCAGTCGAGATCCAAGGCCAGTTGTTTCAAAAGTTCGTCACGGGCCGGCAGGCCGGCCGGGGCACCGGGCTGGGGCTGGCCTTTTGCAAGTTGGTCATTGAAGCACACGGCGAGCGCATCTGGGTGGAAAGTATGCCCGGGCGCGGCACGACGCTCACTTTCAGCCTGGCGCCATTCTCCGGCTCCTAAAGACGATATCGCGTCATCGGTTGCGCGGGCCGGTGCGGGGTCATGCTTGCCTTTCCAAACCTTTCCGCAATTGCTAAAGCTGACCTTTACTGCTTCAGTGACCGTTCGAAGTTTGGTAAGGTAGAGAAAAGCAAACAGTCGTTTGACGCACCGATGTGTTAGGCGACGATCTGAGCGAGATCCAGTCCGCCACGGCCCAAGAAGTTG
>Ga0315268_10001711_pt1 | contig 25217 bp, 26 predicted proteins | sample C1_top_MG_FD_204535 | JGI IMG/M metagenome (GOLD analysis project Ga0315268, IMG submission 204535) | Sediment microbial communities from Yellowstone Lake, YNP, Wyoming, USA - C1_top | ecosystem: Environmental > Aquatic > Freshwater > Lake > Sediment | place: USA: Wyoming | collected 2017-08-01
TTGGCGTTATCCCAGGCGCCGCCGCCGGAGGTCATGGAGATGGCCACGAACAGCCCGGTGACGATGGAGCCGATGAGCATGCCGCCCAGGGCGATGGGGCCCAGGCCCGGGGTGAAGCCCACGATGACCGGGGAGAGGACCGGGATCAGGGCCGGCACCATCATCTGGCGCAGGGCGCCCTTGGTGACGATGTCCACGCAGGTGCCGTACTGGGGCTTGCCGGTGCCTTCCATGATGCCGGGGATTTCCCGGAACTGGCGCCGCACTTCCTCCACCACGCTGCCCGCGGCCTTACCCACGGCCTCCATGCACAGGGCGGCGAAGATGTAGGGGAGCAGGCCGCCGATGAACAGACCGGCCAGCACCCGGGGATCGGCCAGTTCAAAGGACATGACCCCCGGGAAGGACCGGGAGTACTCAGCGAAGAGCACCAGGGCGGCCAGACCCGCGGAGCCGATGGCGTAGCCCTTGGTCACGGCCTTGGTGGTGTTGCCCACCGCATCCAGGGGATCGGTGATGTTGCGGATTTCGTCCGGCAGTTCGGCCATTTCGGCGATGCCGCCGGCGTTATCGGTGATGGGCCCATAGTTGTCGATGGCCACCACGATGCCGGTCATGGAAAGCAGGGCCACCGCAGTGAGCGCAATGGCGTAGAGGCCCGTGCCGGGGTTGGCTTGGCCGCCGCCCAGATGGAAGGCCGCCAGGATTGCCGCCACGATGACCAGCACCGGCAAGGCCGTGGCCTTCATGGAGATGGCCAGGCCCTGGATGATATTGGTGCCGTGGCCGGTGGTGGAAGACAGGGCGATGGACTTCACCGGGGCAAAGCTCTTGGAAGTGTAGTACTCGGTGATGGCCACGATGAGACCGGTGAGGACCACGCCGATGACCGCCAGCAGGAAGACATTAAAGGGCGGAATGGAAAAGCCCGCAGCTCCCGCTTTGGCGGCCTTGGCGGCCACTCCGCCCATGAACTTTTCGGCCAGGGGATAAAAGGCGATGGCGGCCAACACCCCGGAGGCGATGAGGCCCTTGTACAAGGCCCCCATGATGTACTGGGATTTACCCAGGCGCACAAAGTAGGTGCCGATGACCGAGGCGATGATGGACACGCCGCCGATGACCATGGGGAAGACGATGGCCGGAGAGCCGGCGCCGTACACGGTGTAGGCCAGCAGCATGGCGGCCACCACGGTGACGACGTAGGTCTCGTAGAGGTCCGCGGCCATACCGGCGCAGTCGCCCACGTTGTCGCCCACGTTGTCGGCGATGACCGCGGGGTTCCGGGGGTCGTCCTCGGGGATGCCGGCTTCCACCTTGCCCACCAGGTCGGCGCCCACGTCCGCGGCCTTGGTGTAAATGCCGCCGCCCAACCGGGCGAAGACGCTCACCAGGGAGCAGCCGAAGCCCAGACCGATGAGGGCGTGCATGGCTTCCTTGGGATCAACCGCCATGAGAAACTTGTAATAGCCGGCGACGCTCAGCAGGGCCAGGCCCACCACCAGCAGACCGGTGACCGAACCGCCCCGGAAGGCGATTTTCAGGGCGTGGGCCATGCTGGTATAGGCGCCCTGGGCCGTGCGCACGTTGCTCCGCACGGCCACGTACATGCCGATGTAACCGCAAGCCGCCGAGCCCACCGCGCCGATGACGAAGCCGATGGCGGTGTACTTGCCCAGGCCAAAGAGCAGTACAAACAGGACCACGCCCACCATGGCCACCGTCTTGTACTGCCGGTTCAGGAAGGCGTTGGCGCCTTCCCGGACCGCGGCGGAGATTTCCTGCATCCGGGGGCTGCCCGGGTCCTGTTTCAGGACCCAGGTGGTGGTGAACAAACCGTAAGCCACCCCCACCGCACCACATAACAGAGCGAAACTCATAATATCCATAACCGTCCGTCACCCTCCTTTGGATGATTGTATGATTGCCGTCTCCTTAGGCTTCTTGAGCCCGGACGCTGCCGGGCTTACCTCCCTGCCGCGGAAACCTGGCCCTCGACTGTCAATTCATATCCCATGTGAAGGGGCATGTAAAGGAAATTTTTCACAAACAAATTCACATTCTTAACTGGCGCGGATTTGGCTGCCTGAAGGCTTAAGACCGCGGCCGGAGCGGCTAATCCCGGCGGGAGTCTTCCGGGGGCCCGGGCTGGGAGCCGGGCAACTGGGGGGACGATTTTTCTCCGGGCGGCGGGACCCGGGGCGCGTCGGGAAGGATGAGGCCCCGCTCCGCCAGCTTCAGGAGATACTGGTATTCCAGGGCCTTTTTTTGCAGGCGGTAGCGCAGCAGCAGGCGCAGGGGCAGGTACAGGAGAGCCAGTCCGAGGACGGCGATGAGGAGATAGGCCCCGCCCAGTCCGGCTTTTTTGATGCCCGCCCCGGCCCAGACCAGGAGAGCCTTGCCCTGGAAGAACAACACCAGGCCGACCAGAAAGACCAGCAGGCCCAGGAGATAGGCCCACCTGCCCCTGCGCCTCCGGGGCGCGGCGGGCTCCTCCCGGCAGATGGCTTCAAAGCCGTGGATGATGACCCCGAAGAGGAACAAGAGGGCGATGGGCGCGGCAAAGGAGGCCAGGAGGTACTCCTTCCACGGGAAGGGGACCGCACGGGCCTGGCCCCCCAGCAGGGCGTCCACATCTATCTGCCACACCAGGGTGAAGATCAGGATAAGTACTTCCACCAGCCCCACCACCACCAGGAAGCTGTTGAAGACGTAGCGCCTCTCCAGGGGGTCCCAAAAGTCAAAGAATTTGGCCATATGTTGAGCTTCGAGTTTTCAGTTCTTGGCTGCAATAATATACCGGCTGCCAAAAACCGGTCTGCTCACTGCCCCCTGGCCACCGGCTTCAGTTCCCACCAATACAGGGCGGCCGCCGCGGCCAGAAAGAGCCCGTCCTCCAGGACCGCGGCCAGGCCCACCTGGCGCTGGAAGAAGAGGCCGCAGCCGCAGTCGATCTTCAGGCCCCGGGCCAGGGTGAGAAGGAGCACCGCCATGAAGACCCCGGACAGCAGGCCCAGGAGGAGCAGGCAACTGCGCTTCTTAAAGCCCAGGAGGAGAAGGGCGCCGGGGCACAGCTCCACCCAGGGGAGCACCGCCGCGGCCAGCCCCGCCAGCCCCGGGGGCAGCAGCCGGTAGGCCAGGATGGCTTCCGCGAATTCCTCGGGGCGCCAATGCTTCTGGAGGCCGGCATAGACAAATATGGCGCCCAGTGACGCCTCCAACAGGCGCGGGATCATCCAGTTCAGGCGCCGGGCCATGACCTTGCCTGGGGGCTCACTGGCTGGTTTCCGCGGGGAAGCCGGCCTCGTCCCAGGCCTGAAAGCCCCCGAGAAAGGCCTGGACCTGGGTATAGCCCCGCTGCTGAAGGCCTTCGGCCACCTTCAGGGCCGCGTCGCAAGCCGCCTGGCCGCAGTAAACCACGATGGCGCGGTCCTTGGGCACCCCTGTGAGGGCCCGCTCCCCTTCCTTTTCCAGAACTTCCGGGGGCAGGTTCAGGGCCCCGGGGACATGAATCTCGCGGAACTCCTGGGCCTCCCGGGCGTCCAGGAACAGGGCCCCTCCCTGCCACAGGGTGTGGGCCTGGTCCAGGCTCACGGTCTTCACCCCCTGGAACTGCACTGCCCGGCGCTGGGCCCGGCTTTCCTCCAGGTGGCGGGGCAGCTCCCCCCTCAGGGAAACCTGCACCAGGGTCCAGTGCTGCAAGATGCCGAAGAACGCGGCCACCGCCAGGATGAACCCGGCCCAGCCCAGGTCTTCCCTCAGGAGGCTCATGGGGCCTTTTTCTCCCCCGGCTTGACGGGGAGCGGCTCCGGCGGCCGTGGCGCGTCCACCTCGGTGGCGCTGTAGAATTTTTTGCCCCCGAAAAACATGGGCACAGGCAGGAAGCCTTCGTCTTCCTTGGCGAAGCCCCCTTCCTTGGTGTGGTGGAAATAGCGCCACACCCGGCCCTCCTTCAGGTCCGCCAGGAAGACCTCCCGGGGGCCGGCCACCAGTTGGTAGCGCGAGCCCGCGGCCTGAGAGGGCAGCCCCTGCGGGATGCCGCCGCCTGGGCTCAACTCCAGGGTGGGCTGCTGGGCCTTCAAGGCCTGGGCCACCCCCCGCTCCACCTGGCCCTTGAAGTGCGGGCCGTAGAGCCAGTAGAGGCTGGCCAGGAGAGCCCCCGCCAGCAAAGCCAGTATGAATGTCCAGCCCTGATTGCGCGCCACCGGGCACCTCCTGGAAGGGATTATCCCGGGAAGGAAGGACCAGGGGCCGGGAACCCCTGGCCCGCCCCTCCCCTTCCCTCACCCCCGTAAGGGTGATAAGCTTGCGTTTGGTTCTATAATTATGGTTAAAATCTTGAATTTACGCTATAAAATTTTGCCATGCCCTTTGAGAGCCTGCACATTGACGCCCTGGCCCTGGACCTGGGAGGGGTGCTGGTCAGGGTGGACCACGGCCGCTTCTGCCGGGGCCTGGCGGCCCTGGGCGCGGGGAGCCCGGAGGAGGTCCAGGCCGCGGTCTTCGGCAGTGACCTGGAACCGGGCTACGACACCGGTCGCCTGACTTCCCGGGAGTTTTACCGGGAGGTGCGGGAGCGCCTGGGTCTGTCCCTGCCCTACTCTCGCTTCCGGGACCTGTGGAGCGACGTCTTCGACCCCATGGAGGGCATGGCGGAGGCGGTGGCGCGGCTGGCCCGGCGCCACCCCCTGTTCCTGGTGTCCAACACCAACCCCTGGCACTTCCGCTACCTCAAGGCGCGCTACCCCCTGCTGGCCCATTTCCGGCGCTTCATCCTGTCCTACCGGATAGGGAGCCGCAAGCCCGAAGAGGGTTTTTACCGCGCCCTGCTTCAGGCGGTGGGGGGCCCGGCTGGGCGCTGCCTGTTTGTGGACGACAAGCCACCTTTCGTAGCCGCGGCCCGGGCCCACGGGTTCAGGGCCTGGCGTTTCACCGGCCCCAAGGAGTTTTGCCGCCGTCTCAGCCGGCACAATTTATGGTAGTTTCAAGTTTGGAGTCTCAAGTTAAGACCTCTGCGGAAGTCACAAAACTTGTCATTCTGAAGGACCACAGAGCCTGAGGAATCTCAAAACACGAGATGCTTCGTTTCGCTCAGCATGACAACAGAACCTTTCCGCAGAGGTCTCAAGTTACAGGTTTCGAGATAATTAGGACGGCTGCAAGGTAAGTAACCCAACTTGAGATTCAATAGGGCTTGCCGGTGGCCTTGTCCAGCCTGGCCAGGTTGATCTGGTAATCGTAGAGGGCCTGGACGTGGTGGAGGTCGGCCTGGGCGAACTGCACCTGGGCGTCGGTGACCTCGATGATGGTGCCCACCCCGGCCTGGTAGCGGCCCCAGGCCAGGCGCAGGTTTTCCCGGGCCGCGTCCAGGGCCTTCTGGGTGGCCTTGATGAACTCCCAGCCGGATTTGACATCCAGGTAGGACTGCTCCACTTCCTTGGTGACATTTTGGCGCAGCACCTCCAGGTCGGAGGCGGTGGCGCTGAGGTTGGAGCGGGCCACGGCCACGGAATAGCGGGTCAGGCCCCCTTCGAAGAGGGGAAAGCTCACCGCCGCGCCCAGCCACCAGTCGCCGGGCACGGGGTAGTCCGGCCCCTGCCAGCCATAGGCCGCGGTGCCGCTCAAGGTGGGGAAATAGCCGGACCGGGCCACCCGCACCGCCGCCTGCCCCGCATCCTGCTGGTGGCGGTTGCGGACGATTTCCGGCCGGCGCTCCAGGGCGAAGCTCCGCAGTTCCTCCAGTGGCCGGGGCGGGGGCGTGGCCTCCAGGACGTCTTCCAGCTCCTTGGCGGGGAGGACCTTGAGCCCCAGGGCGGTGGTGAGGGAGACCCGGGCCAGGTCCACCGCGTTCTTGGCCTTGATGAGGTTGGCCTCGGCGTTGGCCAGATTGGCTTCGGCCTTGGTGACATCGATCTTGGCCTTCAGGCCCACGTTGTAAAAACCCTGGGCCTGCTTGTAGAGCTCCTGGTTCTGGCGGACGTTTTCCTCCGCCACCTTCTGGGCCCGCCGGGCCGCCAGCAGGCCGTAATAGGCGCTCTTGGCGTCCAGGACCACCTGCTGCCGGTTGCCGGCGTAGTCCTCCTTGCTGGATTGAAAGTTGGCCTTGGATTGGTCCACCGTGCCCGAGGTCTTACCGAAGTCGTACACGAGCTGGTTCAGGGAAAAGCGGTAAACCCAGAAATTGGTCCCCTCCTGGGTGATGCTGAGGGGAGAAGACACCGTGGATGGCCCGGTGATGGCGGACGCGCCCCGGGCGGAGCGGAGAAAGGCGTTGCCGTAAAAGTAATTCCAGTCGAAACGGGTCTGGGGGAAGTAGGCCGAGCGGGAGACGCCGATCTGGTACCGGGCCGCGTCCATCTTGTCCCGGGAGGTCTTCAGGGTGGGGTGCTCCCTCAGGGCGATGGCCACCGCTTCATCCAGGGTGAGACGATCCGCAGCCTCCCCGGCGGCGGAGGGGGGAGCCGCGGCCAGCAGCGGCCCCAGAACCGCCAGCAGGACCAGCGCCACCAAACCGATTTTCCCCTTAGCCATGCAACTATCCTTAAATCGAGTTTCGAGTTTCAGGAGAAAAGATATACCAAAGGGGCGGTATGTTAACCTCTTGGCAGGCGGCCCGAGGGCGCCGGAAAGTCGAAACCCTCATTTCAAAAATCCGCCGGCCGCGGCCGGTGCCAGGCCGTGGCCTGCTCAAAGGCGGAAGCCGCCTGCAGCAGGACGGCTTCCCCGAAGGGCGGGCCCAAGAGCTGCAAGCCGATGGGCAGGCCTGCGGCCGTGAAGCCGCAGGGCACCGAAATCCCGGGGATGCCGGCCAGGTTGGCGGAGATGGTGAAGATGTCCGACAGGTACATGGTCAGGGGGTCCTCCACCTTCTCCCCCAGGCAAAAGGCCGGGGTGGGGGACACGGGCGTGGCCAGCAAGCCGCAGTTTTCGAACGCCTGTTGAAAGTCCCGGCTGATCAGGGCCCGCACCTGGGAGGCCTTGCGGTAGTAGGCCTCGTAGTAGCCTGCGGAGAGCACATAGGTGCCCAGCATGATGCGGCGCCGCACCTCCGGGCCGAAGCCCTGGGTGCGGGTGGCCGCGTACATCTCCAGGAGGTTCCGGCCCCCGGCCCGGAAGCCGTATTTCACCCCGTCATAGCGGGCCAGGTTGGAGGAGGCCTCGGCGGTGGCGATGATGTAGTAGCAGGCCACCGCATACTCAGTGTGGGGCAGGCTCACGGGAAGAAGTTCCGCGCCCAAATCCGCTAGGGTGTCCAGGGCCCGGTGCACCGCGGCCTCCACTTCCGGGTCCAGGCCGGGGCCGAAATATTCCCGGGGCACGCCCACTTTCACGCCCTTGAGATCCCGGCCCAGGGCCTCCAGGTAGTCCGGCACCGGGGCGTCCACGGAGGTGGAGTCCCGGGGGTCGTGGCCCGCGGTGTAATAGAGAAGCAGCGCCGCGTCCCGCACGTTTTTGGTGATGGGCCCGATCTGGTCCAGCGACGAAGCATAGGCCACCAGGCCGTAGCGGGAGACCCGGCCGTAGGTGGGCTTGAGCCCCACCACGCCGCAGTGGGACGCGGGCTGGCGGATGGAGCCGCCGGTGTCGGAGCCCAGGGAGCCCAGACACAGGTCCGCGGCCACCGCCGCGGCGGAGCCGCCGCTGGAGCCCCCGGGGATGCAGCCCCGGCGCCAGGGGTTGTGGGTGGGGCCGAAGGCCGAGTTCTCCGTGGACGAGCCCATGGCGAACTCGTCCATGTTGAGCTTGCCCAGGAAGACGGCCCCGGCCTGGCGGAGCCTGGCCACCGCGGTGGCGTCGTAAGGGGGGAGGAAATTCTCCAGGATGCGGGAGGCGCAGGTGGTGCGGAGGCCCCGGGTGATGAGCACGTCCTTCAGGCCCAGGGGGATGCCGGTGAGGGGGGTGCCCTCCCCTCTCCTTAAGCGCGCCTCCGCGTCCCGGGCCTGGGCCCGGGCACCCTCCGGGTCCACGGTCAGGTAGGCGTTGAGTCCCGGGTTAAGGGCCTCGATGCGGGCCAGGAGTTCCTCCGTCACCGCCACCGGGGAGACCTCCCCCCGGGCCAGGAGGGGGGCCAGCTCGCTGATGCTCATCCGGAAGAAGCCGCCCATGCCCGCCTCAAATGACCCGGGGCACCATGAAGGCCCCTTCCTCCCGGGCCGGGGCGTTGTCCAGGGCCTGGTCCCGGGGCAGGGCCCCAGTGACCGTGTCGCCCCGGAAGGCGTTGGCCAGCGGCAGGACGTGGGCCATGGGCGCCACGCCGGAGGTGTCCAGTTCCTGAAGTTTTTCCATGTAGGCTAGGATGTCGTTGAGCTGGCGGGTGAAGAGCTCCACTTCCTGGGGCTGCAACTCCAGCCGGGCCAGTTGGGCCACGTGCCGCACTTCTTCGGGGGTCAGGGGCATGTTTCCGCTCCGCGCCTAATAAAGGGCGATACCGGGAGGTCTAAGGAAGAAACGCCCATCATTATATAACGCCACCCCGGCGGGGACACTAGATAAATCAGGCCTTTTGCCTAACTATGAGATATCCTTAGAATAACACTATATCAATCCCAACTGACAGACCCGGCGGTGAAAAAGGAACTGCTCCCTTGAAGGAATTTTTCCGGCTATGGTGGAAAAATTCCTGGCAAAGGTTTATAAAGATAGATTAAGAATCAGGAGAAGCCGCCCGGAAACGCGGCCGCCCTTGGAATCGGGAACTTTATACGTAATGACCGCATCCCCGGACGTGGCCCAACTGCAGGAAATCGCCCGCATAACCCGGCTGGACATTATTGAGATGCTCCACCGGGCCGGCTCCGGGCACCTGGGAGGGTCGCTGTCGGCCACCGACATCCTGGTGGCCCTATTTTTTGGACACCTCAGGCGGCGGGATGAGGACCCGTGCTGGCCCGGCCGGGACCGCTTCATCCTCTCCAAGGGCCACGCCGCGCCCGCGTACTATGCGGTGCTGGCCCGGCTGGGCTATTTCCCCCGGGAAGAGCTCTTCACCCTCAGGCAGTTCGGCAGCATGCTCCAGGGGCACCCCGATTCGGGCTGCACCCCGGGGGTGGAGATCCCCACCGGCTCCCTGGGCCAGGGGCTGTCCGTGGCCAACGGCCTGGCCCTGGCCCTGCGCCTCAGCGGCGCCGGCAGCCGGGTTTACGTTCTGTTGGGGGACGGGGAGGTGCAGGAAGGGCAAATCTGGGAGGCGGCCATGACCGCGGCCCACTATCGCCTGGACAACTTAACGGCCATCCTGGACCGCAACCGCCTGCAGATCGACGGCCGCACCAAAGAGGTCATGAGCCTGGAGCCCCTGGCCGCCAAGTGGGAGGCCTTCGGCTGGCACACCCGGGAGGTCAACGGCCACAGCATCCCGGAACTCCTGGCGGCGTTCCGGGAAGGCGCCGGCATCAAGGGGCGCCCCACCATGGTGCTGGCCCACACGGTGAAGGGCAAAGGGGTGTCCATCTTCGAGAACCAGAAAAAATACCACGGGGTGGCCCCCAATGAGGAAGAATACCGGCAGGCTCTGAAGGAGCTGGGGGGCCGTTGAGGATGAGCGTGGCGGAAGAGAGCACCCGCGTAGAGTACGGCAAGACCCTGGTGGAGCTGGGGCGGGAGTACCCCAACCTGGTGGCCCTGGACGCGGACCTGTCCGCGTCCACCCAGACGCACCGCTTTGCCGCGGCTTATCCGGAGCGCTTCTTCAACCTGGGGGTGGCGGAGCAGGACCTCATGGGCACGGCCGCGGGCCTGGCGTTGGGGGGCATGATCCCCTTTGCCAGCACCTTTGCCATGTTCGCCACCGGGCGGGCCTGGGAGCAGATCCGCCAGACCATCGCCTACGGCAACTTGAACGTCAAGATCGTGGCTTCCCACGGCGGGGTCACCGTGGGGGAGGACGGCGGCTCCCACCAGGCGCTGGAGGACCTGGCCCTGATGCGGGTGCTGCCCAATATGGCGGTGCTGGTGCCCGCGGACGGCCCCGAGACCCGGGCCATGGTGCGCTGGGCTGCGGCCTACCAGGGCCCGGTTTACATCCGCACCGGGCGCATGGCAGTGCCGGTCATCTATGGGGGGGACTACCGCTTCCAACTGGGGCGGGGCTCCATCCTAAAGGAGGGGGAAGACGTCACCCTGGCGGGGATCGGCCTCATGGTGCACGCCTGCCTGGACGCGGCCCGGGACCTGGCCGCGGCGGGCGTCTCCGCCCGGGTCCTCAACCTCTCCTGCCTCAAGCCCCTGGACTGGGAACTGGTGGTGGACTCGGCGGCGCGCACCGGCGCGGTGGTCACCGCGGAGGAGCACATGATTAGCGGGGGTCTGGGCAGCGCGGTGGCCGAAGTGCTGAGCGAACATTGCCCCGCGCCCCTGCGCCGCGTCGGCATCCGGGATATCTTCGGCCTCTCGGGCAAGCCCAAGCTGCTGCTTGAGCACTATGGGCTGACGGCGGCGGACATTAAGGCCGCGGCTCTGAAGGTCATGGAGGCAAAGGCGCGCTCCGGGGGGACCCGGAAACGCGCCGGCGTCGCGGGAGGAACGAGTTAATTTGGCCAAACATCTGAAAATCCGCAATCTCGCCTGGCTCCGCGGGGGGGCGGGCCTGGGGGCGGCGCTCCTGGTCCTGGTCCTGGCGGCTTACCGGCCCCCGGCCCTGAGAGCCGCGGCGCCCCCGGACTACGAGGCCCTGCGCCTGTACACCGAGGCCCTTTACGAGATCTCCCAGAAATACGTCACCCCCAAGAACGAAGAGGACATGATCTACGGGTCCTTGAGGGGCATGATGAACTCCCTGGACCCGGACTGCTCCTTCCTCACCGCCCGGGAATACCAGGACTATGTGGAGGGCAGAAAGGAGCCGGTGGCGGAGGCCGGGGTGGAGCTGATTTACAAGGACAACCTCCTTACCGTGGCTGCCGCGGTGGACGGCGGCCCCGCTTACCGGGCGGGCCTGCGTCCGGGGGACCACATCCTCAAGATCAACGGCCAGCTGGTGCGCAACCTCACCACCCAGGAAGGGGCGCGGCGCTTCCGGGGTCCGGCCGGGACGGCCCTGAACCTGCAAGTGCTTCGGAACGGCCTGGTGAAACCCCTGGAGCTCACCGTGACCCTGGAGCCCTTAACGGGAGGCAGCGTCACCTACCAGGGCCTGCAGGATTCCTGCGGCTATCTCCGGATCAAGCTGTTCACCGACAGCACCCCGGGGGAGCTGGCCACCGCCCTAAAGGCCATGCTGGCCCAGCGCCCGCCCCTCAGGGGCCTGGTGGTGGATTTGCGCAACAACGCCCGGGGGACCCTGGAGCAGGCGGTGCGCACCACCGCGGTGCTGGTGGGGGATAAGGAAATCGTCTCCGTAAAGGGCCGCCGTTCTGAGAGCAGCCAGACCTACATGGGGAAAGGCCGGGAGGCGGTGAAGCCGCCGCTGCCGCCCCTGGTGGTGCTTACCGACCAGGGCACGGCCCGGGCCGCGGAGATCATGGCCGGGGCGCTCCGGGACCAGGCCCAGGCGGTGCTGCTGGGAGCCAAGACCTTGGGATTGTGCGGCCTTACCAAGGCCTTCCCGCTGGCGGACGGCTCGGCGCTGGTGATGACCGTGGCCGCGTGTTATACCCCCGGCGGCGCCAAAATCCAGGGCAAGGGGCTGGAGCCGGAGGTGGCCGGCAAGCCCCTGGCGGCGGAGGCCAAGAGGGAAAAGGCTGTGACCCCGCCACCGGATGAAGACCCCTGGGTGCTGCAGGCGGTGGAACTCTTGAAGTCCGGAAAGAGGCAGGCGGCTGCCAAGGAAAAGACATGAGGCGGAAATACTGGCTACCGGGCCTGGCGGTGATGTTGTTGAGCCTGGGGCTTGTCCTGGGGGTTCTGGCGCAAAAGCCCGGGGAGGCCCCGGCGGTGCCCGGCGACTCCCGGCTCAAGGTCTTCGCCCAGGCCATGGGCGTGGTGGAAGAGAACTACGCGGAGCCCAAGACCCCCAAGGACCTGGTGTACGGCGCCATCCAGGGCGCGGTGGGAACCCTGGACCCCCACTCCTCCTTCATGAACCCGGAGGAGTTCAAGGAGCTGCAGATCGAAACCAAGGGGCAGTTCAGCGGCATCGGCATCGAGATCACCCTCAAGGACCAGCTGCTCGTCGTGGTCTCCCCCATCGAGGGCACCCCGGCTTACCGGGCCGGCATCCAGGCCGGTGACCAGATCGTCAAGATCAACGGCCAGAGCACCAAGAACATGTCCCTGACGGAAGCCGTAAAAACCATCCGCGGCCCCAAGGGCAGCAAGGTGACTCTCACCCTGAACCGGGAAGGCTTCAGCGCGCCCAAGGACTTTACCATTGTGCGGGAGATCATCCCCATCCGCAGCGTCCGGGCCCGCATCGTGGAGGGGGGTATCGGCTACATCCGGGTCACCAACTTCCAGGACCAGACGGATTCGGACCTGGCGGCCACCCTGAAAAAGATGCGCCAGCGCCTGACGCCCATGAGGGGGCTGATCCTGGACCTGCGCAATGACCCCGGGGGCCTCCTGGATCAGGCGGTGCGGGTGGCCGATGAATTTCTGGCCTCCGGCGTCATCGTCTACACCGAAGGGCGCACCCCGCAGCAGAACATGCGGTTTTACGCCCGGGCCGGCCAGGAAGGGGAATCGCCGCCCTTCCCCATGGTGGTGCTTATCAACGAAGGCAGCGCCTCCGCCTCGGAGATTGTGGCCGGGGCCCTGAAAGACCAGAAGCGGGCCTTGATTGTGGGGACCAAGAGTTTCGGCAAGGGCTCGGTGCAGACCATCATTCCCCTGGACGACGGCTCTGCCCTGCGCCTCACCACGGCCCTTTACTACACCCCCAGCGGCGTCACCATCCAGGACAAAGGCATTGTCCCGGACGTGGTGGTGGAGGAGAAGCCCCCGCCCACGGACAAGTCTGTGCAGAGCCTGAGGGAAGAAGCCCTGGAGCGGCACATGCGCAAGGAGGGCCTCACGGACAAGCCCTGGAGCCAGCCCATCGCTGCCCAGGAACTGGAGCGTGACCTGCCCCTGAAGCGGGCTGTGGACCTGCTGCGCCACTGGCCGCCGCCCAAGAGCCTGGCCCAGACTCCGCCCGCCTCCCCCTGAGACGCCATGGGCGCCCCCCCAGCGGCCGCACAGCCCCTGGTGGCCATCATCGGCCGGGCCAACGTGGGGAAGTCCACCCTTTTCAACCGCCTGACCCGGTCTTCCCAGGCCCTGGTGGCGGACACCCCCGGCATCACCCGGGACCGCCTCTACGGCAGCGTTACCCACGACGAGCGCACTTTCCTGCTGGTGGACACCGGCGGGCTGGTGGGGGCCGAGGAAGAGCTGGGTGGCCTTATCCGCCGCCAGGCGGAGACCGCGCTGGCGGAAGCCGACGCGGTGCTCCTGGTCATGGACGGCCGGGACGGCCCCCAGCCCGGGGACGAGGAAGTGGTGCACCTGCTCCGGCGCACCGGCAAGCCCCTCTTCCTGGTGGTGAACAAGATAGACCACGCGGGGCTGGAGGGGCAGTTGGCGGACTTCTACCGCTTCGGCCTGACGCCCCTCTACCCCGTATCCGCGGCCCACGGGCTGGGGCTGGCCGCCCTGCTGGAGGCCCTGGCGGAGCGCCTGCCGCCTCCCCGGGAGGCTGCCGTCACGGCCCCGGGCATCAGGGTGGCGGTGGTGGGCCGTCCCAACGTCGGCAAGTCCTCCCTCATCAACCGTTTCCTGGGGGAAGAGCGCCTGGTGGTGAGCCCCGCGCCGGGGACCACCCGGGATGCCATCGACACTCCCCTCACCTGGCAGGGCCGGGATTACGTGCTCATCGACACCGCGGGGCTTAGGCGGCCCAGCCACGTGACTCCGGGCCTGGAGCGGCAGATGGTGCTCAGGTCCTTGAAGGCCGTGGCCCGGGCCGAGGTGGCCATGCTGCTGCTGGACGCCCGGGAGGGCCTCACCGCCCAGGACTTGAGGATTGCGGGGTTCATCGGGGAACAGGGCAAGGGCTGCCTCATCCTGGTGAACAAATGGGACCTGGTGGCCCGGGATGCCCGCCGGGTCCAGCAGGTCCTGGAACAGGTGGCCGCAGGCCTGGAGTTCATGGCCTGGGCGCCGGTGCTGCCCACCTCCGTGGCCACGGGTTACCACCTGGAGCGGGTCTTCCCCCTGGTGAACGACATTTACGACCAGTGCGGCCGGCGCGCCGGCACCGGGGAGCTCAATAATCTGCTCTCGGAGATCACCGGCCGGGTGCCGCCCCCCCGCTACCGGGGCCGGCCTTTGAAGTTCTATTACATGACCCAGCCCGAGGTTTACCCCCCCACCTTTGTAGCCTTCGTCAACCAGCCCCAGGGGGTGCCGGACCATTACCGCCGCTACCTGGTGAAACAGCTTAGGGAGAAGCTGGCCATCCCCCACGCGCCCCTGCGCCTCTACCTGAAGGGGCGGAAAAGGCGTGGACGGGGTGAGGCCGGCTTGAAGGGGTCTCCCCGTACGCGAAAAATGTAGAGCAGCCGCGCCCGGCTGCCCATGGTAGGGGCGGGGCCTCCCCGCCATTACTATTCCAAGAGTCCCTACATCCTGGTGTTCATTCTTAAATATGCCGGCTATGGCGCCCAAGCAGAGCTTGGCCCCAATTTGAGTTCCCCAGAGGAGCTTGGGAACGAGTTTTTGGGGGGCAGGGGCCTGGGGACGGGAAAGAAGCGGCGCAGGAAAAAGTCCATCACCCCGCCTCCGGAGGAGGCAGGGAGGGGAGGCGGTTTGTTGACCAGCGGCGACGGCTGGGACCGGAAGTTCAGGCCTTTACCAGGCGCAGGGCGGGCCGCTCCTCCATGCCCGCCACCTGGCGGCGCTGCAGGCGCCCGTGCTTCAGGGCGTTTTTGACCCGCACCCCGTTGATGAGAAAGTAGGCGATCACCGCCCGCTCCCAGGCGGGGCTGGGGTCAAACTGTTCCATGCGGTCCTTGAAGTAGTTCAGCAGGGCAAAGAGGTCGGCCTCGTCAAAGGCCAGAACCCGGTCGGCAAGGCGTTCGATGGCTTTGTCAATCATTTATGATTTCCTTGGAAGCGGGGGATGTTCTCCAGGACAATCCGCTTTCTTGTATCATTGTCGCGCGAAAGGTGTCAAGGAAAAACGCAGGGTGCTGAAAAAACCTTAACTTTGCTGGGGGGTTAGCCTTGGTGCCATTAATTCTGAGCAATATCAATATATTGACCGGAGCCACCTAATGGTCCGCTTCCAGGGCGGCGAGAATCTGGACCAGGCGCCGGGTCTCCAGTTCCAGAATTTCTTCCCCCTGGGCCGCGGTGGCCCCGGAGGGGTCGCCCCAGACCCCGCCGGCCCAGTAGCGCCGCTTGTTCCTGACCAGCAGGTGCTTGGGAAAGTTCGGCCACTCCGCCAGGGCTGCGCCCATGACCAGGTGGGGGTAAGCGGCCAGCATCAGCGCGGTCTCCACCTCCCCGGCGTGGCCGTCGCCTTGGCTCTGCACCAGGCCCGGCCGCTCCTGCATAATCTCCCGCAGCAGGTCCAGGAGGTTGACCACGGCTACCTTAAGGTCTGGTAATTCGGCAAGGAGCGCCTCCCCGGCCTCCACCAGCGCGGCCATGTGGGTGCCGCCGGCGTGGCCGCTCACCACGGCCAGCGCCCGGGCGCCGTGGCGGTGGAATTCCCGCCCCAGGTCCTTGACCAGGGCCCGCAGGGTGTCAAAGGAGAGGCTCACCGTGCCCGGGTGCTCCCGGGTGGAGCGGCAGAGGCCGTAAAACAGGGGGGGCGCCACCACCAGGGGGCGGAGTGCGGCCACCCGTCGGGCCACTTCCGCGGCGTGGAAGGCGTCGGTGCCCAGGGGCAGGTGGGGGCCGTGCTCCTCCACCGCGCCCACGGGCATGAGCACGGTGGGGCACTTCTTAAGGCGCGCCGCCAACTCCGGCATGGTCAGGTCTTCCCAGCGGCTCATCTTATGACTCCCATACGGCTCACCTCTTATCTCCCCCTCACCCTGACCCTCTCCCCCTCAGGGGGGAGAGGGGAAAATGCTTTTTCCTGCAGGCCTTATTCAACCAGGGGGCAAGTTCCCGTCTTGCCAACCCCCCTGAGTCCTAAATACCTTTACCTTTTCTCACCGGCAAGGAATTTTTTCCCAGGGCGGGGAAAAAACCCCTTGACTAAGTTTTTGGGCCTCTGTTATAAAGGGCGAGGTTGTACCAAAAAGCACAAGGAGCGGGCGTTGGAAATCCCCGAGGCTTTGAGTGATTTCTCCTTCGTCCTGGTCTACCTGGTGGCGGCCGGCCTGTTCGCCCTGGGCCCCATCGTCCTTGCCTACCTCATCGCGCCCAAAAGCTTCGGCGCGGCCCGGGATGACATCTACGAATGCGGCATCCCCACCATCGGCAGCGCCTGGATCCAGGTGGCGGTGGTTTATTACCTCTTCGCCCTGATGTTCCTGGCCTTTGACGTGGACGTGCTCTTTCTCTTCCCGGTGCTCCTGGCCTACGGCAAAGGCTACGTGTGGCGGGACTTCGTCGAGATTACCCTCTTCATCGCCATTCTCTCCCTGGTGATTGTCTATGCCTGGTGCAGAGGAGTCTTCACTTGGAAGCGAAAACAGGTGACCCCTTAATCCGCTTCGGCCTCCTGGAGGAGGCCCTGAACCTGGCCCGGGCCAATTCCCTGTGGCCCCTGACCTTCGGCCTGGCCTGCTGCGCCATTGAGATGATGGCCGCGGGCATGGCCCGCTTTGACCTGGACCGTTTCGGGGCCGGGGTCTTCCGGCCCTCCCCCCGGCAGAGCGACCTGATGATCGTGGCCGGCACCATCTCCAAGAAGATGGGCCCCGCAGTGGTGCGCCTCTGGGAGCAGATGGCCGCGCCCAAGTGGGTCATCGCCATGGGCAACTGCGCCATTTCCGGCGGGCCCTTCTATTATCCCGGCCAGTACGCCATCGTCCCCGGCGCGGACCTCATCATCCCGGTGGACGTCTACATCCCGGGGTGTCCGCCCCGGCCGGAGGCCATCATCGAGGCCATCCTGCTCCTGGAAGAGAAGATCACCAAACGGGGGCGTCTCAGGAAGTTCAGAAAAGATGTTAATGTCTAAGATTAAAGAGGCATTGGGGGCCCTGGGCCTGGAGCAGGTGGCCGAGGGCGACTACGCCAAGACGGGCTGCCACCTGGAAGTCAAGGCGAAGCCGGAGCAGATGCCGGCGGTGGCCCAGGCCCTGCTGGGGGCGGACTGCTTCCTGGAGTCCGTCACCGCCCTGGACCTGGTGGAGTCCTTCACCCTGGTGTACCACTTCGCCAACTTCTGGGAGCTGTGCCGCACCGTGGTGCACGCCACCCTGCCTAAGGACGCGGCGGCCCCCACCATCAGCCACGTCTACCCCGGGGCCGACTGGTATGAGCGGGAGGTTTACGACCTCTTCGGCATCCAATTCGCCGGCCACCCCAACCTGAAGCGCCTGCTGCTGCCGGAAGACGCGGACTTCCATCCCCTGCTGAAAAGTTTCGCCGCCGCCGAGGCCAAAGCCAATGATTGAGCTGGGCATCGAAGAAAAGACCTATACCCTGAACCTGGGGCCCCAGCATCCCAGCACCCACGGCGTTTTGCGGGTGCTGCTGGAGATGGAGGGGGAGTTCATCACCAAGGCGGAGCCGGTCATCGGCTACGGCCACCGGGCCCACGAGCACATGGCCGAGAACCGCAACTACCACCAGTTCCTCCCCAACATGGGGCGGGTGGACTACCTCCACGCCCTGGCCTACAACCAGGGCTACTGCATGGCGGTGGAAAAGCTCATGGGCATCGTGGTGCCGGAGCGGGCCGAGTTCATCCGGGTGATCACCAGCGAGCTCAACCGCATCTCTTCGCACCTGCTGTGGCTGGGGGCCTACCTGCTGGACCTGGGGGCCTTCACCCCCATCCTCTACTGCTTCGACGACCGGGAGAACATCCTGGACCTCCTGGACCGCATCACCGGCTCCCGCCTCACCTACTGTTTTTACAGGTTCGGCGGGGTGCCCCAGGACCTGGACGAGGAGTTCATCACCGGCACCCGGGCCTTCATCAAGAGGCTGCGCCGGCGTTTTCATGACTACGACAACCTGGTGACCAAGAACATCATCTTCATCAAGCGCACCCGGGACGTGGGGGTCTTCACCCGGGAGCAGGCCGTCCGGTATGGCCTCACCGGCCCGACGCTGAGGGGCAGCGGCATCGCCTACGACATCCGCAAAAGCGAGCCCTACTCGGCTTATCCCCGGTTCAACTTCGAGATCCCCGTCGGCGAGCGGGGGGACGTCATGGACCGCTACCTGGTTCGGGTCCGGGAAATGGAGCAGAGCCTGCGCATCATCGAGCAGGCCCTGGACAAGCTGCCCGATGGCCCCGTCATGGCGGAGAAGGTGCCCAAGCGCATCAAGCCCGCGGAAGGGGAAGTCTACCAGGCGGTGGAGACGGCCCGGGGCGAGTTCGGCTGCTACATTGTCAGCAAGGGGGACATCAAGCCCTACCGTATCAAGCTGCGGGTGCCGTCCTTTGGAAATTTGAGCATCCTACCGGAAGCCGCGGTGGACACCCTGGTGGCCGACCTGGTGGCCATCCTGGGCTCCTTTGACGTGGTGGTGCCGGAAATTGACCGGTGATGATTATGATCTTAAAGACTAGCGCCATCATCATATCGCTCATCTTGGTTTGGTGTTGTGGAGGCGATGTTGATAATGGCGGGAAATTGCTAAGCACGATAAAGGCAGACTCTGGAAGCGGGTCAGCTGTCAACGTAGTCTTAAAGACGGAAGGCAACGGCCCGATTGTAGCGGAAAAAACAACCTTCACTATCAATGTTAAGTCAAACCTGGGTAGTTTTGGGCTGTTGTCATCCGGCGATCTCATTTTGGACAATAAGCTCAATTTTGATATCGGTCAATGGGATGGGAAAAAAGAAGGAGCCACCCATACTCTTAAAGGCAGGCTAACTATCTATGATTACGAATTCAACTCAGATGAGCAGACTCCGCTTCAATATAAGATGACCAAGGACGGCTACCGCTATGTCAGCGGTTCCGGAACCGTAAAAAATTTAAAAACCGGCAAAGTCTACAACCTTAAGTAATTTCAACAACAAAGATACGGAAATATGGAACTGCTGATGAATTATCTCGGAGCTACCGGGGCCGTCATGGTGGTGGGCCTCATCGGCGTCATCGCCCTGGTGTCGGTGAACGCCCTCTTTCTCATCTGGATGGAGCGCAAGGTGGCGGCCCACATGCAGCTCCGCCCCGGCCCCATGGAGGTGGGCTTCCACGGCGCCATCCAGACCGTGGCCGACGCCCTGAAGCTCATGGGCAAGGAGCTCATCACTCCGGAGGAAGTGGACCGGCCCGTCTATTACCTGGCCCCCATCGTGGTCTTTCTGCCGGTGCTTTTGAGTTTTCTGGTGATTCCCTTCTCCTCCACCTGGATCATCCGGGACATGAACGTGGGGCTGGTGCTCATCCTGGCCTTCTCCACCATGGCGGTCCTGGCCATCCTCATGGGCGGCTGGGCCTCCAACAACAAGTACGCGGTCCTGGGGGCCATCCGCTCCGTGGCCCAGAATGTGGCCTACGAGATTCCCCTGCTCATCACGGTGATGAGCGTCATCCTCATGGTGGGCTCTTTTTCTTTGGCGGACATCGTCGCGGCCCAGGGACGCTACTGGTACATCCTGGTGCAGCCCGTGGCCTTCCTCCTCTACCTCACCTGCGCCACTGCGGAGACCAACCGGGCGCCCTTTGACCTGCCCGAGGCGGAGAGCGAGCTGGTGGCCGGGTTTCACACGGAATATTCGGGCATGCGCTTCGCCCTCTTCTTCCTGGCGGAGTACACCAATATGTTCATCGTCTGCGCCGTCGCCACCGTGCTGTTCCTGGGCGGCTGGCGGGGGCCCTTTCTCCCGGGGGTGGTGTGGTTCCTCCTCAAGGTTTACGCCCTCATCTTTGTCATCATGTGGTTCCGCTGGACTTTTCCCCGGGTGCGCTTCGACCAGTTGATCACCTTTGCCTGGAAGATCCTCATTCCCCTGGCGCTGGTGAACTTGCTGGTCACCGCGCTGGTGCTGAAACTTTGAGGCGCATGAAGGTTTGATGGCGTATGGTTAATTATGTCCGAGAAATCCTGACCGGCCTCTACAGCCTGCTGGCGGGCATGGCGGTGACCATCCGCTACTTCGTCAAGCCCATCGTCACCGTGCAGTATCCCCGGCAGCAGCTGGAGATGTCCCCCCGCTACCGCGGCTACCCCCAGTTTATCATCGATGAAGAGACCCACACCCACCGGTGCATCGCCTGCGAGATGTGCGCCCGCATCTGCCCCTCTCAGTTGATCACCGTGGAAGGGGCCAAGTTCCCCGGGGAAAAGCAGAAGCGGGCCACCAAGTATCTCCACGAGCACTATTACTGCAGCTTCTGCGGGCTGTGTACCGAGGTCTGCCCCACCGAGGCGTTGGAATACTCCAAGGAGTACCGCTGGGCGGGCTTCAAAAGGGAGGACTTCGTCATTGACCACCTGATACTGCTCCAGAAGCGGCAGGAGGCTTTGGGGCTTCCCGTCACCCCCGTGCCCACGGAACAGGACATCGCTGCGGCCGCGGCCGCGGAGGCGGCCGCCAAGGAGGCCCGGGAAAAGGAAGCCAAGGCCAAGGCCGAAGCCGCCGCCAGGGCCAAGGCTGCCCAGGCGCCGCCGGAGGAGGGCAAGGAATGAACCTGTTGTCTCCCCAGACGCTGGCCTCCGGCGCCTTCCTCCTGGTGGTGGCCGTCACCCTCCTGGGGGCCCTCATCGCGGTGGCGGCCCGGAACATCTTCCACAACGTCCTGGGTCTGGCCCTGTCGCTGATGGGGGTGGCCGGGGTCTTCCTCTACCTCAACAGCCCCTTCGTGGCCCTGATGGAGGTCCTCATTTACGTGGGCGCCATCTGCATCGCCATCTGTTTTGCCATCATGCTGTCGGAGCCCCTGCACCTGCCCCGGCCCCCCCGGAGCCTGGCCAAGGTCCTGGGAGCCCTGGCGGGCGCGGGCGCGGTCTTTATTTTCTTGCTGGTGCTGCTCAAGAAAACCACCTGGACGCCGGCGCCCCAGCGCAGCGCCGACTGGTCCATCACCACCCTGGGCCATTATCTGCTGACTAACTACGTGCTGATTTTTGAGCTGGTCTCTCTCCTGCTCCTGGTAGCCATGCTGGGCGCCATCGTCAACGCCCGGGGCGGCCGGGGCAGCTCTTGAGGTCCGAGGTCACCCGATGCCGCTCTTTAACCAGTTGAACACTTACCTCTACCTGGCCCTGGTGCTCTTCGTCATCGGCCTCTACGGGGTGCTGGCCCGGCGCAACCTCATCGCGGTGCTCATCTCCGTGGAGCTGATCCTCAACGCCGCGTCCATCAATTTCATGGCCTTCAACCGCTTCCTGGCGCCCCATCCCGCGGTGGGCCAGGTCATCACCCTGTTCATCATGGCCGTGGCCGCGGCCGAGGCCGCCATTGCGCTGAGCATCATCATCGCGGTATACCGCCGCCTCAAGTCCGTAAACGTGGAACAAGCCACCGAGCTTAGGGGTTGATCATGGGCTCGTACGATCCGGTCCTGTTGGGTTGCCTGCTGACGGTCTTTCTGCCGCTCTTGTCCTTCGCGGTCATCATGATCTTCACCTGGCGGCACCATAAGCTGTCCCTGGCCATCTCGCTCATCGCTTCCACCATCCCACTGATCATCGCCTGGACCCTGTTCTTCGAGCTCCACGGGATGAAGGCCCCCATCATCTACAACTTCGACTGGCTGGTGTCGGAGCAGGTGAAGGTGCCCTTCGGGTTTCTGCTGGACCCCACCAGCCTGCTGATGCTGGTCATCGTGGCCACCATCTCCTGGCTGGTGCAGGTTTACTCCATCGGCTACATGGGGGGCGACCCGGGCTTCGGCCGCTACTATGCCGACCTGTCGCTCTTCGCCATGTCCATGCTGTCCATCGTCATCTCCAGCGGCCTCTTGCAGCTTTATATCTCCTGGGAGCTGGTGGGCCTGGCCTCCTACCTCCTCATCGGCTTCTGGTATGAGAAGTTTTCAGCCTCGGAGGCGGGGAAAAAGGCCTTCGTGGTCACCCGTTTCGGGGACATCGGCTTCTTCATGGGCCTGGTCTTCCTGACCCTCTATTACGGCAGCCTGGACATCCACTCGGTGAACACCGCGGCTTTGAGTGGCAAGATGCCGCAATGGCTGCTCACCACCTCGGCTCTCTTGATTTTCTGCGGCATCATGGGCAAGAGCGCCCAGTTCCCCCTGCACGTCTGGCTGCCCGACGCCATGGAAGGCCCCACCCCGGTTTCGGCCCTGCTCCACTCCGCCACCATGGTGGCCGCGGGGGTCTATCTCCTGACCCGGCTCTTCCCCTTCTTCGCCGCCGCGGGTCCCACGGCCCTGACCATCATCCTGGCCATCGCCACCATCACCCTGCTGCTCAGCTCCACCATCGGCATGGTGGCCACGGACATCAAGCAGGTCTGGGCCTACTCCACCGTGAGCCAGCTGGGGTTCATGGCCATGGGCCTGGCCGCGTCGGGGCTGGCCGCGGGCACCCTGTTTGCGGGCTACTTCCACCTCACCACCCACGCGGCTTTCAAGGCCCTGCTCTTTTTGTGCTCCGGCGTCTTCATCCACCATTTCGGCACCAATGACTTCTTTGTCATGAGCGCCCACGGCGGCCGCAAGCTCTACATCCCCATGGTCACCATCACCATCGCCGCGCTGGCCCTGGCGGGCATCTTCCCCTTCGCCGGGTTCTTCAGCAAGGAGATGGTGCTGGGGGCCCTGGCGCACCTGCCCAACAAGCTCTGGCTGGTCCTGGGGCTGCTGGGCGCGTTCCTGACGGCCTATTACTCCTTCCGGGTGATTTTTGTCATGCTCTTTCCCCGGCCCCAGGGGGGCACGGTGCCGGCCTATGCGCCGGGGGGCCACGGGCCTGAAGAGGAGTCCCACGGCGGCGGCCACGGCCACGGCGGCCACGAGGAGCACCACGGCGTTCCCTGGGTGATGAGCTTCCCCCTCCTGGTCCTGGCCGCGTTCACGCTGGTCCTGGGGTTTTGCCAGGGCTGGCTGGAGGAATACCTCCTGGGCCACGCCCACCCCCACGAGATGAATTATCCCCTGCTCATTGCCGCGGTGAGCTGCGCGGTGGGCGGCATCGCCGTTTCCTGGCTGGACTGGGGCCGGCGCGGGGCCAAATGGGTGGGCTTCCTGAGCTACGTCCCGGCCCTGGAGGAGTTCTTCCGGCAGAAGTGGTACATGGACCACTTCTGGCGCTGGTTCCTGAACACCTTCATCTACGGCGTCTTCTCCCGGATCTTCACCTACAACGACCGGCGGGTGGTGGACGGCGGCGTGGACGCGGTGGCCTTCTCCACCATCGGCGGCGGCCGCCTGCTCTCCTTCATCCAGACCGCGTTCCTGCAGTACAACCTTCTCTTTATGGTCCTGGTCCTGGCGGCCGTGGGACTGTATCTCCTGATGGGTCAATGATATGGTCGAACATGGCGCAAGCTTCCCCTATTTGACCTGCATGCTGCTGGCCCCGCCCGCGGGCCTGATAATCCTCCTGTTCCTCAAGCAGGAATGGAAGTTCCTCATCAAGGCCGTGTCGCTGATTGCCGCGGGCACCTCCCTGGGGCTGTCCATCTTCACCTTCGTGTCCTACGACAAGGCCCTGGGCGGCCTGCAGTTCGTGGAAAAATACGACATGGTGAAGACCTTCGGCATCACCTACTTCGTGGGCGTGGAAGGTCTTAACGCGCCGCTCCTGCTCCTCACCGGCATCGTCATCTTCACCGGCGTGCTCACCATGTGGGAGCTGGAGGAGCGCACCAAGGAGTACTTCATCTGGATGCTGGCCCTGGTCACCGGGGTCTTCGGCGTGTTCATGTCCTATGACATGTTCATGTTCTTCCTGTTTTACGAGATCGCGGTGGTGCCCATGTACATCCTCATCCTGGTGTGGGGCTCCACCCGCAAAGAATACGCGGCCATGAAGCTGACCCTGTACCTCATGGCCGGCAGCGGGCTCATCATTCCAGGCGTCCTGCTGCTCTACTCCTCCTCGGGCCTGGGGACCTTCAACATGGTGGCCCTGCATGGCGCCCAATTCTCCCCCTGGATCCAAAAGGTGGCCTTCGTGCTCTTGTTTTTCGGGTTCGGGGTGCTGGCCGCGGTGTGGCCGTTCCACACGTGGTCGCCCGTGGGCCACGTGGCCGCGCCCACCGCGGTGAGCATGCTCCACGCCGGCGTGCTCATGAAGCTGGGCTCCTTCGCCATCCTCCGGGTGGCCATGTACCTGTGCCCCGCGGGCTTCCAGTACTGGATGCAGCTCATGGCCCTCCTGGCCACCATCGGCATCGTCTACGGCGTCTTCGTGGGCCTGGCCCAGACCGATTTGAAGTACGTCATCGGTTATTCTTCCGTGTCCCACATGGGCATCGTCTGCCTGGGGCTGTCCACCGGCACGGTGGACGGCCTGAACGGCTCCGTCTTCCAGATGTTCGCCCACGGCATCATGACGGCCCTCTTCTTCTCCTCGGTGGGCTACATCTACGACCGCACCCACACCCGGGACATCCACGAGCTGGGCGGGTTTTCCCGCATCATGCCGGTGGCTTCGGCGTTCTTCATCACTGCCGCGCTCTGCGGCGCCGGGGTGCCGGGCATGGCCAGCTTCTGGGCGGAGCTGCTGGTCTTCATCGCCACCGTCAAGGTCTATCCCATCGCCGGGCTGCTGGCCATCGCCGCCCTGGTGGTGGGCGCGCTCTTTGCCCTCAGGGTGGTGCAGAACAGCTTTTACAACGAGCCCAATCCCAAGTTCGTGCACTTTGAGGACGTCAGCCCCTTCCTGGGACTGCCCCGCATGATTCTCATCGGCACCCTGATTCTTTTCGGGTTTTTCCCGCAGATCATGATCGGCCTGATCAAGTCCGCGGTGGTGCCCTTTCTCCAGGGAATGTAAAGCATGAACGTGATGACCTTCGGACCGGAACTCTACTACCTGGCGGTGGCCCTGGTCTTCTTCGCGCTGAGCCTCAGGCGGGAAGTCAGGGTGGTGACAGACTACCAGGTGGCCCTGGGACTCACCGCCCTGGGGGTGGTGGTCACCGCGGCCTGCCTCTTCCAGCAGGGGGAGCTCTTCTTCAAGGCCTACCGGGTGGACCTCTTCAGCCAGATCTTCAAGTTCGCCCTGGCCCTGGGCCTGTTTC
>Ga0315268_10001712_pt1 | contig 25217 bp, 25 predicted proteins | sample C1_top_MG_FD_204535 | JGI IMG/M metagenome (GOLD analysis project Ga0315268, IMG submission 204535) | Sediment microbial communities from Yellowstone Lake, YNP, Wyoming, USA - C1_top | ecosystem: Environmental > Aquatic > Freshwater > Lake > Sediment | place: USA: Wyoming | collected 2017-08-01
CGGGTACGTGGGCGGGCACGATCCTGCCCAACATCTTCGTAGATGGTGGATCAGCATCGAGCACCTACACCACCAGTTCTGGCAGCTATAACTCCGCGGCCACCATCAGTGTCTCTTCGTCCTTGCTCGGCAATCCCTCGCTCATCGCTACCGCTTCAGCGCCCGGAGCCGGCAACTCAAACGTCATCGGGACACCGACCTTCGATGGCACGAACGCACAGGCGATGGCCGCACTTGCATCATCTGCGACCGGTCCCGACGCCAACTATCGGTTGATGATCGGCTCACTCGGCACCGAAGCGGCCAACGCGTCGGCAACCTCCTCGGCGGCTTCCCATATGGCGACCACTGCTGCCAACAACCTCTCCTCGATTTCGGGAGTCGATCAGAACACCCAGGAGGTTCACATTCTGGCCGCGCAGAATGCATTCCAGGCGATGTCCAAGGTCGTAAGCGCCATCACGGTCAGTTTCCAATCCCTTCTCGCGGCGGTCTGAAGATGTTTATTTCAAACGACGCGCTCATCCAGACCCTCACTGGTGAAATGGCGACGCAAGTCGGCAGCATCGCTGATTTGCAGATGCAAATCTCATCGGGTCGGATGCTCAATAAGCCCTCCGACAATCCCGCCGCGGTTACTCAGGTGCTGACGCTTTCGAGTCAGGCCACGCAGTTGACGAGTTGGCAGACCAATGTAGACACGGCCACCTCGTGGCTTGGCATTGCCAACAGCACGGCCAACAGCGTGCTCAACTCACTGCAGTCGGCGCGTTCACTCTTGCTCCAGGGCGCTAACCAAGGCGTCCAGAGCCCCACCACGTTCACCGCTCTCGGTACTCAATTGAAAGGGGTCATCGCCAACTTGCTCTCCCTGTCCAACACACAGTACGAGGGTCGGGCGATCTTTGCGGGGACTTCGGCCTCGCCGCAGGCCTACGATGCGAATGGAAATTTCCTTGGCAATACCGACACTCCATCGACGGTGATCGGACCAGGATCGGGCGTGGGTCAGACCGTTAACCTCTCGGTTGCCGGAACTGCGATGTTTGGTGTTGGCGCGTCCAACGTCTTTGCCACATTGTCAACTGCCGCCACCGCTCTTCTCTCGGGGACGCCGAGTTCGGCGAGTATGTCATCGGCACTCAACGCATTAGACAGCGTGATCTCCGGTGCGCAACAGAGCAGCGCCGTTCTGGGCGACGCCTCGCAGATGGTGTCGAGCGCCTCGTCGGCCCTTACGAATCAGATCGCCAACGTTCAATCCAACCAAGCCAATCTTGAAAATGTGAATGTAGCCACTGCGGCGACGCAGCTTTCTTTGGAGACAACCAGTTATCAGGCAGCTCTGTGGGCGGTGTCGCGGGCCATCCCGGAAACGCTCGTAAAGTTCTTATAGAGTTCATCACTCCACGGGATTATCTGACTCCGAATTGTGAATCATGAGCATTGATATTGTGAACCAACGTGGATCTGCAACTACCGACTTGAGGGAGCGCTACATGAGAACCGCTAGGGCCCCAATCCCCATCACGCGAATGGACTTGACTCTCCAGCACGACATGCCTGGTTTCAGAGGCGCGCGTCATTTCGCAGTCGAGCCCTTGGTCGAGGAAGAGCCTGCGATTTTCGCACGCCTTCGCTGCACCGACTCGATTCACTTACATAGCGGTGAGATGCTGAACAATCTCTCCTTGTTGGTCATGTCGCCTGAGTACCTCTGGCACGACTACGACGTCGAGATCGGCGAGGCGATGATTGAAGAACTCGACCTGTCCGATCCTGATGATCTGGCACTGCTCGTGATCATTCATCCTCAAGACCCGCTGTCGAAATCTACAGCGAATTTATATTCGCCCCTTGTTGTTAATCGCCGGACCGGTGTCGCCGATCAATTGGTACCTACTACGAGCGAACAGGAATTCGGTTGGCCCGTGAGGGCGCCGTTTCCCCTCGATCAGGACGACTAAACGCCCGTGCTGACACTTACTCGTGAAGTCGGACAGAAGATCGTCATCGGAGAAGACATAGTTCTCACGGTCGTCTCAGTGTCGTCAAATGGTCGGGTCAAACTTGGCATTGAGGCACCTAAGCAAGTTCGCATTGATCGAATGGAAGTACTCGATCGGATCCGCCAGGAGAATTTGGATTCGGCCAACGCCACACCCGCATCGGATACTGCATCTGATGTCGCGGCGTGGGCTTCATACGGTGCTCGACGAGCAAACGCACGGAAGGCCAAGCCTCCTACCGAGAGTTAAGTCCGGCGGTCTCCGAGTTCGGTACGGAGATTTCGCAGCCCCTGATGGACAAGTTGTGTGATCCGAGAACGGTCAACTCCGAGGATCTCGGCTATTTCGCTTTTTTGAAATCCTTCGAGAAAGTGCAGGACCAAAACCTGGCGCTGACGTTCAGTGATGCGAAGCAGGGCGGCTTTCACCGCGTCGTGCGTCGAGGCCAGTTCGGCGCTCTCGCTCGAATTAATGCGTAGGGAGTTCAACAGTCCACCGGGTTCCTCATCGACCATGGACAGAGGAATCATGTAGTTGGACATCGCGGCCAGATCGTCAAGTTCCACGATTTCTGCTACTGATGTTCCGAGTTGTTTGGCCATTTCGCTAAACGTTGGCGTACGGCGCAGTTCGGTTTCGAGGGATTCGCGAGTCGTCTGATATTCCCGTACGCGCGCGCGCATTCTCTTGGGCAGAATGTCATCTTTGCGTAGTTCGTCAATGATCGCGCCCTGAATTCGAATCGTCGCATAAGTTGCAAACTGAAATCCGCCAACCGGTTCGAACCGTTCGATGGCGTTAATAAGCCCGAATTGACCGCAGGAGCAGAGTTCTTGAACTGATTGAAATGAATGCATCCGCCGTGCGACGCGGTTGGCCACGACTCTGACAAGGGGGGCGTAAAAGAGAACCAAGCGATTTCTATCCTCTAGCGAACGACTTTCAAAGTAATTAGACCATAGGCGCTCGGCAGTATCAGTCCCATTTGACTCTTCTGTAACGGGCCCGTCCGACTCGTTTTGTACCAACATAAATACGCGACTCCCTAGCACTCGGTATAAAGCCTCATCCAAACCAAATATCCGTGTCAGTCGGTAACTACTGCGATGCCCCCTCACTACAAAAAGAAAAGTCCAACTTATAGGGCTCGGCCCCGCGCCACACCAAAATCGCTGTCCCCAATACGGCTGTCCGCTTCTGATTGCTAGTGATTGGCACGAATCCAAATTAGAAAAGCGAGACAAGAAATTTTAAAGACGTGGTCACTCTGTTTAACTCATTCGTTCTTGCTCTCATCATGAATCAAAGTAAGAGTTGGGTTGGAATCTCACATGCTGAATTTATAAGTAACTGCACGGGGCTATTGAGAGGATGGTGAAAGTTTCTCGGCTGATCTAAGGGTTACTACCTAGTAGTTACTACTACGTAGTAACTAAAGTGGGCGGGATTAACATCGCCTTAACTTGCGATTATCGAAATGATACTGATGTAGCCGCTTTCTTCGCGGAGATTAAAGGAAGATTCGATCGCTTCATCTTCCCATTACTAACGCCGCGGCCAATTCACCAATTTATCTCGATTTCAAGACATAATTGGCTATGGGACTTTTCGAAGCCGCGATGCTCTTTCTGGCTGGCGTTGGGGCAGGAACAATCAACACCGTCGTCGGGTCGGGCTCCCTTATGACTTTCCCAGCCCTTCTAGCCTTTGGCTACGCCCCCCTCACCGCCAACATGACGAATAACTTGGGTGTTCTGCCCGGGGCCATTAGCGGTGCCTTCGCCTACCGAAAAGAATTGAGCACACAGTGGCCGCGCGTCCTACGACTCGCCTCGTTTTCATTGGTTGGTGGTCTATTCGGTGCGCTTTTGCTTCTGCACCTTCCCGCTGCCGCATTCAAGAAAATTGTTCCGGTGTTGGTTCTACTTGCCGTCGTTCTTGTCATCCTTCAACCATGGTTGAAGAAGCGATCAGAGCAGCGTGAAACCAAACCACGCACTACCGGTGCAGTAAGAGACATCGGGATTTTCCTCACCGGAGTTTATGGTGGCTACTTTGGCGCTGCACAGGGAGTCATTTTGATGTCGCTTCTTGGCGTGGTGATTGATGACACGATTCAAAGACTCAACTCACTAAAGATCATGTTGGCCCTATCAGCTAATACTGCTGCTGCAATTGTCTTTGTTTGGCGCGGTGGAATCAGTTGGCCAGCAGCAGGAGTAATCGCGGTTGGTGCATTGGTCGGGGGACAACTAGGGGCAACGATAGGTCGACGCCTGCCTGCCCCCGTCTATCGCGCTGTCATTGTCATCGTGGGCCTAGTTGCCTTCGTTAAATTGGTGACCTCTTAAGCAGGTAAGTATCTGCAAATAGTTGGCTAAGAGATGCAGTTTGATCAAAGTCACAGCGCTTTCTAAGGCTATTTGTCATCTATGGGAATAATTGAAGATTCAACTATGTTATAGTCGGAAAGTAGTTGAAATTTCAACTAAGGAATTAGATCCCATCGTTCATCTAAGGAGCTCCACGAATGACTACCGCAACAACCAATACCCTCACCGGCAACTACACAGTCGATACAACCCACAGCCAAATTGGCTTCGGCGCACGTCACGCCATGGTCACCAAAGTGCGTGGCCTCTTCAAGGAATTCACTGCCGTCGGTTTTTTTGACGCCGAGAACCCTGCCAACTCAAATCTTCAGGTCACCATCCAGGCAGCCAGCATTGACACTCGCAACGCTGACCGCGATGCCCACCTTCGCAGCAACGACTTTTTCTCAATGGACGAGTTCCCACAGATCACCTTCGTATCAACCGCCTTCTCTAAGGTTGACGCCGAGACCTACCATGTCGCTGGCGACCTCACCATGAAGGGCGTAACCAAGTCCATTGATTTCGACTTGGAATACACCGGAGCAGCCGTTGATCCATACGGCAATCAGCGCATCGGTTTTGAAGGCAAGACCACGGTTAATCGCAGCGACTGGGGTGTCAATTTCAACGCCGCCCTTGAAGCTGGCGGAGTCATGGTTAGCGAGAAGATCAGCTTGGAGTTTGAAGTATCAGCAATTCGCAACGCTGACGCTGCATAAGTTATAACCACTGATTTAAGTAAGAAAGAGGGCTGAGCCATTGGCTCAGCCCTCTTTCTGCCATTAGACCGATTGCGATCGCTCATTTCCCTCAGCTCCCACCTTCGATAGCACTCAAGCGGAGTGATTAGGGTTGGAAGTAGGTGAGGTTGATTCTCATCATTTGGAGGCCCACTGGGGTAAGCGTTTTTATGACTCTTTTCTCAGGTACGCCTGTCGCTCCATGTCAGTCGGGGGCTGTATCGTCTAGTCGTTGAGTTGTTTGGGGTATGTACTGCTTATGCCAAAACAGCAAAGGGGGTCAACATGAGTTCACGTCAAGCGAGCGTCTTCGACGTCGCAAAATATGTTTTGAGTCGACACGGAGCAATGACGACCATGAAGCTCCAAAAGCTCTGCTACTACTCACAAGCTTGGTTCGCAGCCGCCCAAGGGCAAGCACTTTTTTCAGAGGACTTTCAAGCATGGGCGAATGGTCCAGTATGTTATCCCTTGTATCAGGAGCATAGGAAGAGATTCTTTATTAGCGAGAGCGACTTAACGGTTGGGTCAATTGCTTCATTGCCTGCCGAGACTCTTGCCGCGATTGATTTAATCCTTGATTCTTATGCCCCTTTAAGCGCCGCACAATTGAGTGAACTCACTCATAGCGAAGATCCTTGGAAAGACGCGCGCCAAGGACTTCCTTCAAGTGAGCCAGCCGCATATGTGATTCCTGTTGATTCCATGATTCGTTATTACCGTAGTTTGACCGACTCGAATAGCACGGCGGTTGCAAACATTGATTGGCCAGAATGGGGATTGGCTCAGGAAGCAAAGTAGTCTGGGGATGTCTCAAGAGCGACACACGGTAACGAAGCCAAGATCAAAACCGTTTGCTAATGGTGATGGCCACTGGTTCATTTCGTTACTACATGCAGATTTTGCAGGATCCACGCCATGGCCATCACCGGGAACACTAGAATTTGATGAATTGGCGGGCTTTCTTCTTACTTTAACCGCGACGCCTCGCATTAACCTCAAATCGGTACAACGAGCCCAAAGAACCTTCGCTCACAAACCTCTCCAAATGGAATCTTTGAGTAGCGTTGCCAGGGATCGTTTAAACCAGTTGGCTGCTGAAGCTGAGGCAAAGGGCGTCACTCTCCCCATGGACGAAATCTGGAGTTTTACATATTGCCTAGAGGAGAATGCGCCTCATCGTGTATTGGTACTAGCCGAAGGTCCGAATTTCTATGCCCTTTGGTGGGACCCCGATCACTTAACTACAGGTTCGCTTCAGATGAAAAGGGCTCCGAGAAATATATGCTCTGGAAAATTCCCCTGCACGCACCTGAGGGATAGCAGATTATTAGGACTATCTGGCTGAACCTGCCGACGTGCAAAAACTTCTCACGTGACTTCCCTGTAACCTAGGCCCATGTCGACCGATAACACGCGTGATTTCGTCCACGAGGGCTATGACGTTGCCTACGTTCAAGAGAAGTGGCTCCCGGTCTGGGACAAACTGGCCCCCTTTAAGTCGGGCCGCCCAGATGATGATCGTCCCAAGAAGTACGTCTTGGACATGTTCCCGTACCCGTCGGGCGACCTTCACATGGGCCATGCTGAGGCGTACGCCCTCGGTGATGTCATTGCCCGCTACTGGGTGCAGCGCGGATTCAACGTCATGCACCCGATGGGCTGGGATGCCTTCGGATTGCCCGCAGAGAATGCCGCGATAAAGCGGGGAATCGATCCCGCAGTCTGGACATACGAGAACATCGCAGTGCAGAAGGCATCCATGCGACGTTATGCATGTTCCTTCGATTGGGATCGCACCTTTAATACATGCGACCCCGAGTTCTACCGCTGGAACCAGTGGCTCTTTATTCAGATGTTCGAACGCGGTCTTGCCTACCGTAAGGCCTCGAAGGTCAACTGGTGTCCTTCCTGTCAGACCGTGCTTGCAAACGAGCAGGTAGTTGCTGGGCTTTGTGAGCGTTGCGATACGCCGGTTACGAAGAAGAAATTGACGCAGTGGTATTTCAAGATCACCGACTACGCAGACCGCTTGCTTGATGACATGTCGCAGCTTGAAGGAAATTGGCCAGACAAAGTTCTGACGATGCAGCGCAACTGGATCGGACGATCAACGGGTGCAAACGTTCTCTTCCAAATCGAGGGGCGTAAAGAGCCTGTCACGATCTACACAACTCGTCCAGATACTTTGTATGGTGCGACGTTCTTCGTGGTTGCAGCTGATAGTGATTTGGCGGCAGAGCTTGCACACGGAACTGCGGTCGAAAAAAAGTTCACCGAGTATGTCGAGAAAATCAAAGCGGCTAGCGATATTGACCGTCTTGCAACTGATCGCCCAAAGAGTGGTGTGTTCCTTGAGCGTTATGCGATCAACCCAGTAAACGGTGAGAAGTTGCCGATTTGGGCCAGTGATTACGTGCTCTCTGATTATGGAACCGGTGCGATCATGGCCGTGCCTGCCCACGATCAACGCGACTTAGATTTCGCGCGCGCGATGAATTTGAATGTACGCGTTGTCGTTGATACCGGCGAGGAAGACCCAGCCGTTAGCGGCGTGGCAACTGCAGGGGATGGACAACTGGTTAATTCAGGACCTTTGAATGGGATGCCCAAAGAGGAAGCAATCGCCTTTATTACCGAGCAACTTGAGCAAAACGGGCTTGGAAAATCTGCGCGGAATTACCGTCTGCGCGACTGGTTGATCTCGCGCCAGCGCTACTGGGGCACTCCTATACCTATTATTCATTGCGAATCCTGCGGCGAAGTCGCGGCACCTTTGGATACCTTGCCTGTGAAGTTGCCAGATGCCGCCGGTCTGGATTTGAAACCAAAGGGAACATCTCCTTTGGGAGCTGCAACTGACTGGGTCAATATCGCCTGTCCTAAGTGCGGCAAGCCAGCCAAGCGCGATACCGACACGATGGATACCTTCGTGGATTCATCGTGGTACTTCTTGCGCTTTCCTAGCTCGACCGACCACACACAAGCCTTCAGCCGCGAAGCAGTAGAGACATGGCTGCCGGTGGATCAATATGTCGGCGGCGTGACACATGCGATCTTGCACCTGCTTTACAGCCGTTTCGTCACAAAGGTTCTGCACGACATGGATTTGCTCTCTTTCGACGAGCCCTTTACACGATTGCTTAATCAAGGAATGGTTGTTATGGACGGCTCTGCGATGAGCAAGAGCCGCGGCAACTTGGTGAAACTTTCAGATGAGTTGGTGACACACGGGGTCGACGCGGTTCGTCTCTCGTTGGTCTTTGCTGGCCCCCCTGAGGACGACATCGACTGGGCCGATGTTTCTCCGTCGGGATCGGTGAAATTCCTCAACCGGGCGTGGAGATTGTCTGGCGACATCTCAAGTGCACGTAGTGTTGATTTTTCAACGGGCGACGTTGCACTTCGCAAGGCAACGCATAAGGCAGTCAACGATGCGGGTTTTGCGGTGGAATCATTGCGATTCAACGTGGCAATCGCGCGCATCATGGAGCTTGTTAATGCAACTCGTAAGGCCATTGATTCAGGATGTGGCCCAGCCGATCCTGCGGCCCGAGAAGCAGTGGAGGCGATCGCGATCATGCTCTCCCTTGTTGCGCCCTTTACTGCCGAGGAAATGTGGGAGCGCTTGGGTCACAAGCCATCGGTTGCCCTTGTAGGTTGGCCGAAGGTGGACGAGTCACTCCTGATCGCCGATGCTGTGATCGCTGTCATTCAGATCAACGGCAAGATCAAGGAGCGCATTGAAGTCTCCCCGTTGATTACTGACTCTCAGCTGGAAATCTCCGCCTTGGCGCACCCCACCATTGTTGAGGCCCTCAAGGGCGCGACAGTCACAAAGGTCGTCACTCGAGCACCCAAGATTGTAAATATCGTTATCAACAACTGATAGCGCTAAACAATCGGATTGATCTCTTAGGGATTTCTTTAGCAAGCCCTTTTCAATGGGGGCGTGAACGATTTCCTCAGCGACTACCGTGGCCGCTTTCAAGACTGGGTAGCCGACCTTCACTTTTCGACACTTCACAGACGCGCACTCATCGTGGTCTTTGCTCTGGTCTGCGTCGTATCTGTTGGAGTGGTAGCGCGCGGACATTCCGAACCTGTGATTGAGGCGGCACCGATTGTCATCGAGCCGCCGAAAGTGATGGTCGATGTTGCAGGTGGTGTGAAATCGCCCGGCGTTTACTCATTGCCTGCAAACTCACGAGTCATGGATGCAATCACTGCGGCGGGTGGAGCGGGTCCGGGAACTGACACCAGCGACATCAATTTGGCACGGATCATTAAAGATGGGGAGCAGATCTACGTCGAAAGTTCAATTGCTACAACCACTAATTCACAGGGTGCTCCAGTTCGAGTAGTGAAAAAGAAAACTGGCCCGATCAATATCAACCGGGCAACTGCCGGCGAACTAGATTCGCTTCCCGGAATCGGACCAGTGCTTGCATCAAGGATCATCGACTATCGAAAGGCCAACGGCCCGTTTACTACGGTGGAAGATCTGCAGAAAGTCTCCGGCATTGGTAGTGCGAAATTCGCGCAGTTCAAGAGCAAAGTCCGCGTGTAAGTGATTACCGCGCATTAGTCCTAGGCGCGGCAATCTGGGCGGGCGCTCTTAGTCAAAGTTGGGTGAGTCCGTGGCGCACTGGGTTGTTGTGTGTAGCGGTGGCGGTAGTTGCGATGCAACAGGGGCGAAAAGTCTTAGTAGTCCTTGCTTGTGCGATGTTGCTCGGGTCGGGGGTGATGTCGCTTCGGCAGATGAGCCTTGCGAACTCGGTGGTTCACAAGTTGATCGGCAACACGGCGACGATTCAGTTTCAAATCACGACTGATCCATCTGCGACGCAAGCAAAGGTTTTTGGTTCAACGTTGGCTCCCACTAGTTACTCATTTCTTGCCACTGCACTGGGTGTGGAGGAGGGGAGTGAGAAATATCGACTTCGAGTTCCTATCCGTGTCATCACACAAAATCGACAAGTGGTGGGATTGCTGCCTGGGCAAACTGTTACCGCGGAAGGTGTACTGCGCACGAGCAAAGAAGCCCGCGTTGCCGCGATGTTTCTCCTCAGAGGTGAGATCACAGTTGATACGAAACCCTCACGATGGGCGGGTGCTCTGGGCTCGATTAGAACGCATCTTCGAGCGCTATGCGGGCAAGGAGATGCGGGAGCGCTGATTCCAGGAATGGTGCTGGGGGATACCTCGCTACAAACTCCAGAATTCAAGAACGCGATGCGGCGTTCTGGTCTTACTCATCTAGTAGCGGTGAGCGGCGCGAACTTTGCGATCATTTCCTTCTTCGTCCTGTGGTGCATGCAGTGGATATTTAGATCGCTGCGTATTCGCTTGATTTTCACCGCTGTTGCGCTTTCGAGTTTCATCGCATTGGTGCGACCATCACCTTCGGTTTTGCGGGCTGCCGCAATGGCAAGCGTTGTGCTCTTCGCCCGTGGGGTCGGGACACGGAGTGACCCGCTGCCGGCGTTGGGTTTTGCCATTGCAGCAGTTGTCATCGGAGATCCGTGGCAGGCAAGGGATCCAGGCTTTGCGCTTTCGGTATTGGCAACTGCTGGCCTGCTCTTACTTGCGCCGCGAATTGGTGCCTGGCTTGGAAAATTCGTTCCAACATTCGTTGCAAGTGCATTGAGTCCGCCGATTGCGGCAGTAGTAATGTGCGTGCCAATTCTGGTTGCGCTCTCGGGTTATTTGGGACCGATGACGGTCATTGCCAATTTGCTGGCAGCTCCCATGGTTGCACCGATCACCATCATTGGATTTGTAGCGGCACTGATCTCGCCGATTTCATCGACGGCGAGTTCATTCTTGATATTCCTCATCAGATTGCCGGCAGGTTGGATCGCCGGTGTTGCGCACTGGTCGGCCAACTTTCCAGTTATCCAAATGACGAAAGGGTTCTGGGGTTTCATCGCTGGGTTGGTTTTTCTCATTGCGGGGGTCATTCTCGTATTTTTAATTCGCGCATCACACAGATTGTTTATCGCGATAGCAATTGCGGTGATCCTTGTTTTCACGTGGCTTGGTCAATGGCCACAAGGGGACTGGCAGGTAGCCAACTGCGATGTGGGTCAGGGAGATTCCCTTGTCGTCAATTTGGGAAATCATCGAGCGGTCGTTATAGATACGGGCCCCGATGCGCAGTTAGAGGATCGATGTCTGAGTCGGTTGGGAATCCACAGCGTGCCACTGCTGGTCTTGACGCATTTTCATGCCGACCATGTCGAAGGAGTTGCAGGGTTGATTCGCGACCGCAGTGTTGGAGCGGTGTGGGTGAGCAACAATAATGAACCTCTATTTGAAAGCGCGCGAGTGTTCTCATGGCTAGGAAAAGTTCCAAGAGTTGTTGCACTTCGTGGAACGTCAACGCAGGTGATGGGCCAGAGAGGACTTGTCTCCATTCGATCTCTCTGGCCAGATGATGGCTCGCACGCCTTCGATGTTCTGCCAGGGGATGGGTCAGCGATCAATAATTCAAGTCTGGCAGTGGAAATATCCACGGCGGATTATTCACTCTTTGCCGCCGGCGATCTGGAACCCAGCGCCCAAGGAGAGATTCTCAGCTCAATAGGCCACGTCGATATCTACAAAGTCAACCACCACGGCTCGATCTATCAGGATCAGGGATTTATGGAGCGCCTCTCACCTGCGGTGGCGATCATCAGCGTCGGGGCGGGGAACTCGTACGGCCACCCCGCGGGGCAGACCATCGCGGCTCTGGTTAGACTTCGAAGCAAAATTTATAGAACCGATAAAAGTGGCGCGATCGCGATAACAGCGCGAGCACATCACTTCTCTGTTCATACGAGTGCTGGCGCATGGTGGCAGAAGGTGAGGTTGGGATGAGCATCTATCTGCTCCTCGGTTCTGAAGCGGCCTTAGCCGACCGCGCCCTTGCAAAATTGCAGGTGCAGTTGCGCGAGGAGAGCGCTGAAGTCACCACGCTTTTTGCACCCGATGTTCTTGCCGGCGATATTGCAGATGCATTGGCGCCTTCTTTGTTCTCTGAAAATCGCGCCCTTGTTCTGCGCGACCTCCAAGATCTGCCCGTCGAGAATCAGCCGGAGATCACCCGCTACCTTGCAGATCCGGATCCCACGATCACCGTGATATTTATTCATAAGGGCGGAGTGAAAGGTAAGGCCCTTCTCGATCAGATCAAGAAGGCCAACGCGCAGATCATTGCTTGCGATGCATTGAAGAAGGAAAGTGAAAAACAAGATTTCGTCCGCCATTTATTTTTGGACTTGGGGCGCAAGGCAACACCAGGTGCGGTGAATGCACTTATCAGCGCCGTCGGAACTGATCTGCGCGAACTCACAGCGGCCTGCAGTCAGATCGCATCTGACACTGTCGGCCTCATCGATGAGGCGATGGTGAACAAGTACCACCAAGGACGGATTGAGACGACGGGTTTCGACGTGGCAGATGCCACCCTTGATGGTGATGTCACGCGAGCGCTGGTCACATTGCGAAATGCCCTTGACTCTGGAACTGACCCCGTGATGGTGACGAGTGCGATCGCATCTGCCCTTCGCGGCCTGGCCAAAGTCTCCGGTGCCAACCGCGGCTCCAAATCCTTCGAATTGGCTTCTGTTTTAGGCATGGCCCCGTGGCAGATCGATAAGGCCCGCCGCCAGCTCTCCTCCTGGTCCCAGGCAGGCATTGCACGCGCAGTTGGTGCCATCGCCCTGGCTGACGCTCAGGTCAAAGGGGCAGCGGTTGATCCGATTTACGCCCTGGAGAGAGCCGTCACGGAGATAGCCCGCTCACGCTCGTGATTTGAGCCTGACCTGCTCTCGCTGGTAGCCTTCGACCCTTAGTGAAGGCCCATCGGGGCCAATCAATATTTGATGAAGAGGGAAACACGCGCGTGGCAAATATCAAGTCCCAGATTAAGCGGATCAAGACCAACGAGAAGGCACGCCTTCGCAACAAGTCGGTCAGTTCCTCCATCAAGACCGCCGTTCGCAAGTTCCGCGCCGCAGTTGCCACTGGCGACCACGCAGTCATCACCACCGAACTACGCACCGCTTCAAAGGCACTTGATGTCGCAGTTGCCAAGGGTGTAATTCATAAGAATGCAGCAGCCAACAAGAAGTCATCAATGGCGAAGTCGGCTACAAAAGCTGGCGTTCGTTAATTATCTAGCTCTCTCAACGCGAGGCTAGTTCGATGCCTGCGATCTCCCTTGCCAAGGCACCGCAACCGGCGGCTACTGATCCGGCACAGATACGTAACTTTGCAATCATTGCCCATATCGACCACGGCAAGTCGACTTTGGCTGACCGAATGCTGGGTATCACCGAGGTAGTAGATCCTCGGAACATGCGGGCGCAATATCTCGACCGTATGGATATCGAACGCGAACGCGGAATCACTATTAAATCTCAGGCAGTACGTCTGCCGTGGCGTTCAGGAATTGATGGCAAGGAATACATCCTGAACATGATCGATACGCCCGGTCACGTCGACTTTACCTACGAGGTATCGCGCTCGCTGGCTGCAAGTGAAGGTGCGATCTTGCTCGTTGACTGCGCGCAGGGAATCGAAGCCCAGACATTGGCCAACTTGTACTTGGCGATGGAGAACAACCTCAAGATTATTCCGGTCCTTAACAAGATCGATCTGCCTGCGGCACAACCTGAAAAGTTTGCTAAAGAGTTAGCCAAGCTCATCGGGTGCGAGCCCAGTGACTGCTTGCTCGTCTCGGGCAAAACTGGTGCGGGAGTTGCAGACCTTCTCGATCAGATCGTCGAACAAATTCCTGCGCCCAAGGGCGATCCCAATGCACCGGCGCGTGCGCTGATCTTCGACTCTGTTTATGACGTCTATCGCGGCGTCGTCACGTATGTGCGTGTAGTCGATGGTCATCTTTCGGCACGCGATCAGATTCAGATGTTCTCAACAGGTGTGCGCCATGAAATGCTCGAAGTTGGCGTCATCTCTCCTGAACCAATTCCTAGCAAGGGTCTTGGTGTTGGTGAAGTCGGTTATCTCATCACGGGCGTGAAAGATGTTCGCCAATCTCGAGTCGGTGACACCGTGACCAATTACAACAACCCGACCAAGACTCCTCTTGCAGGCTATAAAGACCCTAAACCAATGGTTTTTTCCGGTCTCTACCCACTCGATGGCGCGGACTATCCGCTCTTGCGTGAAGCGCTAGATAAATTGCAGCTCAACGACGCCGCCCTTGTCTACGAGCCAGAATCCTCTGCCGCCCTTGGTTTCGGTTTCCGTTGCGGCTTCCTAGGTTTGTTGCACATGGAAATTGTGCGCGAACGTTTGGAACGTGAATCGAATTTGAGTCTTATTTCGACGGCGCCAAACGTTGTTTACAACGTCAAGCTCGATGACGGTAAATCGATCATCGTGACGAACCCTAGCGAGTTTCCTGAGGGCAAGATCATGAGCGTCGAGGAACCTATCGTGCGCGCGACAATCCTTGCACCGAGTGAATTCATCGGCGCGATCATGGAGCTCTGCCAGCAACGCCGCGGCACTTTGTTGGGGATGGATTACCTTTCTGAAGATCGCGTTGAGATCCGATATACATTGCCGCTTGCTGAAATCGTTTTTGATTTCTTCGATAAGTTGAAATCTAGTACTCGCGGCTACGCCTCCCTTGATTATGAAGCAATCGGTGATGCCGAAGGCGACCTCGTCAAAGTTGATATTTTGCTGCAAGGTGAAGCTGTCGATGCGTTTAGTGCGATCGTGCACCGCGACAAGGCCTATGCCTACGGCCTCATGATGACGGCAAAATTGCACGCGTTGATTCCGCGTCAGCAGTTCGAAGTTCCTATTCAGGCAGCTATTGGTTCGCGCATCATCGCCCGTGAGAACATCAGGGCGATCCGTAAAGACGTTCTTGCCAAATGTTACGGCGGAGATATCTCACGTAAGCGCAAACTCCTTGAAAAGCAGAAGGAGGGCAAGAAGCGCATGAAGATGGTCGGTCGCGTAGAAGTTCCTCAGGAGGCGTTTGTCGCCGCCCTTGCAACGGATGCCGATATTGATAAGGCGAAAGCCGCGCGGAAGTAGCTGACATGTCGGACTTATCTTTCTATGTCCACATTCCTTACTGTGTAAAGCGGTGCGGATACTGCGATTTTAACACCTATACGCCATCTGAGTTGCGAGAGGGCGGCACCCTCGAGACGGTCTCGGGTGATTACATCGATGCTGTGCTTCGCGAAATAGATATTGCATATACGCAGGCACCGGATGCAGATGTTCCTACGATATTTTTCGGCGGCGGTACGCCGAGCCTTCTGCCTCCACGCGATCTGGGTCGAGTTATATCTGCCATAAAAGAGAAGTGGCATTTGGCTGATGATGCAGAGGTGACTTTGGAGGCCAACCCGGACTCGGTCGACGCAACCAAACTCGTAGAGCTCCGAGCTGCAGGATTCAATCGAATTTCTTTTGGAATGCAGTCCGCCGTTCCTCATGTTCTCAAAGTCCTCGATCGCACTCACAATCCGGAAAACATTGCCAAAGTCGTGGAAGCTGCGCGGGCTGCAGGTTTTGAAAGTATCAGCTTGGATCTGATTTATGGAACACCAGGGGAATCGTTGGATGATTTCAGAACCTCTGTCGAGACCGCTCTCTCACTTGATATTGACCACCTCAGCGCCTACGCCCTCATTGTTGAAACAGGAACAAAACTCGCGGCGCAAATCAAACGCGGCGAACTATCGATGCCTAACGATGACTTGATGGCCGATATGTACCTGCTAGTTGACGACTTGTGCGAAAAGGCGGGGATGTCTTGGTATGAGTTGAGCAATTGGTCGAAGCCACATCACGAGTCACGACACAACGTTGCATATTGGCGCAATGCGAATTGGTGGGGCCTTGGTCCTGGTGCTCACTCGCATATCGATGGTGTCCGTTGGTGGAACATGAAGCACCCCACTGCTTACAAGAATGCATTATTTGGCGACGCGTCGCCCATGCAAGATCGCGAGGAGCTGACTGTGCAACAAAAGTCTGATGAAGCGATCATGCTCTCCATCCGCATGCGCGATGGAATCTCACTTGGCGACTTGTCCCAAGAACAGAGGGAGAAAGTGGTTGAGTATTGCCAGAGCGGGCACCTTGATTCTTCACGTTGGGATGAAGGCACCCTGCAATTGACCCCGAATGGCCGTTTAATCGCCGACCGAATCGTCCGCGAATTAGTTGTGTAGTACCTTGTAGTCCTATGCACACAGTACATATCGTCATTTCCTCCCTTCTGGCACTGGTTTTTGTCGTCTCTGGATTGGCAAAGGCAAGCGGCAATCCGAGAGGATTAGCCGTCACGCGCGAAGTACACGTCAAAGATGGCCTTGCCCGCGTAGTAGGTGTAATTGAGGCGTTGGCGGCGCTTGGAGTAGTGATCGGCCTGCGCAACGCATTTGTCCAATGGATTGCGTTGGTTGTTCTATGGGTGATCATGAGCGGGGCGATGTATTTTCATTTCAAGGCTGAAAAGATCAAGAGTTCCTTTCCGCCATTTTTCCTTCTGACCCTGGTCTCCATAGCCCTCGTCACGATTTAGTTGGCAGCAATGGAATCTCGTCGCTTAGAAATTCTCCGCGCTATCGTGGACGAGTATGTCGCGACCCAAGAGCCGGTTGGCTCTAAGGCAATCGCAGATCGTCACAGCCTTGGTATTTCACCTGCGACGATTCGCAACGAGATGGCCCTTCTTGAAGAACAGGGTCTGATCACCCACCCTCATACAAGCGCCGGGCGAATTCCAACTGATCTGGGTTACCGAGTTTTTGTCGACAAGTTGGCGACCATCAAACCGCTCTCCTCGGCAGAGCGCCGGGCGATCGAAAGTTTTCTGGATGGCGCCCACGATCTAGACGATGTCGTTATGCGCACGGTGCGTCTGCTGGCAGATGTCACCAAACAGGTAGCGGTCGTTCAGTACCCATCGCTAGTGAAGTCTCGCGTGCGCCATCTCGAGCTGGTCACGCTTGCACCGGCGCGACTCATGCTTATTCTGATTACTGATAGCGGTCGCGTGGAGCAAAGGGAAATCGAATTCGACCATGATCTCGAGGAATTTTTCGTCGCCGGTCTGCGTTCTAAAATAAATCAGGCGGTCGCTGGCGCTCGTTTGTTGGATGTCGCTGACCGGTTGGCTGGACTTGTGAGCGTCCATCCCGGGCGCGAGCAGATCGATGTCAATACGGTCGTTACTACTTTGATTGAGATGGCTTTGGAAAAACCGGAGGAGCGAGTGGTACTTGCAGGAACCGCCAACCTGGCGCGCTTTCGTGAAGATTTTTCAACACAGATTCACCCGATCCTTGAAGCGCTCGAGGAGCAAGTTGTCCTATTGCGCTTGTTGGGCGATGTCGGTGAGAACGTGCAGGTGCGAATCGGCCAAGAGCAGAGCGAGCAGAATTTGCGGCAGACAAGTGTTATTTCAGTGGGTTATGGAAGCGAAGTAACACCCCTGGGTGCACTTGGCGTGATTGGACCCACACGTATGGATTACGCGGCATCAATCGCTGCCGTTTCTGCAGTAGCTCGTTACGTCGGGCGATACATGAATGAGGGTTCGTAGTGGCTGATTTGTATGAAGTCTTGGGTGTTGATCGCGAAGCCAACCAAGACCAGATTAAACGTGCCTATCGCAAGCTAGTTCGCGAGTTGCATCCGGATGTGAATCCAGATCCCGAGGTTCAAGATCGCTTCAAAGACATTACTGCCGCCTATGAAGTTCTCAGTGATCCGCAGAAGCGCGCGAATTACGACTCGGGTGGCGGAAACGCCTATGGAAATTTTGGTGGCGGCAATTTTGGCTTCGGCGACATCATGGATGCATTCTTCGGAGGTGGAGGCAGTCGCGGACCGAGATCGCGCAAGCGCGCTGGACAAGATGCACTTATACGCATTGAAGTTGATCTTAACGAGGCTTGCTTTGGAACCGAACGCGAAATTACTGTTGAAAGCGCGGTGATCTGCAGCAAGTGCGATGGATCTGGATGCGCCGATGGCGGCCATCCAACGATGTGTGAAATTTGCAAAGGCCGGGGAGAGACCCAGCATGTAACCCGATCCTTTATCGGGCAGGTCATGACGAGCAGGCCGTGCGCAAACTGCCAAGGTTATGGAAGTGTGATTACCAATCCGTGCCGTGAATGTGCAGGGGACGGACGAGTGCGATCTCGTCAAACTATTTCGGTGAAGATTCCTGCAGGAGTTGAAACAGGAAACCGCATCCAACTCAGCGGACGTGGCGAAGTCGGTCCCGGTGGTGGCCCTGCTGGTGATTTGTATGTTGAAATTGTTCAAACGCCCCACGAGTTCTTGGTGCGCGAGGGAAACACGTTACATGTTGCCCTGGGAATTTCCATGGCGGCCGCAGCTCTTGGGACAACTCTCACGGTGGAGACACTTGATGGTCCAATCCCTGTAACGATTAAGCCAGGGATCCAGAGCGGGGCGACGGTCCCTCTGAAGGGTAAAGGGGTAACGCATCTAAGAGGCGGCGGACGTGGCGATCTCATCGTTCATGTTGAAGTGCATACGCCATCTAAACTCAACAAAGAGCAGGAAGAGTTGCTCCGTAAATTCGCGCAATTGCGTGGAGAAAAAGATGGCGAGTCTCAGATGCAGCGCCCAGACGGAGGATTTTTCAGCAAATTCAGAGACGCCTTCGGTCGTTAAATGCTGCCCCTGTTTTATGTTTCCGAGCTCCCGACTCACATTGATGAGCGTTGCCATTTAGGCGGGGATGTGGGCCACCATATTGCTCGTGTTTTGCGCGCAGTGTCTGGTGAGGAGTTGTTGCTCTCTGATGGCAAGGGGCGTTGGTCTCGCGTTAACGTCGTAGGTGTCGAAAAGAATTCGGTTGACCTTGCTGTTCTTGAATCTGGTTTTCAAGAACCGCGAAAAATCTCCATCACGGTGGTACAAGGAATAACTAAGGGTGATCGAACCCGCGAAAATATCGAGCTGCTTGTGCAGGCAGATGTCGATCGCATTGTTCCGTGGAAGGCGTCGCGCTCCATAGGCAAACTGCCAGATGGAGTTGAAAAACTTAAAACCGCGGTGATCGAGGCTGGTAAGCAGTCCCGTCGGTACTACCTCCCGGAAGTTGCGGATGCGGTTGACACTGAACAACTTCAGAGAATCCTTAAGAGTGCCGATTTGTCCATTATCCTTGATGCAGATGCCGAGAAGAAACTTTCGGAAGTTGTGAGTAAGGATGCTCATCTAACATCGATAGTGCTTGTTGTCGGACCGGAGGGTGGCATTTCCGAGGAGGAACTCAGGAAGATGACGGATGTCGGAGCGATTCTGGCTAAATTGGGGCAGACAATTTTGCGCTCGGCGCATGCAGGAATCGCGGCAGTGGCTGCGTTGAGCGTTGCACTTGGACTTTGGTAGTAGGAGAGTACTGACATGTCACTTGACCCAGATTGTCTATTCTGCAAGATCATTGAAGGCAAAGTTCCATCTACCACCGTGTATCGGAACGAGAACGTTGTGGCCTTCCTGGACATCACGCCGCAAGCGCCGACACATGTGGTGATTGTGCCCACGGTTCACGTGGAGAACATTGCGGCGCTGGCGCAGATCTCATCGGTCATCACGGCTGCACTCTTTGCCGCCGCTGACGAGATCGCAAAGTCGCAAGCGTTGGACGGTTATCGCACGGTCATAAACACCGGCGCATCGGTCGGGCAGAGCGTATTTCACGCTCATTTGCATCTTCTGGGAGGACGTTTTTTCGGTTGGCCGCCAGGTTAAACCGATAACCCGTAGAATAAGCGGCAATGGAAAGAACTCTCTTCGCGGTACCAAGTGCGATACCAATGGTCGCGCTATTGGGCGCAACAGACGCACACCTGCGGATCATTGAGGCGGCTTTCCCCACTCTGACCATCACAGTCCGCGGCAACGAAATCACCTTTCAAGGTGATTCAGATGAGGGTCTTCGCTTTGAAGCTCTACTCAACGAACTTCTTGTTGTTATCCGTTCGGGCCAGATGCTGACTAGCGAGTTGGTCGTTCGTTCTATTTCGATGATGCGCAATATTCCGCAAGAGCACCCGGCCGAAGTTCTTTCGTTGAATATTTTGAGCAATCGTGGACGTTCTATCCGCCCCAAGACCGCCAATCAGAAACATTATGTGGACGCGATCGATGAGCACACGATTACTTTTGGAATTGGTCCTGCCGGAACAGGTAAGACTTATCTTGCGATGGCGAAGGCAGTTGCTGCGCTGCAATCACGGGAAGTGAACCGAATTATTCTCACCCGTCCTGCCGTCGAAGCCGGCGAGCATCTTGGCTTTTTGCCAGGCACATTGTCGGAGAAGATCGATCCCTACCTTCGTCCGCTCTTTGATGCGTTGCACGACATGATCGATCAGGATTCAATCCCTCGTCTGATGCAGACGGGGATTATTGAAGTTGCTCCGCTTGCCTACATGCGAGGCCGCACTCTCAACGACGCTTTTATTATTTTGGATGAAGCGCAAAATACTTCGCCAGAACAGATGAAAATGTTCCTCACTCGCCTGGGTTTTGGATCTCGAATGGTTATAACGGGCGACGTGACCCAGATGGATCTTCCTTCTGGTGCAAAATCGGGTTTGAAAGTAATTCGGGATATTTTGAGTGATGTTGATGACATCGCCTTTATCGAGTTGAGTTCGCAAGATGTCGTCCGCAACACCCTTGTGGGAGAAATTGTGGAGGCTTACGGAAAGTACAGCGCCGATCGTGAAGCGCAATTACAGGACCAGCGGGCACCTCGCCAGCTGCGCCCTGGCACCTAAATTATGGCCATAGAAATCATCAACCGATCAGGAATTGCCTATAGTGACGAAGACCTTAAGTCTTTGCTGCAATTTGGCATGGCCGAGCTTGGACTCAATCCCGAGTGCGATCTAGATGTCATGCTCGTCGACGAAGATGAAATGACCGCCTTGCACATCAAATGGATGGATGAGCCTGGACCCACCGATGTTCTGACATTTCCCATGGACGAACTTCGCCCGAACTCTGCTGAAGCAGGGATTCTGGGAGACATCGTCATATGTCCTAGGGTTGCCATGCACCAGGCAGAATCAGCCAAATACTCCTTTGCTCACGAAATGTCGGTGCTCGGAGTTCATGGGTTATTGCATATTGTGGGATACGACCACGCAAACAAAGAGGATGAAAAAGAGATGTTCGACTTGCAAGAAGGCATCGTCGCTAGGTGGAACAAATGACGCCTGTGCTAATTTTCATCATCATTGCCCTCTTGGCATTCGCCGGCTTTCTTGCCGGCAGTGAAGCCGCCCTTACCTCAATTTCGCGGATCAAAATCGAGGAGTTGGAATCTCAGCCAGGCGGGAGAATTCTTCGCAGGGTGACGCAAGATCCTGCTCGTTACCTGAACGTTCTCTTGCTCGTCCGCAAATCATGCGAACTTACCGCGACGGTTTTATTAGCAGTTATCTTGTCCAGAGACTTTGATGGGGCGCAGGCTCTGACTTTGACGGTTGTCATCATGGTCGTTCTCTCCTACGTCATTGTCGGGGTTGGACCGCGAACACTCGGAAAGCAGAATCCGCATGTGTGGGCCCGAAGTGGCGCCGTCGTTGCATTCTCGTTGGCTTTCATTTTAGGACCGATTACAACTTTGTTGATTGCAATTGGAAATGCGATCACCCCTGGAAAGGGTTTCCGGCAAGGGCCCTTTGCCAACGAGGCAGAACTTCGCGACCTAGTAGATCAGGCGCATGAACGCGGCCTGGTTGAATCTGACGAGCACGAGATGATCCACTCGGTCTTCGAACTTGGCGACACATTGGTTCGCGAGCTCATGGTGCCTCGCACAGAGATGGTCTGGATCGAGCGAGATAAGACCCTGCGTCAGGCCCTCTCGCTTGCACTGCGTTCTGGTTTTTCGCGCGTGCCAGTTGTCGGCGACGATATCGATAACATCATTGGAATTGCCTACGTAAAAGACCTTGCCAAGCGAGCCCTTGATCATCATGATGCAGAGCAGACCGAGAAGGTTGAACAGCACATGCGCGTTGCGACATTTGTGCCGGAGAGCAAGACGGCCGTGGAACTGCTCAAGGAAATGCAGAGAGATCAGATCCACCTTGCAATCGTTATTGATGAGTACGGTGGCACCGCGGGCCTCATCACCATCGAAGATATTTTGGAAGAGATCGTCGGGGAAATTGAAGATGAATACGATGATGGCGAAGAGGCGTTCTTATGGCTTACCGAAAACAAAGCTAGGGCGCAGGCCGGATTGCATGTTGAAGATCTAGCCAGAGAATTAAGTATCACCGTGGCTGAGAGCGAGTATCACGATGTCGATACTGTCGGCGGTTTGATGGCCAAGAAGTTGGGCCGGGTTCCGATTCCAGGCAGCACCATATTTATTAACGGTTGGAACATCACTGCCGAACGCCCAATTGGGCGTCGCCGTCGAATTAGCAGTGTCATCGTGGAACGAGAGGCACCCTCCGAACAAGCCGAGCACGATGAACTCTAGTTTCGCCAATGCAGAGGACGCGAAACTTGAGACATTGGCTCGGGCAACACAGCGTCGAACCGGTGCTGGACAAGCGGCCGCCCTTCGAGATTCAACAGGACGCACCTACGTTGCAATAAATATTTCCACCCCAAGTTTCTCGGTGGATGCAATCGCCGCGGTTTTTACAGTCTCCATGGCAAGTCAGATATCAGGAATTGAAGCCGTCGTTGTTGTGGGAGAAGGTCCGGTAAACATTCAACCAGTCCGTGGATTTGCCCCAGATTCCCAGATTTGGCGGATCGACCAGATAGGCGAAATAAGCGCGCTCTAAGGCGCGATACCCTAGCCCCATGCGTATTGTTCGATTCTCACCTGCTGCCGCAGACCCCTCCCTAGAGCTCGGAAAAGACCCGCTATTCGGCGTTCTTGCCGAGGATGCCATCGCGGTCATCACGGGGGATCCGCTCTATATGGGCGTGAAACCCACCGGACAGGTCGTGCCTCTGTCGCAGGTGCGTCTGTTGGCGCCGGTACTTCCGCGCAGCAAGGTCGTATGTATCGGGAAGAATTACGCCGATCATGCCAAGGAAATGGGTGGCGAAGTTCCGGAGGAGCCAATCATTTTTCTAAAGCCCAATACATCTGTGATTGGACCGGATGACACCATCGTGTGGCCGGGGATGAGTGATCGAGTTGACTTCGAAGGCGAGCTCGCGATTGTCATCGGTCGCATCTGCAAGGACGTTCCTAAGGAACGTGCCAACGATGTGATCTTCGGATACACGATTGCCAACGATGTGACCGCACGTGATCTGCAGAAGAAGGACGGTCAGTGGACCCGTGCAAAGAGCTTCGACACTTTCTGCCCACTTGGACCGTGGATCGAAACCGATTTCGTCCCAGGCAATCAGAAGATCTCCACCGTGGTTAACGGTGAAGTAAAACAATCTGCAAAATTGTCGGACATGATCAACAAAATCCCTGAGATCATCAATTTCGTCACGCAGGTGATGACGCTTCTCCCAGGCGATGTCATTTTGACCGGGACACCTGCTGGAATCGGACCAATGCCGGAAAAAGCCTCTGTCACTGTGGCAATTGAGGGCTTAGGCGAACTAACGAATAGAGTGAGTGCCCATGGCTGAGAAGAAAGTTCGGGTGCGCTTTGCCCCGTCTCCAACTGGAGATCTCCACGTGGGAAATATCCGCACGGCTCTCTTTGATTGGGCTTACGCCCGTCATACAGGTGGGACATTCCTGTTTCGTATCGAAGATACTGACACCACGCGCGTCACCGATGAATATATTGCCGCTGCAATCGACACCCTTCGCTGGTTGGGTCTGCAATGGGATGAGGGCCCAGAAGTTGGCGGGGAGTACGGCCCGTATCTGCAGTCGCAGCGTCTGGATATCTACGCCCAGTGGGCTCAGAAATTCCTCGACCAAAAAGATGCCTATTACTGCTTCTGTACTGCCGAAGAGCTAGAGGCGCGCCGTGAGGCACAACGCGCAGCCAATGTTGCGCCCGGCTATGACGGACAATGCCGCAATTTGAGTGAAGATCACATCGCCGCCTTCCGTTCAGAGGGCCGCTTGCCAGTTATTCGCATGCGGATGCCTGACGGTGAGACAACCTTCGTCGATCAGATCCGCGGTGAAGTCTCCTTCGACCACAAGTTTGTTCCCGACTTCGTATTGGTCCGAGGAGATGGGTCACCGCTTTATACCCTTGCGGTTGCAGTCGACGATGTTCTTATGAAGGTCACCCACATTTTGCGCGGAGAAGATCTGCTCTCATCAACGCCGCGACAGATCCGCGTCTATCAGGCGATGGGTGTGAAGGAAGAAGATTTCCCAACTTTTGCGCACCTTCCATTTGTGATGGGCCAAGACAACACAAAGTTGTCCAAACGAAATGGCGAAGTCTCCATTGCTTGGTATCGCGAAGCCGGATTCCTACCAGAGGCGATCTGCAACTACCTGGCACTACTGGGATGGTCGCCGGGGGAGGATCGCGAGAACATCACGATGCAAGAACTCACCGAACTCTTCACCGTCGAGCGCGTCCATAGTTCTCCTGCCAAGTTCGATATGAAAAAACTTGAGGCGATAAACGGCGACAAGATCCGCGCCCTTACACTTGATGATTTCCTCACCTGGTCTCTTCCATTTTTGAAAACAGCCAAAGTGATCTCAGGTTCAGAGGAAGAAATCGCACTTGTAAAGTCGGCCCTGCCGATCGTTCAAGAGCGCATCACCAAATTGAGCGAAATCCCGGCAATGCTGAAGTTCCTCTTCGTCAAGGACTTCTCGGTTGAACCAGATTCGATTGCCAAGGTCAGCGATGCGGCTTCCAAAGCAGTGTTGAAGAGAAGCCTTGATGAATTAATTCCACTGAGCGAATGGACTCATTCCACAATTGAGGCAGCCCTGCGTTCCTCTCTGATTGAGGAGATGGGCCTTAAGCCGCGAGTTGCATTTGGATCGGTCCGTATTGCGGTAACTGGAAGCACCATTTCCCCGCCGTTGTTTGAATCCATGGAGTTATTGGGCAAAGGTGCTTGTTTGGAGC
>Ga0315268_10001713_pt1 | contig 25216 bp, 24 predicted proteins | sample C1_top_MG_FD_204535 | JGI IMG/M metagenome (GOLD analysis project Ga0315268, IMG submission 204535) | Sediment microbial communities from Yellowstone Lake, YNP, Wyoming, USA - C1_top | ecosystem: Environmental > Aquatic > Freshwater > Lake > Sediment | place: USA: Wyoming | collected 2017-08-01
CTCTGCGCGAAAAGAGTTTGAGCGTGAGTTTATCGACGCCATGATGTTTCCGCTCGCCAACATGGAGTTATTCCCCAATGTGGCAAAAAGGCTCTCGCTCAATCCGTAATCCTTATGAATATTGCATACGATGTGTTTCGATGAACGAGCAGGATGAATTGGTGAGGGTATTGCGGGAGGCGGGGGCAGACCTGGTGGGAGTTGCCGATGCGTCATCCTACTTTGAGGAATTCACCACTGCCATAGTAATCGCCGTCTCTACGAGAAGGGTGTGTGGACGGGGAGAAAAGAATTTGATGGTCGCCTCAAATGAACTTCTTGATTTCCTGGGTGGCGTGACACGGCAATGGCTCGCAGCACATGGGCATGGGTACACCGGCGCTCTCTTTTCTCAGGAGAAAAATGCGGACAGAGTGAATGCCCCCACAAGAGAGCTTGCGGTATCGGCGGGTCTGGGTGTTATGGGAAAGAACCATCTCGTCATCACAGAGAAGTTCGGACCCCGAGTCCAGATAACGACTGTCCTCACCACAATGCCGCTTATGAGGGATTCAAGAAAAGTGGATTTCCATCCCTGCAGGGTCTGTAACGTGTGTATTGAGATATGCCCCACAGGGGTCTTTTCAGACTCATTCGAGAGGGAGAAGTGCATACAGTGTTACAGGTGCATCCTTCAATGTCCCGCAGGCATGGATTTTTATAAGGTCGAGGAATGTGCCACGATAAAGGAACCCATATAGGAGTCTTAGTTCACCAAAGTAAGAATTTCTTCAAGGCTTCTCACTCTGAAATCTGACTCCACCTTTTCTCCCAATCTATCGATATGAATCGTCTTTGCCCCTATGGCTTTCCCGCAGAGTATGTCTGCCCTCGCATCGCCTATGACAAAAATCTGCGAAAAGGATCTGCCATCCAGGGCTGCATACGCCAGCTGTTGGTGGGGTTTGGGATTCTCTTTTCCCGTGTAGGCGACTACTTTTCTAAAATAGGGGGAGAGCCCCAGATACTCCATTTCCATCATAACACAATCGAGGTGGGTATTCGAAACGATGGCGAGATACTCTTTTCTGAGAGAATCAAGGGTGGGTACTGCATCCTCATAGAGCGTTATCTCGCCTGTCTCAAGCCCCTTCTTGCGTGCCTCAAAATCGATTATATTGAAGTCGGCCCAAAAGGCGTGTATGTTTATCGTCAAATCGGAGAGCATCCTGTTTATCATGCCCGAGGTGAGTATGCGCATCGCCTCCCTCTCAGTCGCCTTCACGCCATGACTCAAAAGTGTTTCTCTGAAGTGGGGCTCCCAGAAGTCGAACATATGCTTGAATTTCACGAGGGTATTGTCGAGGTCGAAGAGGAGTGCCTTCATACGACACCTTCGAATTACTATTGAAAAACTTATGTTTCTTTGAGAACTTCCTCCAAATTCCCATAATAGTGGAAAGCCTCGCTTTCCACAATTTCGGGTGCATATAAAAAATAAAGGTAATTTCCCACATTCAAAGGATGTATGTTTCCCCTCCTAATTCATTTTATTTTGTGGTGAGGCTTTTCGCAATGTATCCAAAGGCATTTTTCATTGTCTCATCTTGTGTATCTCGTCTTCAATGAGGTAGTAGCATTTCTTCAAGGTTTCCGCCGTCTTCCTCTCAAGCTCGGCATCATACCCCACCAACTCTTCAAACTTTGCCTGTATGGTGGTGTATTGACTGTAGGCATCCACCATGTTCTTTTCAAGAAGGGCTTTGTTGGAGTACTTGGTGAGGAAGGAATCACACCGACGTAAAAGGTTCTCAAGCTCACGGATGGAGACCCACTTTTTCTCTTCGGAGGCAACCTTTTCCGCACACATGTCATACGACTTCCTCACGCTGGCTGCCTCCTGGGGGGTGAGGGAACGGAACTCTTCCGAGAGGATTTTGTACTCCTCTGCCAGCTTCATGTAGGCATGAGCGTCGGGAACCTCCGCATCCAATATTTTCCTGCACCGTGCTATGAAGGGGGCACCTTTCTCACCTTCATCAAAGAATACGATTCTGTCTTCGCGAGGGGTTCTTTCGCTTCTGCCGGAAGACGCATGATTCACTTTTTTTTGAGAAGCCTTCTCACGAGACCTGGTGTAAATGTAAATGGCGATGACGACGAGGACGACGACACCTGCATACAGGAGGAGCTGGCTCGGGAAGGGAGATGCAATTTGCTTCTTGTTGCGTTCCAGCTCTGCCATGCGTGTTTCTATCTGTGAAACTACATCCTGCTCTCCGAGTTCGACATAGATGCCCCGCGCGTTAGAAAGCGAAAAGATGGCTCCCTCAAAGTCGTCCGCTGCCTGGCTCTTTTCGGCAGAAAGGAGATATGTCTGGGCAGAAACATATTTGTCACAGAGCGCTATGTAGCGATCAGCCTGAGTGACTCCCTCTGCATTGGATTCTGCCTCAAAGATGGCTTTTGCATCGACGAATTTGCCTCGAGCCTCCTCATACTGCCTGGCATTGAAGAGGGCGAGGGGTTCTGCCAGGAGATTCACCTTCTGGGGTGTGCCCACATTCAAAGGGAAGTTCCTCTTTTCAGAAAACTCTGTTGGAGCAAAATAGGACAGGGAAATGGTGAGAGTGTGACTCCCCTCTCCTGCCTTCCACATAAAGGAGGTATTGAAGACGGAACGCGCATCGATGATGGCAACCTTGACATCAACGAGTGTGTCATCCACGAGGAATTTGAGCGTTATCGTGTGCGGATTCTTGAAGTCTTTGTTGACGAGTGTGACCGCGAGGCTCACCTCTTCGCCCACCTGGGGATTGGTTGCGGAAACGATTACGTTCGTAATGGAGCAGGGGGGGGTCTGGGCGAGGGTGCAGGATAGGAACATGAACGCGAGAAAGATAACCCATTTCTTCATGCGGGAAATAGGACGGTTGCTTAAAAAATGTTTCTGTTAGGGAGTATGCCTGATAGAGCTTAAATATTTCTGCGTCATGGGGGAACCTTAACCGTCGAATGCACCCACAAGCGGGCAAAAGTGAAATCGCTCCACATCGAAAAGCCCCCTGTCTGAGAGTTTGAGCCTTGGAACGACGAGGAGGGAGAGGAAGGAGAGTGTCATGAAGGGGGATGGTATTTCTGCACCTGCAGTCCTTGCGGCATTCTGAATCCCCTCATTTTCTCTGGCTACCCTGGAAGCGGGTTCATCAGACATAAGCCCGGCTATGGGGAGAGGTAGAGCATAAATCTTCTTTCTCATCACACACACGAGCCCACCTTTCATCCTTATCACAGTATTCACCGCTCGGCACACATATTCTTTCGAAGTGCCTGCCGCAACGATGTTGTGAGAATCGTGTGCGACCGAAGATGCGAGCGCACCATCCTTCAATCCAATCCCGGTGACGAACCCCTTCCCCACATTTTTGCCCTTGTGTCTGTCAACGACGAACAGGAAGAGAATGTCTCGCAGAGGATCGGGAATGATCTCGCCATTGGCACACCGGAGTTCCGCCACGTCTGCCTCTGTGACGATCTGGTTCTCAATAATCCGAATCACCTTCACCGTTTCCTTCTTTTTTGAGGAAGGAATGACAAAATCGTCTGGCATTTTCTCTGCCACATGAAAAGAAGATTTCACCTTGACCCTTCGCGTCTTGAAGAGAGGATGCATTGCGTGTGCCTCCTCTCTGCCATTGATGAAAACGGATGAGGTGTGGAACTCTTGCAGGTTGTCAATGACAACCAGGTCTGCATCGTACCCCTCCTCTATCTTCCCGCACGAGAGATTGTAGTGGGAGGCAGGATATTCTGTCACCATGCGAACAGCCTCTACGGGATCGCAACCCAGCGATACGGCTCTGCGGAGCAACGCATCGATATGACCTCTACGCAGGTCTCCGGGGTGCAAATCGTCTGAAACGAGAAACTTTTTTCCCTGAATCCCGATGAGTGATTCCATGTTATGTGAGGCAGAACCTTCGCGCACCATTATCGTCATGCCAAAAGATGACTTCTCTTGTGCCTCTTCAAATGTGGTGCATTCATGATCGGTGGAAATCCCCGCCCCCACATATTTTAGGAGGTCTTCCCCCGAGACGAGAGGTGCGTGTCCATCTATTGGTTTTCTCGCCCTCCTCGCAGCCCTTATTTTCCCCCATACTACATGATCACCAGCGATGACACCAGGGTAGTTCATCATCTCCCCGAGGGCAACGCACCGCTTCCAACCGAGTATCTCTTTTACCTCTTTTATACCGAGCCTGGCACCTGAAGTCTCAAAGGGTGTGGCGGGAACGCAGGAGGGAGCCGTGATGAAGATTTTTAAGGGATGGCTCTTTTTCATGATGAAGCGAATGCCCTGCATGCCTAATACATTGGCAATCTCATGGGGGTCGGTGACAATGGTTGTGGTGCCATGGGGGATTGCTGCCTCTGCAAAACGACGCGGCGAGAGCATGGTGCTCTCAAGATGGATGTGAGCATCGATGAAGCCCGGCAGGATGAATCTCTTGTTTTTTTTTCCCGTTTTTGTTATGGTCTTAATCTTCTTCCCGAATTCTATCTTCGCCGATACTATTTCATCTTCGCACAGTATGTTCCCCTCAAGATTCATGAATGCTTTCCGGAATGACATATAAAAGGCTATGCAGGAAGATAACTTTGCCCCGAACGTATGAGGGGTTTTTCTTGGACGACACCCAATAGGACAGACACCGAAAGCTTTATAAGCTATTACTATAGATAGTAACTATAATAGCAATATGAGCTATTAATATATATAGTAGGTGTGTCCTCAAAAAATGCTCCTTTAATCCTTTGGGGACTCACCTACCCTCGGAGGGAAAAAAAATGGAAAAAATGTACAGAGGGGCGCTTTCGGCTTTACTCTGCCTCGTGGTGCTCTTTGCTGGGTGCGTGGGACAGTCCAAGCCTCAAGGCAAGCAGCCTATTGTCATCATCAACGCGGTAATAGGTGAGCCGGAGTCGGTGGACCCCGCCTTCGACTACGAGACAGGCGGATATGAAATCATGCAAAACTGCTACGAGACACTCTATTTCTACGACAGTCCAAGTGTGGAGAAGCTGGTCCCATGGCTTGCTGAATCCTACAGCGTGTCTGAGGATGGTCTCACCTTCACCTTCCTATTAAGGAAGGGAATCAAGTTCCACGACGGGACTGATTTCAACGCAGATGCCGTGGTCTACAGCCTCAACAGGGCAATGAAGATGGGGTTGGACCCATCGTGGATGCTCGTCGACTACGTGGAATCCGACGGTGTGAAGAAGGTTGACGACTACACGGTCACAATTCAACTCAAGTTCCCGTACGCTGCGTTTCTCGCCATCATGGCGAATCCCATATCGGCAATTGTATCTCCAGCTGCCGTGGAAGCACATGGTGGCGTTACGGAGGGGCAGCAGAACGAGTGGATGGACAGGAACTGCGTCGGCACAGGACCCTTCAGGCTCGAATCATGGGAACCCAAGCAGCAGCTCACCATGGTGAGAAACGAGAACTACTGGGGTGGACCGCTCGGACAGGGCCTCGCGAAACCCGACAAGGTCATCATACGCATCATGGAAGACGAGAACACGAGAATCCTTGCCATCAGGGCAGGGGAGGTGGATTTCATAGACCTCTCACCAGACCGCATATCAGCAGTGGTGGGCGAGCCAGGCGTCGCGTTCGACAAGATAGGTCCGTCTGCGACGGTCAGCTACATTTCCATGAACCGCAGGTTAGAATACTTCAATGATGTAAACGTAAGAGCGGCAATGGCTCACGCCCTCGACTACGACACTCTCTTAAATCAGATTCTCAAGGGGTGGGGTGTACGAGCGCAGGGACCCATTCCACGCAATTGGTTCGGGCACGACGACAATCTTTACACCTACGACTACAACATGGACAAGGCAAAGGAATTCCTGGCGAAATCAAAATATCCGAAAGGATTCAAGGTAGACCTTGCCTATAACGCAGGTAACAACACGAGGAAGCAGTATGCTCTGCACTTGAAAGACCAACTCGCGCGACTTGGGATTGAAGTAACGGTCTATGAGTATGACTTCCCTACCTACCTCAAGAAGCAGAGGGCTGGCGAATTAAACATCATCTCGGCGGGATGGGTCATGGACTATGCAGACCCAGACGACTTTGTCCAGCCTTTCCTGCACTCCAGGGGAGCAATCGCGACGCGGGTCGCCTATAATGACCCTAACATGGATGCATTCGTAGAGGCGGCTCAGAGAGAGATGAATCCAGAAAAGAGGAAGGCACTTTACTTCGAGATACAGAAGAAATGCATGGACGACTATACCTACATCTGGATGTTCAATGCCATCAACTTTCAGGTACGCAGGGCAAACGTTACAGGCGTATTTTATAACGATGCCCTCGGCGGTCTGTTCTACTACCAGATATCAAAGACGCCTGCGCAATAAACTCTTTTCTTTCCTCCTTTTTTTTCTTCTTATTTTTTTTCTTTTCTGATTTTATGTTTTCGTATTCAATCGAAAGATTCATAATTTACTATTATCTATGGTGGATACCATTGCTAATAGTAACATTAGCAATGCTAGAGAGGAGTCCTTAGAGCTACTGTAACCTCCTTACTCCTTTAAGGACTCAATCTCCACATAAGGGTCATACAATGAAAAATACCCATAAAATCTGCTAATTCTGAGGCAGTTCTTTGTGAGAATGGCTATTGGTACAGATTCATATGCCTTATTGCTATGACCTTCTTTTTGGATTAGTATTGGCATTGAAGAAAATCTTTTTGGGTATCCTCGGCTACTTCTCTGACCCGCGACTGGGAGGAAGCAGAAAGCATTTTAAAGTGATAAATGTCTATATGAGACATGGTGAGGTTCAGTATCTATCTTGCGAGAAAAGTCGGCAGGGCTCTGTTTCTGATGGTAGGGGTGAGCTTGATTGTATTTGTTCTCTATAGATGCTTTTGGCAACCAGCATTAATAAATACTCCTGATGATTTATTCTTAAAAGCATATTGGGAAAGAGGGTATCGTATATTAATGACTCCATTTTTTGTTGGCTACATCCATTTTAGTTATGACATCATCCGCGGAGATTGGGGGTGGTCTCTTTTAGAAGGTCTCAACCCTGTCTGGGATATTATTATAGCACGCCTCCCTTTTACGCTTGGATTGTCCTTCGCAGCCCTCATCCTCATGATGTGCATGGGCGTTCCTCTGGGTATTTTTGCAGTAGTAAAAAAAGGCACGAGGATGGGCAATGTATTGGAATTCATTATTCAATTGTGCTCTTCTTCTCCAGTATTCTTTATTGCCTTATTGCTTCCATACCTATTCTATTTTAAATTTTCATCATGGGGGCTGCCTCATCTCCCACTTGAGGGAAGTCACTCACCTGTATATTTCATTCTTCCCGTCTTAACGATTGCGTTGGTAGGGACTGGAATCACGGGAAAATACGTGAGAGCGGCTGCACGTCAGGTATTGGAACAGAACTACATTAAGACTGGTGAGATGAAGGGATTGCCTAAGATTTCGATAATAGTAAAGCATGCGCTGAAGAACATGTCACTATTCCCACAGTCCGCTATTATTTCTATTCTTTCTATGCTTCTCGTAGGAATAATATTCGCAGAATATCTCTTCGATCTTCCAGGTCTCGGACAATTTCTTGTGAGGAGCATGCTCTCGTACGATTTAGATTCCATGTTTGGCCTCATACTCTTCTTTTCTTTCACCTTTATTGTCATTTCTTTCTTTACAGACATCCTCCGCTACTTCCTCGACCCACGCCTGAGACGTCCTCCTGTAAATGAATCGCTTCCAGTCGAATGAGAATAAAACTACAACCCCGCCTCACTCCTCAACTTCTCCGCCTTGTCGGTCTTCTCCCAGGTGAAGTCTGGGTCGTCCCTTCCGAAGTGACCATAGACTGCCGTCTTTTTGTAGATGGGTCGCAGAAGGTCGAGTTGGTCTATGATCGCCTTGGGGCGCAGGTCGAAGTTATCCATGACGATTGTGTGTATCCTGTCGAGAGGTACTCTTTCGGTTCCGAAGCAATCCATAACAAGAGAGATGGGAGACGCCATACCTATGCAGTAAGCCACCTGCACTTCCGCTTTTTCGGCAAGACCCGCAGCCACGATGTTTTTCGCCACGTAGCGCGCGGCATAACTCCCGCTCCTGTCCACTTTGGATGGATCCTTTCCAGAGAAGCATCCTCCGCCATGCCTTCCCACCCCGCCGTAGGTATCGACTATGGGTTTCCTTCCTGTGAGACCACTGTCTGCCTGAGGCCCCCCTACCACAAACCGCCCCGTCGCATTTATGTAGTACTTCGTGTTATCGTCGAGAAGCTCTGCAGGGATTACTTTCTTGATGACCTGCGCCTGTAGGTCCTTCCTAATGTCCTCGATTCGAGCCTTCTCAGAGTGTTGGGCTGCAATCACGACGGTATCAACGCGTGAGACCTTCCCCTCGCTGTACTCCACTGTAACCTGGGATTTCCCGTCAGGGCGCAAGTACCAGAGTTCCTCTGATTTGCGTACCTCGGCGAGTCTGGCGCACAGACCATGGGCAAGCATTATGGATATGGGCATGAGGGTCGGGGTTTCGCTGCAGGCATAGCCGAACATGAGTCCCTGGTCTCCCGCACCTTGCTCGTGAGCATCGGTCTCATCTACCCCCATGGCAATGTCTGGCGACTGCTCATCAATCGAGGTGATGACGGCGCAGGTCTGTGAGTCGAATCCGTACTTGGCGCGCGTGTACCCGATGTCCTGTATCGTCTTTCTCACTATTTTGGGGATGTCCACGTATGCCGAGGTCGTGATTTCACCGGCGACGAAGGCAAACCCAGTCTTTACCATGGTCTCACACGCGACGCGTCCCCTCTTGTCCTGGTCTATTATGCCATCAAGAATCGCGTCTGAAATCTGGTCTGCTACCTTGTCAGGATGGCCTTCGGTAACAGACTCCGAGGTGAAAAGATACCTATTCATGGAAGGGCTTCACCCAAAGGTATTTATATTTTTCGGAAAAAAAAGAACTATGAGTAATATTCCTGGTTTAGAAGAGATAAAAAAACTTAGGAAAGGCATGAGGATGACACAGAGTGAGTTGGCTTCAATGGCAGGGGTCTCTCAGGCGTATGTTGCCAAGCTCGAGTCGGGTAAGGTGGACCCCAAACTCTCGACGCTTGAAAAGATACTCTCCGTGCTCAGGCAGAAGGAAGCCTCCGAACTCAAGTCGGGGGATGTCATGGTTCAACCCGTCATCACAATCAATCCCTTCGAGAGACTCTCCAATGCCATCTTCCTCATGGGTAAGTACGGCATATCCCAGCTCGTGGTGGTGAGACAGGAAAAGATAGTGGGCAGCCTCTCTGAAAAATCACTCATACGCAAGATAGATCTCGCAGAGGTAAAGAAATACAAGGATAAAAATGTCTATGAGTTCATGGATGACCCCTTCCCACAGGTGACGCGCGATGAGTCTTTATCATCTGTGCTCGAACTCCTCAAGAACAACTCTGCAGTCATCGTTTCAGAACGAGGGAAGCCGGCAGGCATCATCACGCGTTCAGACGTTTTGGGCATGCTCAAGGTGTGAGTTCTTCCTCGACAAACGCCCACTGCCCTTCCGACTCCTCGACGCCGACTCTTATTCCCGATACATTCCTGACATTGCCTTCGCGAAGTGCCGACACGAGCCGTGCCAATATATAGGCGGCGAGGTGCTCTGCGGTACAGTTAGAGACGGGGAGAATCATGCATTCCTGTCTTGGGAAGAGATATTTTTTTTCCTTAAATGTAACTTCCATCTCTTCTCCTGTGGTTGTCATTCTCAAAGATGCATTCTGCGAGGCAATGAGGATTTTGTGATCGAGGGGGGAAATGATTTCTCGAATCATGTATTTGAGTCTCGCAAAATCCATCACATACCCTACGGCATCCATGCACCCTTCGAGTTCTACGGAGACGCGATAGTTGTGACCGTGGAGGGATTCACACGTGCCTCCCTCCACCACGAAATGAGAGGAGGAAAAAGAGAGGTGTTTTTTTCTCACCATGATGGAGTATCTCATGCACCCACAGGAAACAAACCCTTATAAGGATTTTTACCTACCCTTCGCATGAAGGTGGCATGGGGACTCGATGGTGCGGGACATCTGCTCGGCGAGTGTGTGGAGGTGCTCTTGGGACTTCCCTCAGTGGACCTATATATTTCGCGTTCTGCAGAAGAGGTGCTCTCGCTCTACAGCCTGAAGGAGAAGATAGACGATGCACCGACTCTTTTCATAATACCTCCACAAGGGCTAACCTTTTCTTCTGCAGGCAGGTTTGCGCGGAGGGAATACGACCTGCTCGTGCTCGCTCCTGCATCCTCCAACTCAGTTGCAAAATTTGTATGCGGAATATCCGATTCACTTACCACCAATCTTTTTGCCGCTGCAGGGAAGTCGAAGGTTGACATAGTGGTGCTCCCCACGGATACCGCAGAAGAGATTGATTCCCTCTCGCCCTCGGGTTGGGTGAAGGTGTTTCCACGCAGAATAGATTTGGAAAATGTATCGAGGCTCGCCTCGTTTGAAGGAGTGACTGTGGGGAAGACCGTTGCGGAGCTTGAAAGGGTTCTGAGGGAGAGGTAATGGGAAAGACCCTGTTTGTGACTGGAAAACTCGCTTCAAAAGGATTGAAAAAAATACTGAAGACGGCATGCATCGAGGGAGATGAGTTCGTCCTGCCTATTGATGTCGCCGCACTTGCCACCACGAAATTCATCGCACGACACCTCTCATTCACTCCCGAGTATGATCTCATCATGATACCCGGTCTCTGTGCGGGAGATCCCGGTATCATCGAGGAGAAATTCAGTGTGAAAACCATAAAGGGTCCTTCTGATTTGCTCGACATTCCAGGATTTTTCGACAGGAAAAGTGACGTCAGTTTGAATGAACACGACATTAAAATATTTGCTGAGATAAACAATGCCCCACTCCTCACCATTGATGAGATTAGGAAGAGAGCCACATACTATAAAGCATGTGGTGCCGATGTCATAGACATAGGATGCATACCGGGAATGGAATTTCATTCCCTCAGTGAAGTCGTCTCTTCTTTAAAGGAGGAAGGATACGGGGTGAGCATAGACACCTTTGACGTGCGGGAGATTGCCGAGGCAGATGAGGCTGGTATAGATTATGTGTTGAGTCTTCAATCGAATAACATGCAGGTTGCCTCAGAGATAGAGAGCATCCCCGTAGTCATACCCGACCTTGATAAAAGCATTGAATCACTCCATAGCAATATTTCCTTTCTGGAGGAAATGGGAAAAGAATATATAATTGATCCCATCCTTTCTCCGCTCAACTTCGGGTTCATCGATTCTTTGGAGAGGTACATGGAGACAAGGAGGAGGTACCCTGATGCTGAAATGCTTGCGGGACTTGGCAATGTGATTGAACTGTGCGATGCGGACAGCGTGGGGATGAACTTGCTCCTCTGCGGCATGATGGAGGAACTCTCCATACAAAATTTACTGACCACAGAGGCTTCCCACAGGACACGGGGAGCCGTGAGGGAACTCGACATTGCCCGCAGGATGACTTACTATGCCAAAAAGAATAGTATACTTATCCGCCATTTTACCCCTGACCTCCTCGTCGTCAAGGAAGAGAGGGCATCATCCTACACAGAGGAGGGGTTGAAGGAAATTGCCGAGTCACTCCACCCCAGAGATGAGGATTTCAGGATATTTGTTGCAGACAAAATCTATGTCTTCAATGGAACCCTCTTCGTCTCAGGATGCGAGAAAGGGGAGATTTTCAGCAAACTGGCAATTAAGGACGCCGACCATGCCTTTTATATGGGTAATGAATTGGAGAGGGCAGAGCTTGCCCTGAAGCTGGGAAAAAGGTATATCCAAGAACAACCACTGGGGTGGGGCTATCTGGGAGAAGGTGGAGATTAAAAAAATAATGGCGCAGATATTCATATAAGGAATTCCTTCACAGTATATCGAATAATACAATGGAAGAATCTGCAAAATACACGGAAGAGTAAGCCCACCTACTATTTGCTAAAAAGCTGAATGGGAAAGTGTGAGAACTTCTCGACAATTCTTCCCGAACCTCGTCAGAAGATGAATTCATGATTCATGCGGCGCATGCATCCTGCTACCATTGGCTGGTCGTCGGCACGGAACTGCACCATCAGCGTGCCGAATGGCTCCTCGCCCGCGTCTATGCCATGCGTGGGATGGCAGAAAGGGCATTGCTGTATGCACGCTGTCTTGAACTCACGCGTGAAAATGCTGGTGTAATGGAGGATTTCGACAATACATATGCCTATGAAGGCATGGCACGCGCCAGCGCCCTCGCTCAAAAAAGTAAGGAAGCCCTCGAGTACCTCCATCTTGCGGAAGAGGCGGGAAACGCTATTAAGAATGAAGAAGAGAAAAAAAATATTTCTGGGCGATCTTAATGCGTGCATTTGGTATGACGTAAAATAGTTACTCATCAAAATCATTTGAAGTGAGAATAGAGAAAATACCATCCAATCTGCTAATAAGAATGTGTATATAGAGAATCCCAAGGAGGAAAGTCTTAAAAACAGATGTTCTTATTTCTGGTGGAAATTCATGCTTTGGCAGGGATTCATATTGACACAAGAATCACATAATATATCGACAGTCACTTTAATTCTCACATTAATCTACATTCTGCTGTTTCCTGCATTGCTCCTTTTTCTTTCGGGAGACTGGAATTGGGTCGAAGGCCGGATATTCAGCATCTGATTCATCGCCCTGTGTTTTACCACGATCCTCTACTTATACCGCCACGATCCTGCCTTACTCGCCGAGAGGTACAGAAAGCCGGGAACAGGTAAACAGGAGGGATGGGACAGGTTCGTGGTTTATGGACTCACACTGGTGTTCTTGATATGGATTGTCGTCATGCCCCTGGATGCGAAGCGATTCGGATGGACCACATCCTTCCCATTATGGGTGAAAATTATTGGGGGAATCACGCTCTCTTTATCCTTCTTCTTTTTTTTCAGGTCGTATGCAGACAACACCTTCGTGTCGCCTCTGGTGAGGATACAGAGCGAGCGAAAACAGCAGATAGTCACCACGGGGGTCTATGGATTTGTGAGACATCCCATGTATCTTGCAGGTATATTGCTGTTTATTGGAACTCCTCTTCTGCTCGGTTCCCTCTATGGTATGGTGATTGGCATGACGATGCTTTTTCTTCTTGTGGGGAGGATAGTAGGAGAGGAAAAGACGCTTGTTGATGAACTAGAAGGGTACGCGAAGTATACAAAGAAAGTGAAATACAGACTGATTCCCTTCGTGTGGTGAATAGAAAAGACAAGAGAGGGAACGTGACCCGTACTCCCATAATATCTTTTGAGTGTCAGTGGTGTTTTTATTTGCCACGAAAAAGGGTATTACTATTTGTCAGACACACCTTTCTCGTCCACGAAGAACATGGCTTCCCCTTCGGGAAGGTTGGGGGAATCGACGAGGCGCGCCACACGCTGTCCCTTCTTGCTCTTTCGCAGGTAAATCCTCAAGGTCGCAGAGTGTCCAAGAATATGACCTCCTATGGGACGAGTGGGGTCGCCAAAGAATGCGTCTGGTGCCGCGGAGACCTGATTCGTCACGTAGACGATTACATCGTAGAGTTCTGCGAGCTTGTGGAGGGCGCGGAGGTGCTGTCCAAGTTTCTGTTGCCTCTCTGCAAGCGTCCCCCTGCCTATGTATTCTGCCCTGAAGGTAGAGGTGAGCGAGTCAATGACGAGAAGTTTTATGCCACCTTTCTCAAAAAGTTCCTCCGCTTTTTCCGCGAGAAGCATCTGGTGAGAGGAATTGAAGGCATGGGCGACGTGGATATTCTTGAGAATCTCTTGTGGGTCGAGGCTGAGGGCTTCAGCCATCTGTATGATGCGCGAAGGCCTGAATGTATTTTCCGTATCTATGAAAATGGCTCCGGCTTCGAGTCCTCCCCTGTCGCGGGGGAGCTGTACGTTGACGCACAACTGGTGGGCAATCTGAGACTTGCCTGAGCCAAACTCACCGAATGCTTCTATGATGGCCTGGGTCTCAAATCCACCGCCGACCAACGTGTCGAGAGACTTGCTCCCCGAGGTGATGTAGCCGATTGCCTTTCTCCTCTCCAACACCTCATCTGCCGTTATGAATCCCCCTATGTCTGCCATCTGTCGTGCTGCAAGTATGGCCTTGGCTGCCGTGGCTTCCCCTATCTCGGCGATGTTGACAAGCTCATCCGGACTCGCCACTGCAATCGCCTCAAGCGTCCTGAACCCGGCTTCCCTGAGCTTTTCTGCAGTCTTGGGACCAATGCCGGGCAAATCCTCTATGTCACCTTTCCCCATTTTCACACCTCTATCATTTCTCCAATTCTCTCAATCATGCCCTTGAGTGTCTCTGTGTACGATACCTCTTCGGATGCATACGCAATGAATTCCTTCATAATTTCTTCCCTCACGAGAACCTTAAAAACATATTCTTTGCCCACAGTCAGATCATCAAATCCAACGCCTGCCATTTCCCCTTCCCCGTCGTCTATCAAATATCTGCAGTGCCCGCCCACCACGAACTTCTTTCTGAGAAATGCCACAATGAGGGCGAAATCGCCATTCCCGCAGGAGGAGATGGTTTTCTGGGGTGGATTCTCTATGTCTTCAAGTGACGGGAATCTCTCCTCCAGGTTCTCCACATTCTGGGCGAATAATTTTCCTTCTTTGAATTCGCCACGGATGAGCAGCAATTCTCCGCGAGTAAATGTCCCCTCTGCCATGACCTCACATGACCCATATCCATCACAGACGACGAGGGGGTCCCCAGAGGTTACTCTACCCTTCATCTCACACGATCCTTGGAGCGTGCGTATCCCCTTTTCGGGTTCTGTCCCCAACTTTTGTATGAGTCCGGAGGTTCCTACGTGGGTCTCGATTCCATCTTGCCCTTCACGCATATATGCGTTTTGAATATCAATATGCATCCCTTCATGAAGGAAGGGTACGATATCGCATTTTTCATCCCATAAAACGACTCTCTTTGCCTCTCCATTGTCCTCTACGATGAGTGAGGAAACTCTTCCAGTAGTCGAGTCGGATCGCTGGAATGTGCGGGTATCACCAATGCCGGATACCACCCCCGTGACTGCAATGTTTCCTGTTCTCACTAGTGGAGAATTCTCCTCCTCCACCGAGACGTTAATCTTCTCATCGGAAGGTACTATGGCACCCCTCATCCCGACGTGGAGTTCAAGCCCCGTCATTCCCTGCTTTGTGTAACCACCCTCTATCCTCACGACATTGCCGGGGGAAAATAGTTGGGCTTGTTCTGCCTTATCTCCCCACAGGGAAACCCGTATCTCTCCCGTCTCGTCTCTCAGTATGAGAGAGGAGACATGCCCCACGTTATCTTCCTTCCTAAATTCCCTCATGCCAAAGAGCCGCATTACCACCCCTGTGACACTCACCTCGTTTTCTACGACGAGCTGAGATATCTTTTTGGGACCATCAGTAATTTCCGGAAGTTCTTTTTCTGTGCGGGGGTTGATGAGTATCCTCCCTCTTCTCCCCACATGGAGTTCCAGACCATACAACCCCCGCTTCACATACCCTCCGAAGATTTCAAGCACATCCCCCCGCTTGATCTCCGAAATCCTTTCCGCATCCTCATTCCAGAAAACTGTTCTTATGCTGCCTGTCTTGTCGGCGAGGGTGACGCTTGCCACCTTGCCCGTCGCATTATTGCGAGAAAACTCCCTGAGAGGAAAGATGTCTGAAACAATGCCCACCACACTCACCGATGCCAATCCCTCCACGATTGAGGAGATATCGCACGAGTCTGTCTTCCCCGCCTCTATTGGGATGCCAAGTTCTGAGGCAACGATTAAGGTTGCACCTTCTCGGGTGAGCAATCCACCAAACTCTTCAATCTTTTTTTCGACACGCTCTTTGAATTCCACCTCCGAGATTTTTCCTTCAAGATGAGAGATGATTTTGTCTATGTTCATGATGTGTTAGAGAATCTCTCCCCTCTTATAAGTCTTTTCTCTCATTTTGAAAAGAAATAAAATCCCGCATTTTTCACCTTTAAACAAAATCCTTATAAACGTCTTTTTACAGTCCCGACATGAAATGCAAACGCATTAACAGAAGAAAGAAATTCTCACTCATTTTTATACTCACCGCCATATTGTTCTCCTCTTTTCCTCAGATTTCAGCCTCTTCTCTCCCTTCCGGGTATCATACATTCGATGAGATGGCACTTGAACTCGAGGAAATATCACAGAAATATAATACACTCACGCATCTTGTCACAATGGGGAGGAGTGTTGAGGGAAGGGTCATCTATGCCATGAAAATCTCTGACAATCCGACACTCGAGGAAGATGATGAACCCGACGTCCTCTACGTGGCAGAACACCATTCACGGGAACTCATCACCACCGAGATTGCCATGGGATGGATACGTTACCTCCTCGTCAACTATGATAAGGATTTCTATGTAAAGATGCTTGTGGACTCGAGAGAAATCTGGGTGGTACCCGCATTGAATCCGGATGGGTATGTGAGAGTCGGAAACGGATCGTTTGAGGTGAGAAAGAATGCCCATGAGGTTGACCTCAACAGAAATTATGGATATATGTGGGGATTTGACAGTGTGGGGTCAAGTGATAACACAAACGATGAGACCTATAGGGGACCTTCCCCCTTTTCTGAGCCAGAGACACAGGCGATGAGGGGGTTTGTGGAATCTCACTCGTTTGTCACCTCGATTTCATGGCACAGCGGGATGGAGGCGATACTGTACCCATGGGGTTATACAAAAAAAGATACGCCTGACAACGACCTCTATCGGGCTATGGGCTCATATATGTCAACTGTCTCAGGATACCCTTATGGGAATTCTCACAATGAAGCGGTCTATGTCGCCAATGGCGAACTGGATGATTGGCTCTACGGCGTCCACAACGTTCTTGGGTTCACCGTGGAGGTATATGGTGGTACGTCTGACAACATGTGGCAGTTCTTCAATCCCCCCGCCACCCAAATCGTCCCTATCATAGAAAAAAACATCAAGCTTGCCGCATTTGTTGCAGAGGTAGCGGATGACCCGCATCGGGCATACTTCACATTGGATTTTCCAAAGGTGGTGTATACCATGGGGAAAGAGAATGTGACTATCAGAGGAACGGTCACCAATAGGTCTCCCACAATCCAGTCTCTCGCCCTCAGCGTATTCGCCCCCACCAATACGAACAACTTCTCACAATCTTTTGAACTCCCCTCTTTTCAGTCAAAAGACCTAACCTTTCATGTGCCCCCCTCAAACCCTGACGGAGAGTACCTGGAGATATCCGTCTATTCAAAGATAAATTCTGCGATGAGGAATAAAACTATCATATTTCTCAAATATCCCGATAGCACTCCTCCCACCATCCTCGCAGTGAGGGTGGGAGAGGTGGGTGCAACGGGAGCCACAATAACATGGGAGACTGACGAGGAGACTCGTGATATGCTATACTATGGGATTAACAACCTCACACAGGCTGTTGAAATCATTCCTGGTACTCTCCATACCGTTCTCCTGCAATCACTCCAACCGGAAACAAGATACCGCTTTAAGATTACTTCAAAGGATTTTTCAGGTAATGTATCCGAGAGTAAGGAATATGAATTCATCACAACAGACAACATCCCACCCGATATCTTTGACGTGAAGACGAAGTTGAGCCCCACGAGCTCTCTTATTGAGTGGAAGACCGATGAACCTTCTTCAACGCAGGTGAGATACGGCACCGATGAGAAAGTTGCCAAGATGGAGAGCGTGGCGGGAATGACGAAATCCCACAAGGTAGTCCTCAAGAATCTCTCCTTGCACACCAAATATTATTATAGAATCGTCTCGCAGGATGGTCATGGTAATATTTCTGAAACGCAGATATTTCAGTTCGAAACCCTTAATATTCTTCCTTATGTCTTGGGTATCGTCGGTGCCCTTGCACTGTTCGTGTGTGTAATCTGGGGGGTGATAAGATTAACATCGAATCAATGAAGAAAAAATTAAGGATTGACTCGAGGACAAGCGTCTTCGATGTCTCTCTCCTAAACGGCGTGGTGAGGGGTGAGGTCTCTGAAAAGAGGTATATACCACACTTGAAAAAGCACTTCAAAGATGTCCGTGTGACGCTCCTTCCCCACTCGGAGGGAATTATTGCAGCTCCCGTGGCTGATGTGAGGAAGTACCCACAAAATGATTCGGAGCTTGTCACTCAGGCTCCGCTGGGTTCCCCTGTAAGGATAATGAGGGAGAAGGAAGGATGGCTCTTTTGCCAGATGACGGACGGATATCTGGGATGGATGGAAAAGAGAAATATTGTTCAGAAAAAAAGAATCGGGATGGAGAAATGGAAAAAGAAGGGAAGGGTTCTCATCAGCGCACAATCCCAGATAAAGATAACCCCCGCCCACGATGCGCCCACCCTGCTTGAAGCATATGCCACCTCCCGCCTGCTTCCCCTCGTGCATGGAAAAGCGTGGACAGAGGTACTTCTTCCCTCCCGCGCGAGAGGATTCATCCCCAGAGAGGACATAACGATGAGGAAAACAACCCTCGATGACGTAGTGAATAAGGCGCATGAATTTCTTGGAACGCCTTACCTATGGGGTGGAAAAAGCAGGCGTGGCATCGATTGTTCGGGGCTCGTCCAAATCTCGTTTGCGGCATGCGGGTGGAGCCTCCCGAGAGATGCGGATATGCAGTTCTGTGCGACAAGAAAGGTGAGAAAACAGGCGAGGGGAGACCTCTTCTTTTTCTCTGAAAACAAGAAATCCATAACGCATGTGGGCATTGTACTGGGAGGAATGCGGTTTATCCATGCCTCTGGCAAGAGGAGAGAGGTGTGCATCAACGACCTTGCGGGAGAAACCGAATACGAGGACCTTCTCAAATCCATATTCGTGGGAGTGAGGAGGGTTCCCAAAAACTTAAAAGATTGACCCCCTCTTTGTGACAATGCTCCAAGAAGAACTCGAAAGAATTGCTGAGGGATTTTGTGGCACCCTGGGGCTCGTCATAGAGGGACAGGAAAGTGCGAGCATCAATGAGGGGGTGCTGTTTCCTGCGGCAAGTGTCATAAAGATACCAATCATGGTAGAGGCATTCAGACAGGCGGGGAAGGGGTTGATTTCACTGGACATGATGATGAGCTATGAGGGAGGGGTGGTGGGAGGCTCGGGGCTCCTCGAGACGCTTCATAAAAAGATAGAACTCACCATAGAAGATTATCTTTACCTCATGATATGCGTATCGGACAATGCAGCCACCAATGTCCTCTGCGACTTCTTGGGGATAGAGAGCGTGAACAGGACCATACGGGAAATGGGATTGTCCTCCACGATTCTCGCCAGGAAGATGATGGATTATCAACCTGGTAAGGAGAACTACACCACGCCGCGCGACATGGCGCTCCTCTTGAATCTTATCCAGAAAAAAAAGATTGTCGATGAGAAAAGCTGTGAGAAAATGCGTGCGATTCTCACAAAACAGCAAATCATGGGGGGTATCACCTTTCTTTTGCCAGAAATGGAGATTGCCTCCAAGACGGGGGAACTCGAGACCGCGTTCCACGATGTGGGCATCGTATTCGGAAAAACTCCGTACATATTTTGCGGATTCACCAAGGATGTGTGCGACATCGGACAGGCGCGCCTCCTCCTCGCCAAGCTCTCTCGCAGGGTATATGAGGTGTTGGGATGAAAATAAAAGACATAAAGATTTTTCCACGTGAGATAAAAAAGAAAAAACCATTCAGGATTGCCCTAGGCACCCGCTACTTCTATGAAGGGGTGCTCGTACGGGTCGAGACAGAGGAAGGCATCTATGGGTGGGGGGAAGCCGCCCCCTCTTTTTCGATTACAGGTGAAACGATGAACACCATAGTGGTGGTGGCGGAGAAATTGAAGGAGGGGTTTATAGGACGAGAAGTTGCCATTGAGGCACTGGAGGATGTGAGAAAATCCATTCTGCACCACTCGGCTGCAAAGGCTGCCTTCGATATTGCACTCCATGATATCATAGGCAAACATGCCCGACTTCCACTGAAGACCTTCTTTGGCGGAAGCAAGGAGAAAATAAAGACAGACATGAGCATTGGCATAGAGAGTATCGAGGAAACTGAAGAGGATGTCAGGAAATATCTTGAGCAGGGATTCAAGGTCATAAAACTCAAGATTGGATTGGACAGAAAAGAAGACGAGGAAAAGGTGAGACGCATACGGGAATCGTTGGGCTATGGGTTCGAACTCACACTCGATGCCAACCAAGGGTACGGTGTCCGCGAAGCCATCAAGACCATGAGGGGTATGGAACGGTATGAGATTGAATTTGTGGAGCAGCCCATTCCCGCCTGGGATGTGTCTGGACTGCGGGAGGTAAGAAGGAACATCTCCATTCCCCTCATGGCAGATGAGGCTGTTCATTGTACCCATGATGCCTTCCGCGTTCTTTCGGAGGAAGCATGCGACTATATTAATGTTAAACTCATGAAGGCAGGGGGATTGCACGAAGCTTCAAAGATTGTGACCCTCGCAGAGTCATGTGGAGTGAAGTGCATGATGGGGTGCATGACGGAGACCAGGGTGGGTATCACGGCTGCCACCCACCTCGCCCTCGGAAGGAGAAACATAGTGTATGCAGACCTTGACGGTCATGTGGATCTTTTGGGCGATCCCACCCTGGGGGGAATTGAGATAGAGGATGGATACTGCCTCCTCTCCGACAAGATTGGGTTAGGGTGTGACGTGAATCTATGAACGCAACAATGCTGCAATCGCTTGCAAGAAAATATGGCACCCCCCTCTATGTCTATGATGCGGAGGTCATAAGGAAAAAATACTCAATCATACATAATGCGATTCCATTCCATAAAAAAAGGATTTACTATGCAACCAAGGCAAACGGAAACGTCCATCTCTTACGATTGCTCAGAAAATGCGGTGCCTTCGCTGATACCTTTTCGCCCGGAGAAGTCTTTCTTTCACTGAAGGCTGGATTTTCCCCCCCACAAATCATATTCTCGGGAACGAATGCCTCTGAGGAGGATTTGAGATACGTCGTGAGCAAAGGCGTGACGGTCAATATGGACTCCCTCTCTGAAATAGAAAGATATGCGAAGATGAAGTCCAAAAGAGAAATTTCTTTGAGGGTAAACACCCTCATAGGGGCAGGTCACCACAGACGCGTCGTGACGGGAGGACATGAGAGCAAGTTTGGCATCCACATCTCTCAAATGGGAGAGGCTCGCAGGTTATGCGAGAGGCTGGAGTTAAGAGTGGTGGGGCTTCACTCCCACATAGGCTCTGGCATAATGGATAAAGGGGTGTTATTGAAGAATGCACGCATCCTACTCAATCTCGCAAATGAATTCTGCGATGTGAAGTGCGTTGACTTTGGAGGCGGGTTTGGAATTTCCTACACAGGCAAAGAAAAATTCGACATCGGGGGATTCGGGAGGAAACTCACAACCCTGGTGGAGAAGTACTCTTCGGAGTATGAAAGAGAGATTACACTATGCATCGAGCCGGGACGATTCCTCGTCGGAGAGAGCGGACTGCTCGTGTGCAGGGTGACGACGGTGAAGAGAAATCCGCGCAGGACGTTTGTGGGCGTCGATTCGGGGTTCAACCATTTCGTGCGCCATCTCCTCTACAATAGCTACCACAGAATAGACGTTCTCCCCAAGAGATTGGGGAAGATGAAGGCTGACATTTGCGGCAACCTCTGTGAGAGCGGAGACATATTCGCCTATGAACATGAGGTAGGAGGGGTGCGGGAAGGCGATCTAGTCATCATACGCGATGCGGGTGCCTATGGGTTTTCTATGGCATCGCGCTACAATGCCCGCCTCCTGCCCGCAGAGGTCCTCCTCGAAAATGGAAAATCCACACTCATACGGAAGAGGGAACGATTCCCAGCCCTCCTCTAAAAACTAAAGGTAGAGGAGTAAAAAGTAGATGAGGAGGAGGACGAGTGCCATGAGTATGAGGGGGAGGAAAATCGTCTGAAGGGAGGCGATGAAGAGCGCAATCCAGTCCTTCCACTCGAGTGTGAGCTCATCTTTTTTTTCATCCAAAACGATCACCTATAATTCTGCTGACAATGAATGCGAGGACACTTGCCACCGTGCCATTCAAGAAGCCCATTTTCAGACCTGCAATTGCGATGAAAAAGAATTCCTGGTTGAGAGGCATCTCCGCCCCTAACACCCAGTAGGCTATTGCGAGAATGGTTCCCGATCCCACCCCCGTTATGACGCCCGCGAGTGCCCCGAGAAGAATGTCAAACAGAGACCCGTCTCCACTTACGGCGACAAGTGAAGAAATCAGGCACACCATCCCTATGATAAAAGCTCCTCCCATGGGGGTAAAGACAGTAGAACCCAGTAGACTCCACACAATCCCTGAAATGCCTGCGAGGAGGGCGATACCCCATACCTTTTTCTGGGTAGGAATGTGTCTCTTGGGTATTAGGAATATGAAAAGGAGGAAAAAAATACCAAACCATATGCCCCACAACACGCGAGAGCCTATGGGTGTCATGTTTAGATTGTCATAGATTTCCACGTTTCCCTCCCGAGACAAAACTGTGAATTCTCCATTGGGGGTTGCGCAGAATGCGAGTGAGTGTTTCTCCTTCTGCCAGAGGGGAACTGCTCTCCCATAGTAAAGTTCATAAAAGGTTTTTCCTGAAACGAGAACATAGCTACCGTGAGGAGGTATGAAGACGGACTCTATTTTTTCGGGCAGAGTGTACTTCCAGTTTTTTTCAGAGAATCCATACACGGTTCTTTCTGTTATCGCATATACAGTGTTCACATCAAAGGATACAAATAGATTTTCTATTTTCTCGGGTACATAAAAAGAGGAAAGTTGGTTGCCATTCTTGTCGAATATAAGTATGTTGGGATTTCCTTCCTCTAGGGCGACCGCCATCTTATTCCCATTATAGGCAATGCGAACGTGGGATATGGGGGCACCGAGATTCTTTTCCCACAATGGTACATTGCTCTTCCAGTTAAAATAATATGCATTTCCATCCGAATCGCCCGCAAAAACCCTGTTCCCGTTTGCCGATGGCGCTCCCCTCATATGTTTTGCCTTGCAGGGAAATGTCCAAAAGGGTTCCGAGGATGCCGGGGTAAACACATAGAGCATGCTTCCTTCTGTTTTTTCTGGCTGACCTTCCTCACTTGAAGAAACTACAACTGTCTGGTAGAATGCAGAGGCTCCCACATCTCCGAATGTTCCCCCTATACCTTCCACTATGCTTTGGCGTCCCAAGCTCTTTTTCCATACGAGGCTCCCGTCGGATGAGAGAAGGAGATAGACATCGCCACGGGCAGTGGAGGCCGATACAAATGCCATGCTGGGAGACATGACAATGGAGTGTATGGGGGAAGCTAGGTCATGTTTCCAAAGCAGTGTCGGCATCTGGGGGGCAATCCTTTCGGGAAGAAGTGAGGGGGTAGGTTCATCCAAAAAATAGTAAGAAATGGTGCCATCCGGCGCCCCCGTCACAAGATCCCTTTCTATTGTGTATATCACCTTTGTGGAGGGTTGAGGCAGAATCAGGAGGGAGGATGGATTCTTCTGCTGAGGGGTGTAGTTGAAGACGTAGTATGCAAAGCAGAGCTGGAAAATGAAGAGGAGAAGCACGATGCCCCATTTTGAGATGATGAAAAAATTAGATGATTTTTTTTTCATTTTTTATCATTTCTCCAAAACGACAGAGAGGAGAATGGACGTTGCGACGAGGACAAATCCCAAAACAATGAGAGGCACGCCTATGCGTGCCTGGTCCTTTCTTGTCTCCTCTCGCTTATCGAAAAGGGTGTTCCTGGTCTTTTGTGGGTTGCTTTTCATAGCACCGGCGAGCATTGACCCTACTATACCTGAAGCCAAAAAAGTGCCAATGAACACGCACACTATCCCTTCGAGGAAGAGGACATTAACAAAGGTTGTGGGGGATAAAAGAAAGAAGGCCAAAAAATTAGAAATGAGGAATAAAATAATGACGGCTTTCCTTCTCATGTACGCTACTCCTTGAAATGCAGCCAGCAGGCTGCATAGTGAGCCCCACCTAAGTCGCGTAACGGGGGTTCCTTGTTCTTGCAGACGTCCATGACGTATCGGCAGCGGGGGTGGAAGCGGCACCCGGGCGGCGGGTTGGACGGTGAGGGAACATCTCCCGTGAGCAGGATTTCTTCCTTCTTCGCATCGGGGTCCGGAACTGGGATGGCTGACCACAGTGCCTGGGTATAGGGGTGTTTCGGTTCATCGTAGATTTTTTTAGTGTTTCCCATCTCCACGATTTTCCCCACATACATGACACCAATCCTATCTGATATGTACTCTATGACGTCCAGATTGTGGGATATGAAGAGGTAGGTGAGGTCAAAGTCGCGCTGGAGGTCCTGCAGGAGATTCAATATCTGTGCCTGCACCGAAACGTCCAAGGCGGATGTCGGCTCGTCTAAGACGATGAACTTGGGGTTGAGGGCGAGGGCACGGGCAATGACAATTCTCTGTCTCTGCCCCCCGGAGAATTCGTGGGGATATCTGTGCAGATGCTGTTCATCGAGACCGACAAGCTTGAGAAGGTCAAGCACCTTATCTTCAAGTTCTTTTCCAGAGGCAATGCCGTGTATGAGAAAAGGTTCTCCTATGATGGATTTTATTGTCATGCGGGGGTTGAGTGAGGAAAAGGGGTCTTGGAACACGATCTGCATGTTCCTCCTTTCCTTCCTCATTTCCTCACGAGACAGCGAGAGGAGGTTGGTTGAGTTGTGCCAAACTTCACCGGAAGATGGTTCGACGAGTCTCAAAAGGCATCTTCCCACTGTTGTTTTCCCACATCCAGATTCACCCACAAGACCCAGCGTTTCTCCCGAATTAATGTAGAAGGTTATGTCATCAACGGCTCTCACCGCGCCGACCTGTCTACTGAGGACACCGCCACGAATGGGGAAGTGCTTCACGAGGTTCTTTGCATCCAAGAATTTTTTCTCCATTTAGACACCTCCATAGAGGAAGCATGCTACCTCATGCCCCCGTTCTGTGGGAAGCAGGGGAGGTTTTCTCTCAGAGCAGACGGGCATGGCTTGGGGGCAGCGGGGATGGAATCGGCACCCCGTCGG
>Ga0315268_10001715_pt1 | contig 25205 bp, 21 predicted proteins | sample C1_top_MG_FD_204535 | JGI IMG/M metagenome (GOLD analysis project Ga0315268, IMG submission 204535) | Sediment microbial communities from Yellowstone Lake, YNP, Wyoming, USA - C1_top | ecosystem: Environmental > Aquatic > Freshwater > Lake > Sediment | place: USA: Wyoming | collected 2017-08-01
ACCGGACCTAAAGTTAGATAGGCTGGAAGAAATCCTGCTTTCACTTCGGCCCAATATGTTGATGTTTTCAGCAACACGGCAGGAAAGTGCTGTCGCTCTCTTAGAATTGCCTGAGGTCCTATCCAGGTCCGGCGATACGAAGCCATTTATTATCCTTGGGGGTCAGGCTTTTCAAAAAATGCATTTACCCGAATCTATCCCCGCGGTTTATCTGGATTCCTCTCCGACATTGGCTGTAAACATGATTGAGGAATTCATGCTATCCACCTAAAACCACATGAAGGCTTGATTAACACCAAGCCAGTTCACTGGTTATTTAGGTAAAATCTTCGTTGCTTGGCAGCATTTCAACTCGTGCTATAATCGGGGATATTGGAGAGCTTATGAGCGAAGCGGTGTTGGTGCTGAACGCCAACTTCGAGCCGATTAATGTGTGTGACCTGCGCCGGGCAATCGGTCTGGTACTATCTGATAAGGCGTTATTGGTGCTCAATGGTCGTGGAACAATCCACACCACTACACTCAGTTTTCCTCGTCCATCGGTGATCCGTTTGGAACATATGGCCCACCGTCCCAGGCCCCAAGTCAAGCTAACCCGCCGGGAAGTTTTTCGGCGCGATAATTACCAGTGCCAGTATTGTGGAAAGCACAGCATGAGCCTGACTATTGACCATGTCCTGCCGCGTCATCTTGGGGGTCCACACGCCTGGACGAATGTTGTTGCAGCCTGTTCAACCTGCAACCATCGAAAAGGTGGTCGAACGATGGAGGAAGCCCAAATGCGACTTCTCCGGTTGCCCAAAGAGCCCCCCGCTTCTGCTTATTATATTTTCGGTCGTCATCTCAGGGAATACGACGAATGGGAACCTTTCCTGGTCGGCTGGTGAAGCAGATCAAAAATTGAATTCCATAAAATCCTTCGCTAAATCCACCTGACCTGGAAAGATTGCCTGCGCCTCTTTTATAATTTCATCCGAGTCCATTTCTGGGGGATAGTGAATCAGACATAATTCCCTGGCCCCTGCCATCCGGCCAATCTCCGCGGCTTGAGCTGGTGAAGAATGGCCAACTGACGCGCCTGTAGCCTCGTGGATGAGAAGGTCAGCATCTTTGGCCAACCTTACTGTTTGTGGACAGGGTTCAGTATCGCAGGAATAAGCTGCAACATATCCGCTCGCTCTAAACAACACTCTAAGACCAAGCGTCGGAATCAGATGCTTTACAGGAGACGATAATATCTCCATCGTATCGATATCCAACATCAAGCTCAGCTCTTGATCTGGAACATAGTGATAGATCAATGGGTAGAAGTTCGGCCAGCTCTGGGAATCGAACAAGTCCATCATCGCTTTCATCCGGTCCAGGGTATAGGCCAATCCATAGATATTCAAGGGCTCATTCCGACCTAAAAGCCACATCCCCATTAATAACAACGGCACTCCTGATACATGATCTGGATGAAAATGGGTGAGAACCAGATCGGTAAGTTGGTTAAAATCTACCCCAGCCCGGCGAAGATGCTGTATCGGATTGCTGCCACAATCCACAAGAACAGCACGATGATCTGCGAAAATAATCAAATGAGTATTCTCATGGTTTTCAACCGGCACCGCATTAGCTGAACCTAAGATCATTAACCGCCTCATAATACCATCCTGTTCACAAATGGAATAATAAGAGCATCAATCGAGGTGTTGCCCAGGCCTCAATTCCAGCCGCGATCAATAACAATGGGATGACCAGCCCTACCATTACCTTAGACCATTCTGCCAACGAGATCACCATCACCTCACTGACCGTCTTACCAGTAGTCGGTGTTGCAATAATGGCACCAGCTTTTAAGACTGCTGCCGTCGCCAGGATCGCCACCGGAATTTCAACCACCCCGTGGGGTAAGATCAACAACAGGAAGGACCCCACAGGAAATCCTCCCTTGGTCAACAATTCAAAGAGAAAGCCCACCGTTCCCATGGTGGTAAATAAGGGTAATACTCCAAAGATGCCTAAAGAGATCGATCCTAGTGCCATTGCCAAAAGCAGGACGCGAACATTTTGCCACCAGATTCCCAACATCGGCCTGACGGAGAACAAGGGCCAGTTTTGCAGAAGCAGGTCCAATTGAGTTCTCAGTTTTTCAGGTGAAAATTGCATGGCGGGTAGATCAACCAAATCCATCATGCGAATTCCTGCCAGGAAACCCACCACTGCCAGTAAAGTCACAATTATGAAAGGTTTGATTAAGCCCTTTACTGTTGGAAACAGGCTATGCCGATACCATTCTTCTAGCGAACTTGCTCCACCTTTGAAAGTCTCCCAAAATAATTTCAGCATCCATCGTATATTCAATACATCAATCTCTCGACCCAAGAGCTCTTCTCTCTGAAAATGAGCTAACCCAACCCTAACCAGTAAAACAGTTAACACCACTAAACCAATAACAATCCACCACAACGACTTGTAGTCGCCCCAGAACATCACCACGCTCTCCCCCTGGATCAACAGAGCAACCGGAATGATGATAAAGCTGGCCAGGAGATTTGCAGCCCGGATCGATGTTGCCTGGGACGAAACTACCACGGCTCCTGCCACCATCACCACTGCCTGCACCGAGGTCAAGAGAACAATCAAGATCAATAAATCTGGTCCTGGAATAGTCACCCCTTTCCTCATTAACCCCACCAGGTAAACAGTCATACCCAAATAGCTGGCTAATAGGGGTGGTACAGTAGCCGCCCACAACTTTCCAAGGTACAGTTGCCAGTCCTCCAGAGGGGTATTTAGCAGCGGTTCAATGCTGCCACGCTCCTTTTCCCCGACAAAAGACTCCAATGCAATAACGAGAGAGACCGAGATCGGAAAAAAACCAACGATCATCAAAAGGAAGGGTACTAAGCGATCAGCAATGATATCCGCCCCATACTGTTGGACAAAACCAAGAATCTGGCGAGCCGTGAAATTCATAAAAAAAGGGAAGAAAATCGTCAATCCCAATACGGGGAAGATGATTCTCCAATCCCGTATCTGATCTCGAACTTCTCGTTCAGCAATCACGAAGGCAGGCTCTACCTGCTTGTGAAGAGAACGCAAAGAATTAACCACCCTGTTCCTCCTTTGCAGCACGAGAAACGGCTTCCAGATAGGCTTTTTCCAGGCTGCGAGGAACCTCTTGAAAAGAGAGCACCTCAAGCTGGTCATTGAGCAACTTCCTGAGAAGGAGAGGATTATTATTGAGAGGATCTTTCACCTGAAAACGTAGCCAATCTTCTCCCCGGGCGGTGAGAACCACTTCCTGGGGAAACCCATAAGGTTGCCACCCATTCACTGACCTGGCTAACCGGGCTTCATACTCAGTCGGCCCTAATAAGTCCCGCTTGAGTTGCTCAGGAGACTCATTCGATATAATCCGCCCTCTCCGGATGATTGCCACCTGATCGGCCAACTCCTCCGCCTCAGCCAGGTTGTGTGTACATAGTACGAAGGTACGGTCGCCAGAACGCAAGCTCCGAATAGCATCCCGCACCATGCGAGAACTCTCAGGGTCCATAGCAGAGGTTGGCTCGTCCAATAATAATACGGGGGGCTCATGGAGCAGTGCCCGAACCAGGGCTAATTTTTGCCTCATCCCTTTGGAATACTCCCCCAGGCGTTTTTTAGCTACCGAATCTAAACCAAATTGTTCTAAGAACTGCTTCGATCGCTGCCGGGCAAGAGGGGTATCTAAACCATACAAACGGCCGTAAAAATCTAAGTATTCGAGGGCATTCATCCGGTTATAAAGACCTTGATGTTCAGTAAGCACGCCTACCACCCTGCGGACCTCTTTGGCCTGCCTGACGACATCATAACCAGCCACGATGGCTCTGCCACGCGTGGGCGTGAGGATGGATGTCAACATGCGGACAGTCGTGGTTTTTCCGGCCCCGTTGGGTCCCAGTAACACCAGGACCTTTCCCACCGGGACATCCAAATGGATCCCATCAACCGCAACAAAATCGTCAAAATGCTTGGTAAGATCCTCTGTAAAGATCATTCAGGTTTCCTTCCTATGTATCAATCTACCATTAACCTCTCAGGGTTTCAATCCCTGCGACCATATAAAATGATGGAATATCGCTTAACAAATATGCAAATGATCGAACAGATCAATTTTCTTGTGATTTCATATAGCCTCTTGTATATTTATATGCAGATCATCAAGTTTCGACGGAGTGATTATGAAAGAGCAACCTGCCGCTTACCGCATCACGGATTTGAAGTCCGACGAACGACCTCGTGAACGCCTGGCCAGGCTGGGCCCACAGGCTCTGAGCAGCGCAGAACTATTGGGCATCCTGCTGCGGGTGGGGATTCGTGGAGAAAATGCCGTCCAACTGGGACAGCGCCTGTTGCAGAAATTTGATGGGATTTTTGGCCTGCACCGCGCCACATTTGTCGAACTCAGAGGCCAAAAAGGAATCGGGGCTGCCAAAGCTGCACAGATCAAAGCCGCTTTAGAACTTGGTTACCGGTTAAGCCTGGAGAATCTCGCAGAACGTCCATCCATTCACAGCCCGGCGGATGCAGCAGCCCTGGTTCAATACCAGATGTCTGCCTTGCCGCAGGAGAATCTTTGGGTGATCAACCTGGATACCCGCAACCGGGTGATTTTTATCGAAAAACTTTATGCCGGCTCCCTAAATTCCTCCATGGTACGGGTCGGTGAATTATTCAAACCTGCCATTCAGCGCAACGCTGCAGCAATTATCCTTGTGCACAATCATCCGAGTGGAGATCCTAATCCTAGCCCCGAAGATATTAACCTGACTCGCACAGCCGTGCAGGCCGGAACTCTACTCGACCTACAAGTACTTGACCACCTTATTATCGGCCAGGGCCGCTTTGTTTCGATGAAAGAAAAGGGATTGGGCTTCGGGTAATGCGATAACCGGCTCTGGTCAGTCCTTTCTTTGCATCCTACACTGATTTGGAATTGGAATCTGGCGTCTTCAGATTCGACGCAGTATAAAGCTGTATCAATTCTTGCTCGGCTTTATGCATCAAATCCTCGAAAGTTGAAGCCTCATCCGGAAAAGAAGCAACCCCATAGGCTAACGAAAGACCAAGACGCTCTTCAGCAGTAGAGCGTATCCGTTCTGCCAATCCCGTCACTCCCTTATTGGTCGTTTCGGTACATAGAACGATAAAACGCCCTCCCTTAGTTTCATTGAGCACCAGGTCCGTTCGACGCGACTCCTGGCTGATGATTTGGCCCAGGTTGCTCAACAAGAACCGATCCATCATGTCCTTCTGAATCTCCTGGACAGTTCGCTGGATATCCGCCTGTATGGAACCTGAAACCGGTTCGAGAAGTAATATGGATAGAGGATGGTTATATCTGCGGCTACGGATAAATTCAAGTTTCACTTCTTCAGTCGCTTCTGCCAGGGTATAGATCCGCTTTCCAAATCCTGAAAAAGTCAGCTTTTCAACCAATTCTTCAGAGGAATGCAAATTGCGCGTCAGGTTATAAGCCAATCCGATTGCCAGCCATAACATGGCGATATCTGCAATGGTCAAGTAAATATTCAAACCGCCGATCAACGGGACGGAATTGAAGAGAACCAGGCGCGCCAATAAATATAGAGCACTCCATATAATGATCAGGAATAACAGTGAGTATCGATAAAGAGTTGGAATGATAAAAACTGAAAGCACAGCCAATATGATCACCAAATTTACGACCGTTGATGGCAAAACGGGTTCTGTTCCCCCAAACGACCGTTCCCCGAGTTGAAATATAATCGCAAGGTAGATGATCAAGAGAATGAGCGATACTTGCGTCTTATTCATGAATTTTCCTTATACTTGATCGGTAAAGAAGGTCTATTCTATTTTAAGGGAATTATTGCAAATAAAAATTACAATCTATTTACAAAATCGAGCCGTTTCGATCGAATTCTTTTGTAAAATTGTAAGGTGAGATTCTCATCCTCGTCATAACACTCTGTTCAACCTGATTTTGTGGGACTGAAAAAATTGTGAACCTGAGATCATTCCTGTTTATTCCTGGCGTCATTCTCCTCCTCGGATTGGCATGTAATTTTCCTGTTGGTCGTGCAACCCAACAGCCAGGCGATGCTATTCAACAGACATTGATGGTCACTCTATTTCCCACTCCAATTTCAGAGGCTACGCTCCCTCAGATAGAACCTACCCGGGAAGAAACCGAATCACCGCCTTATTTTCCGAAAACCGGCTTGCACACCCTATCCCCTGAAGAGGTCATGACGGTGACACCTGTGGAGGAGCAATTCTTTCGTTACCTGACACAAACAGGGGATACCATCGAGGCCTTAGCTGGCCGGTTTGGTGTTTCGCCTGAGCAAATCCAATCGGCTAAGGGTTGGCTTTCCCCGGAATCCCTCCTCCCTGCCGGGCAGGAATTGATCATCCCGAACCAGATTGGATTGGTTGAAAATTCATGGGCGTTGATACCGGATAGCGAAGTGATCGATTCTCCATCCACAGTGAATTTCAACATTTTCACTTACGTGCAGGAAGCCAATGGTTTTTTGGCAAGTTACCAGGAGGAGATCGATCAAGAGCCTTATTCTGGAGCGCAGGTCATCGAACAGGTGGCAATCGAAAATTCCATCAACCCGCGCCTGCTGCTGGCGATCCTGGAGTTTCAATCCCATTGGGTGTATGGCCAGCCAAGCGATGCAAAGCACATGGATTACCCCATCGGGTTCCAGGTACCAGAGTATCGCGGCCTATATAAAGAGCTTTCCTTGACCGTCCGCCAACTGACAACCGGTTACTATGGTTGGCGAAGTGGCAAATTGACCACCCTTCAATTCATCAACCACCAGCAAATCCGCCTGGCACCGGAACTAAACGCCGGATCCATCGCCCTTCAAATGCTCTTCTCGCAATTGTATAACCAGCAAGAGTGGAAGAAAGTGCTTTACGATCCTGGTGATTTTCTCCATACCTACCAAAGCATGTTTGGCGATCCCTGGAAGCGAGCTGCTCAAGTAGAGCCTCTGTATCCTGAGACTCTGCAACAGCCCGCGCTAGAGCTGCCGTTCGCCCCTGGGACAACCTGGAGCCTGACCGGTGGTCCACATAACGCCTGGGGGGTTGGCAGTGCCCAGGGTGGGTTGGATTTTGCCCCAACCAGTTCGCAAAGTGGCTGCTATATCTCGCCAGCCTGGGCGACTGCTTCGGCGGCAGGCCTGGTGGTGCGCTCGGATCATGGCGTGCTGGTCATCGATTTAGATGGAGATGGCCATGAACAAACGGGTTGGAATCTGGTGTATTTGCACCTGGCAAGCCTGGATCGGGCATCCGTCGGTACATGGGTGAACAAAGATGATCGACTTGGTCATCCCTCTTGCGAGGGGGGTGTCACAACCGGTTTGCACGTCCATATTTCGCGCAAGTACAATGGAGAGTGGATCACTGCCGGCCCTCCCTTGCCCTTTGTGCTCAGTGGTTGGTTGGCTCACCCAGGCATTTATCCTTACCTGGGGACATTGACGAAAGGCGATCAAGTCGTCACCGCCAAATCAGATGGCTCACATACCTCATTGATCAGTCGTTGATGTACCTACCCTCGGGCTGCGCCGCTCTAAGAGAACAGTATCTCTCCATATGCCGTTTAACTTGCCAATCCGTTCACGGCGACCGACCAGCCGAAACCCGCTTCCCAAGTGCAGGTTGATGCTGGCCAGGTTTTCCGCTAGGATGGTCGCCTGTAATGTCCAGAAACCGTGCCTTTCTGAGCAGTCAATCAGTTTTTTCAACAGTTGCTTTCCCACGCCTGACCCGCGATGGCCAGAACTCACATAGATACTGATCTCTGCCACGCCGGCATAACAATCACGATTGGATACCGCACTGAGGGCCGCCCAGCCTATGATTTTCTCCCCCACTCGCGCAACCAACCGGCAGGCAGGTAAATGACCAGCATCCCAATTTTCCCAGGAAGACAGATCCGTTTCAAAGGTAGCATCGCCGGTTTGGATGCCCTGCTGGTAGATTGCACGCACCTGATTCCAATCGGTGGGCTGCATCGCTTCGATAGTATACTGTATAGAGTCAGTATGATTCATATATCCATCCCGATATCATGAAGCCTTCGGACTCCTCACCTTACGTACCTTCAATTTTCTGGCTCTTTAGAGAAAACATCCTTATTATATTCACAATGAGCGATAGAGGTGAATTATGAAAACCTTGCATCAAGCCTGGGGAGTGGTCAAAGAACATTGGCATGTCTATCTGTGGATTAACCTGATCTATTACGGCCTGGTGGCGATTGGCATGATCTATGTGGCGTTCAACCCTGAATTGCAGAGGACCTTGATCAAGGCGGTCGGCCAATCTTTCACCGAAGGGCCCTTGAAGCTGGTCGGTGGGGCTTATACGGGTGGAAAACTGCTCAGTGCCATGCTATTGACCTTTGTGATCAACCTGTTCGTTGGCAGTTTCCTCAGTATCACGTTGCCCTCGTTGATCCTGCCCTTCTCTGGGCTTTTATTGGGCATCTACCGGGCTGCTCTATGGGGCTTGTTGCTCTCACCAGCCAGCCCTGAGCTGCGCCTGGCAATGATCCCGCACTCGATAACTCTCATTCTAGAAGGCCAGGCTTATATCCTGGCGCTTCTGGCTGCCTACCAACACGGCGTGGGGCTGTTCTGGCCAGGCCGGATGGGTGGTGAGACCTTCTGGAAGCGTTACCTGGTTGGGATAAAACGAACAGGCCTGCTCTACAATTTGGTCATTTTACTGTTGGCTGTGGCCGCCATCTATGAAGCGCTGGAGGTCATTTTGCTTGTCCCGCTCCTGGTTCCGCGCTGACAACGAAAGTTGACAAAACCCCCACATCATAGTAATATATTCCGCGCAGAGCAGTTGGCGAGGTAGCTCAAAGGTGGAGCAGGGGACTCATAAGCCCTTGGATGTGGGTTCAAATCCCACCCTCGCCATTTTGTATCTCGAACCTTCCTGTTCAAGGGAAATCCTCGTCACTGCGCTGCGCTTAAGGCACAGCGAAATCCAACATCAGCAAACCTGTAGTTGGCGGTGTTCTGAAAGCGGAAGGCGCAGCGAGAGTAAGCCATGAAATAATTCCACGAGCCGCCACGCAGCACGTGTGCATCCCCCTCCTCCGGTCCTGTGGGGTTGCGTTCCGGCGAATTTTCATAATAAGACTCACCATAATAATCCTCTACCCATTCCCATACATTGCCAGCCATATCCAGCGCGCCATAAGGACTGGCACCCTTCGGGTAGCTGCCCACTTGCGCTGTATCCCCCACACAACCCTCTTTCCCATCCTGATAATTCGCTTTCGTACAATCAATGCTTTCCCCCCAGGGATAGGACCGCCCGTCTGTTCCGCGTGCCGCTTTCTCCCATTCTGCTTCCGTTGGAAGGCGCCGTCCAGCCCACTTGCAATAGGTTTTGGCATCGTCCCAACCCACAAAGATCACCGGGTAATCTTTGAACTGCTCATCGTCATAATAGGTATGGCGGTAGAATGATCGGGTGAGCAAAGGCTCTCGGCACGCTCCCACTTGCACGCAAAGGGCATACATCCAGTTGGTCACCTCGCTACGGTCGATCCAGAACGCGTCCAGGTATACTTTGTGCTGGGGTTTTTCATTCGATTGCGCCTGACTGTCACTATCCGCCGAGCCCATAGAGAATTCACCCGCAGGCACGTACACCATCACCATACCATCCTTTGACATGGTTTGCGTAGAACCGATCCCAAGACTAGAGGATGGGGTCAGCATGACCGATTTCGTTGAGGTCAATTTTTGGACAGGCGTGGTTGTTGCTGTGGTGTCACTTCCCTGGTTGAAGATATGAAAACCCTGGCACCCGGAAAGAGCAGTAAAAATGCCAATCAAAATTGTGAAAATTGCCAGCGATGCTCTCCCCGCAAGTTTCTGTTTACGACATAGGTGCTCCATTGCTCCCTCTAAGAACCCTTATTGAACCCAAACATCCAGCTAAAAATAATCAGAATAGCCTATTTTATACCGAACAAGGTGCTTGTACAATAGATCGTGGACTGAAGTTAGGGTTTTACAAGCTGCAGGTGTTTGCTGTGAGAAGGCCACTAACCTGGTGATCGAGAGAGTCCAATTTTTTGAGCGAGCGATTGGGCCTGGAGGATACTGGAGGGGGAACTTATGCGACTGTGGCGCGAGGATGCAGAAGAGATGGTTTTGGTTAGGTCAGTGCCTGATGCAGATCCGGGGAGTGTCGCAGGCGATCCAGGTATTGCTCTGCCAGCTGGTTCATGGAGAGCTTGCTGCCACGCTGCCTGGCAGCTTCCAGCACATCAGCGGGTACCGCTTCCGAAAGAGAATCAAGCCGCTTTTGGTAAAGATCATTATAAAGCTGTGAATTTCTTACAAAAGGATGGCCGAAAACCGCAGCATAAAGCTCAACTGCCTGCTCCACATCGCCCTTTTCAGCCAAAATAAGAGCCAGCTCTGCCAGGCAGAAGCAAGAAACAGGAAAACTTGGATATCTCAAAAAATACCCCAGAGCATCTATCAAGTAGGATTGCGCTTTACGAAAATCCCGATTCAGGTAAGCAACCAAACTGAGAAAAGCCAGAGGGAGACCAATAAAATCCCGGCGGTCAGATCTAAAAAACGCTTCCAGGGATCGTTCAAGATGCCATCTGGCCTGTTGAAGTCGTCCTTCGATGATATCAACCGCACCGGTAAATGCCAGGCAATTGGAAGCAAAATAATCATGTTCCTCAATCAACTTACCTGCTGTCGCGACAGCATCCTCATATCTCCCGGTCATGAAATCAATATTACACAGGAACAGTTCTAAGAAATATACATAAAAGCGCAATCCCAACCTGCTGGAAGCCTCCCTGGACTTCAATAACCGCGGCCTGGATTCATCAAAACGTCCAGCATAAAATAGACCAGTACCCAGGATGAGCTGGGATTCTGCCTGAGCATACTGCCCACCAATATGCTGGTAATACGCATCCAATTCTTGTGCAAGCTGCAAGCCACGATCCCACTCTCCAATCAGCATGTAAGTCCAAGACAATTCTGTCTTAATGTTCGCAATCAGAAAAGGATCGCCCAGGTCATTCAGGATTTCCAGCACCTCAAGCCCCAGGCGGTAACACTCCTGACGATTTCCTAAACGATCTTGAACTCCAGCCAGGAAGGAAAGGGCCTGGGCGATGTTCCAGGATCTATGAAGCGAACGGAATAAACTAAGACTATGATCTGCAAATTCTATGGCTGTGTAGGAAGAGAAAGGAGAGGTTTCCTGCGCTATCTTTGCCAGGGTGAGATAAGCAGAAGCCAAATCCTCTCGAAGGTCAGCCTTCCGCCGCGCCTCATTTTCAAGCATGATCACCACAGGTTCAATCACCTGGCGGGCTAAGACTATCTTACCCTGTGATCGCAGAAATTCGGCCTGCCACCTTCTCAGGGCAGCTTGCAAACGTATGGATTTGCAAAAACTGCCCTGATCCCGCAAGCGCTCTTCAGCCAGGCTGCAAAGGGATAGTCCCTCGTCATAACGGCAGGTGATCAAGTCATAGTGGCAAAGTCCCTCGATAGCTCTCTCCAGCAGGTCAAACTGCCCAGACTGCACTGCCCAATCCCAGGCAAAACGAATATTAGCATGTTCAAGGTTCATCTCTTTGATGGCCTGAAAAAGTTGGGCGGATCTAAGCCTGGTCAATCCGCTCTCCATGCTGCTCAGGTAAACCTGACTGAACTTCTGCCGAAGAGCCTGCGATTCCTCCGGCAGGGCGTCCAGCTTTTCGGCCGCAAACTCCCGCAGCAGGTCGTGCATGCGAAGGCGCCCCTGGTCACTTTGCAGCAGCAAAGATTGGTCAATCAGAGCTTTTAGTGTATGAACCGATACATTGCTGATCTGGGAAGCGTGATCCGCACTGAATGAGCCAGGAAAGATCGCCAGTCTCAGAAAGGCGGTGCGCTGCTGCTCATTCAATAGATTCCAGGAATACAGAAAGGTTGCCCGCAGGCTGCGCTGCCGATCCGGCATATTTTGCCACCCTGCGGAAAGGAAATCCAGACTGTTCCGGATTTTGCGAACCACCTGCTCCGGCTCCAGCGTACCTTCCCAACTGGCTGCCAGCACGATGCCCAATGGCATCCCTTGCGTCAGCCGACAGATTTCAGCCACCGCAGATTGATTATTCAAGGTAAGCGAAAAAGCCGGGTTCATCCGTTTAGCTGTCTGTTCATAAAGTTCGACTGCGCTGAAATCGGACGGAGAAACCTGCAATTGAGTCTCTGTTGGATACTGAAGCCCTTCCATCCGGAAAATTATCTCGCCTTCCAGGTTGAGCCGGGCGCGAGAAGTAATAAGAATCTTGAGATGCGGTGCAATTTGCAGTAATTCCCAAATTTGACCAGAGGCATCCAGGATATTCTCGAAACTATCTACTATCAAGAGCAGGTTTTTTTCACTCAGATGGCTGAACAATTGTTTTTGGAGGCTACTGCCTGGCTGATTAACAATTGCAGCGGACTCGGGAAGTGTATCCAGGCTCAATGCTCGGGCGATGGCTGGCAGCAGCGCTTCAGTGTGCAGGTGGTAATTGGCTTCGACCATATAAACGCCATCCGGAAAGGTCGGAAGCAACCTGTGACCTGCTTCTACCGCCAGGCGAGTCTTTCCAATCCCACCCAGGCCGATGATTGTCACTAAACGGCAACCTGGGCCAGCCAGCATATGGCATAACTGCTCCAGTTCATTCTCCCGGCCAATGCAATTCATCAGGGGGATTGGCAGGTTATTTCGTTTTTCTACCGGCAAAGCAAAGCCATCCGGCTCTCCATGGATTTTCTGAAATAAGTCGCGAGTCGCCTGGCCCGGCTCAATCCCCAGCTCATCAGCGAGAATCTTCTGGCAGGCCGCATATTGAGCCAGAGCGTCATTCAGCCTTCCAGCCTTCACCAACAATCCCATAATCTGGCGGTGTGAAGATTCATTCAAAGAATCGAGCGCTACCTGCTGGTTTGCATACAGCAAGGCTTTTTCCAGATTCCCCGAAAGCTCAAATCCATGCGATAGCTGCCCGGTCGCCCAGATCATTTCCTGCCGGTATGCTTCGCGCTGCAAGAGCAGCCATTCTTCGAATGCTGTACACCCCTGCAGGGTAAAGCCAGCCAGAAAATCGCCTTTGTAGAGAGCAGCAGCACGTTCCAGCCCTTCCTGGCATAGGTAGCAGGTCGCCTGTGGCGGGTGCCTGTGCTCTTTACAGGAGCGAACCAGAGCATCAAACTCCTGGAAATCCAGCCAACAATCCTCTATATGGAAACGAATTTCCTGGACGGTGATGCCAAAAGTGGAATGATCCAGGTCTCCTTGCAGTAATCGCCTCAATGAAGACAGCGACTGGCTCAGGCTGTGCCGGGCCCGGTTTTCGGGCATTTCAGGCCAAAAAAGGCTGGCCAGTTTCTCCCTGCGGTGCGGGAAGCCGTTCTCCACTGCCAGGAAAGTCAGCAACGCCCGGGTTTTATCCGACTCGAAATCCTGTACCGGCTTTCCGGCAACTTCAACCGCGAATCCGCCAAGAAACGATAAGAGCAGGGATTGCATACGAAATAACACTCCTATCCATATTATAGAAACACTCCTATCCATATTATAGAAAGAGTTATCTTCTGGTGCAATCCATTGGTTGATCCATATTATAGAAAGAGTTATCTTCTGGTGCAATCCATTGGTTGATAATTTCTTGATACTATGACGCTACAATGTGCAAAGAAAGGAAAAATGTCTGCTGAATAGATATTTTTACACACCAATCTGGATAGGAGAGAATAAAATGAAAACGATTCTACGATTTGGCATGGCGTTTATATTGATCACGATTTTGCTGGCAGTTCCATTGCGGGTCCATGCCGCTGCAACCCAAACGGCGATCACCGGGATAATGACCTTCAAAGGCGAACCATATGAAGACCCAAATTCAAGGGGTTGGCAAGTCAGTCCAATGGTTTACCAATGCAGGAATGACATCCAGCAATTTTTCTACGATTCCGACGACCCTCGCTTGGTTGGGTGGGGCCTGGGTAAGATCAATTGCACATTTCACTTTGGCAAAGATGGTTCCATAACATCATTCCAACTTTGGGGCAAGATCAACATCTCTTCGGATGAAGCAGGCCAGCATGTCCTATGGGAATGCTCGATGCAAGGAGGTTGGGATGGAAAGGGGCCTGAAACTTACTATCCCGTGTGCAATGGTCGCGGAGAGAACAAGGGACTCCTTACGAAGCTGAAGGTAACTTACGATCCCGAGGCGGACAATTACCCGTTTACCGGCACCATCCAAGCGCCCTGAGACGGTGATCACTCACCTGGCAAACCTGAAAAATAGAGAATAAGCAATATCTGGAAGATGAAGATCCCGGGCAGGCAGCAGAGTAGCTCGCCCGGGATCTTCCATAATGTAACGGAGAAATACGCTTCTACCGATTTATAATTGATTCGCTATTGAAAACCATGTCCAATCTTTTCGCGCGCGATTACACTGGTAAACCTTTTGAGCTGTTCGGGGCTTCACACTGGACCGGGCTTGCTCTGGTGGTAGCAATCTGCCTGGTGATTATCCTGCTGCGTAACCGGTTCAACGAGCGGGCTCGCCAAACCACGCGCTGGGGGCTACTGGCCCTGATCTACCTTTGCGAAAGCTCATGGCATATCTGGAAGCTGGCAATCGGCGAATGGAACATCCAGAGTATGCTGCCACTTTGGCTGTGCAGTGTGACCTCATGGCCTATGCCATTATTACTATTATGGCGCAACTATCGTTATTACGAATGGGCATATTTCATGGGCTTAATCGGTGCTTCGCAGGCGTTGTTGACTCCGGATTTGATGATCTATGGCTTCCCACACTTCCGATTTATCGAATACTTCACCTTGCATGGCTCTATCATCGTGGCGGTGGTGTATATGACGATCGTCGAAGGTTTCCGCCCTACCTGGAGGTCACTCCCACGCGTGTTCATCATCACCAACTTTTACTGGCTTTTCTGCGCCTGGGTCAACAGCCAGATCGGCAGCAATTACCTGTATACCCAAGGGAAACTGCCTACCCCCAGCTTATTGAATGTGCTTGGGCCATATCCGTGGTACCTGGTGTCGATGGAAGGATTAGGGATTCTTGTGTGTGTGCTGCTCTACCTGCCCTTCGTGTGTCGGGACTGGAGCAGGGAATCCACTTAAGGCGATGAGAATAATTCCTATTTCACTTATAATAATGCAACATTCTCTTTGTAAATGCCACTCATGAAACCTTTTCCTTTGGCGTCCGATGCGGATCTGGCCTTCCAGGAAACTTAATTGATCACTCTCCGCCGAATCTACACGACCTGGTGGCCACTGGCTGCCTCCTGGCTGCTCATGGGATTAGAAGGACCAGCTCAAAGCGCTGCCATCTCTCGCCTGGCAGATCCCACGACCAATCTGGCCGCTTTCGGTGGGATCGTCTTCCCCCTCTCCATGATTATCGAATCCCCCATCATCATGCTGCTTTCAGCCTCGACAGCCCTCAGCAAGGATTGGGCTTCCTTCCAGCGCATCCGCCGCTTTATGATGACGGCCGGTATGCTGCTGACCACCCTGCATATCCTGATTGCCTTCACCCCAATCTTTGATTTTCTCGTCAAAGGAGTCATTGGCGCACCGGGTGAAGTCATCGAGCCAGCCCGGATTGGACTGCGAATTATGGTACCCTGGTCATGGTCGATTGCTTACCGACGCTTCCACCAGGGAGTGCTGATCCGGTTTGGCTATTCACGCGCGGTTGGCCAGGGAACGCTGGTGCGGCTCAGTGCAAATTTGATCGTACTCATGACCGGATTGTGGATCGGAAAACTGCCCGGGATTGCGGTTGCGGCTTCAGCCGTATCCCTGGGCGTAGTCAGCGAAGCATGTTTTATCGGCATCCTGGCCCGCCCGGTATTGAAAAATGAATTAAAATCCGCGCCGGTGATAGAGCCAGCACTATCCTGGAAGGATTTTTTTGCCTTTTATATCCCCTTAGCACTCACCTCCCTGATCAGCCTGTTGGCGAATCCCATTGGCAGCGCAGCACTCAGCCGCATGCCAAGCGCTGTAGATTCATTGGCTGTCTGGTCTGTGGTCACCAACCTGGTCTTCATGGTCCGAAGCCTGGGAATTGCTTTTAACGAGGTGGTGGTCGCCTTGCTCGATGAAATTGGCTCTTTTCAAAGATTGCGCCAGTTCAGCATGATCTTAGCCATTACAGCAACCGGATGCCTGCTGTTGGTGGCAACCACGCCGCTCTCCAGGCTGTGGTTTGGTCAATTGGTTGCCATACCGGCCGAATTGCTTCCCCTGGCTATGTTGGCATTATGGTTGGCGCTGCCCTTGCCCGCCCTGGCCGTCTTTCAGAGCTGGTACCAGGGCAACATTTTACACAGCCACAGGACTCGGGGGATTACTGAATCAGTCATCGTCTACCTGCTATCCAATGGCATCGTTCTCTTGCTTGGTGTAATATGGCAACAGGTGATAGGATTATACATTGGGCTGGCAGGTCTGACTCTGGGAAATTTAGCACAGGCCGCCTGGCTATGGTTGCGCGCCAGGCCGGCAATGCAAGCTGTAGACCGCCGAGATCAAGAACACGTCGCAATAATGAAGAAAAATCTTGCCATCTTCTTGAGGAGTAAAAAGATATGAAAATATTAGATCTCCGCAAAGAGCTCAAATACCTGTATGCCCCCTCCGCCAAGGTGGTTAGTGTGGTCGATGTGCCTTGCTTTCAATTCGCTATGATTGATGGGAAAATTGAACCAGGTCACTCCCCAGGAAATTCACCTGCCTTTCAACAAGCCCTGGAAGCGCTCTATGGAATTTCTTACACGCTGAAATTCACGCTCAAGCTACGCAAGGAAGACCCTATTGACTACCCAGTGATGGCGCTCGAGGGGCTTTGGTGGGTCAACGATAAGGAATTTGACATCACACAACCGGAAGGCTGGCAATGGACTGCCATGATGATGCAGCCCAATCCCATCACCAAGGAAATATTTCAAGAAGGTCTCAACCAGCTCCGTCGCAAGCGGGGCGACCAGCCAGCTTTTTCTCTTCTTCGCCTGGAAAGCTTCCAGGAGGGATTATCCATCCAGGTGATGCACCTGGGACCGTATGCCAACGAGATGGTGACGATCGCAAGAATGGACGTTTATGCCCAGGAAAACGGCTACCAGTTGCATGGCAAGCACCACGAAATATACCTGGGTGACCCGCGCCGGGCTAATCCAGCTAAATTAAAAACCGTCCTGCGCCACCCGGTATATAAGAAAAAGCATTAGAAATAGCTTTAAATAAACAAATGGCCATTTGCACGGCCATCTGTTTTACAGTTCAGAAGATTATGCTAATTTACAGCCGTGTCAGGAGTGCCTGGTGAACGGCGGAACCAGTTGCGCCATTCACGATACTCCCAAACCACTAACACGCACGCAGCGTTGAAAATTGAAGAATATGTGCCACTGAATACACCGATCAGCAGGATAACGACAAAGTGGCGGATGGTCACCCCACCCAATAGCGCCAGTGAAAGTAGTGTAATCAGCACTGTCCATGAGGTGTTGATCGACCGATCCATGGTTTGAACCGTCGAATGATTAACGATGGTCATGAATGGCAAGCCGCGATAGATGTTCGAATTCTCTCGGATACGGTCAAACACGACAATCGTATCATGAACCGAAAATCCAATTACGGTGAGTAGTGCGGTCAGAAAGAGCGAATCCACCTCCCAACCGAATACCTTGCCAAAAATCGCTGCTAAGCCAATTAGGACAGCTGCATCGTGGAACATGGCAAGGATCGCCGCGATCCCATATCGGAAGGCGTGCGGCACACCTCGGAAAGCAAACGTCAGGTATAAGGTGATTCCAACTGCAGCCGCAATCACTGCCCAGGCAGCATAAGTTCCCACCTCCTTGCCGACCGAAGGACCAACCGTATCGAAACGTTGAACCGTGACTGGCCCACCAAATTCCTTTTCCAACTCAGCAATCACCTGGTTCTTAGTCTCTTCATTGATATCCTTAGATCGGATAATTACTGTGTTATTGCTAGAAGATTGCACCTGGGATCCAGGAATCCCCAACCGGTCATACAAGGCGATCACCTGTGCCGGTTCAGGAGTCTTACCGGCTGGAAAACTAACTTCCAGCATACTTCCACCAGTGTAGTCGATCGCTAAGGGAAATCCCCAACCTATCAACGCCGCCAGACCAGGGATAATGATCAACAGGGAAATCGCAAAGTACAGGTACCGCTTTCCGATGATATCGATCTTAGGTTTATTTGCGAGTGCCTGTACAGGATCTACCGCAAACCACCAGGGATGCTCACTGAACTTCAAGTTATCCAACACCAGATGAAGCAGAGTGCGGCTGACAACGATAGCGGTGAACATGCTCACCAAAACACCCAACATCAGGGTGAAAGCAAATCCTTTGACAATTGTCGCTCCGTAGGCGTTGCCAAACCAGAACAGGATGAGGCAGGTGATTAGAGTGGAGATATTTGAGTCACGGATGGAGGGCCAGGCACGCTTCCATGCCAGGTCAATCGCCTGGCGAAGGTTGCGACCGCTACGCAGTTCCTCTCTCATACGGCTGAAGATTAGAATATTGGCATCCACAGCCATCCCGATGCTCAATACGAAGCCTGCTATACCAGGCAGGGTCAATACCACCGGAATCAGCTTGAAAAGCGACATAGTCAGCGCAGCATAAAAACCGAGTGCCACACCAGCGACCATGCCCGGTAAACGGTAATAAATCACCATGAACAGAATGACCAAAGCCAGGCCAATGGAGCCAGCAATCACACTGCGGCGCACTGAATCTTCTCCCAGTGTGGCTCCAACCTGGCGGCTTTCTGAAATTTTCAACGGCACCGGGAGAGAACCGTAGCGAAGCTGGATAGCCAATTGGTTGGCTGATTCCTGGGTAAAATTGCCGGAGATTTGGCCGCGTCCTTCGGTGATGGCTGAATTGACTCGCGGGGAGGAAAGTACCGTCCCATCCAGAACGATAGCCAGGTAATCACCGACATGACCGGATGTATAATCCCCGAAGAGTTTTGCAGCATCCGACTTTAGCGTAAAATCAATTGTGTAAGCACCCAATTGATCGCGACCGACAATCACACTATCCAAAGCCGAGCCGGTCATCAACGGAGAATATACTCTTTCGACTGGTTGAGCAGTGGGTTGAGGGCCAGTCGTTGAAGACTGTTCTCCAGGAGTCGGCGTTGGCTGCAAAGGCGGCTGTTCCATTGCCCCAACTTTTGTATAATCTATCTGAATTTTGGTACCTGGGTCTAGATATTCACTCCCTAATGGCACAAACGCCAACTGACCGACTTGCTTAAGCGCTGAGACCACATCTTGGGTGTTGGTCAAGCCAGGAAATTCAGCCACAATGCGATTCGGTCCTGCCTGTTGGAAAATGACCTCGCTGACGCCCAATGCATTGCTACGAGATTCAAGTATTTTTATGGTGTCGCTCAACGCGTTCGTGTCAAGCTGTGTTCCTGCTGGAAGATCCACTTCCAACAATGCGCTTAATCCACCAGTCAAGTCAAGACCAAGACGGGTTTTCAAATCCCGATTAAAAAAGCCCAATTTAATTCCAGGGGTATTTGGGACCAGGGCATAGATCACCCAAACAACTAAGACAAGAATGAGGATGAGATTAGTTCGATAGTTCTTCACAATCCGGACTTCCTTCTTCTACAGGGTTCTAGATTCCGACCTATAATTGTACCAGAGTTGGACATTATCTACTACCTTACAATCTCCATTTCACACGGATTATTGCACCTTTCGGTCAGAAGTTAGAAATCAGTAAGGTTTTCACTTATTGTTTCACAACAACAAATGCGCGATAATAACTACAAGTTTGATAAGGTAACCTGATTTATTTCAACAAGTACGATCGAAGGGGAATGGGAGGAACCAATGAATCCTTTATCTCCTTTACCCAAGACGGGAAATCTCACCGAACGGATTGCCGCGCTTGCAGCAAGAGATATTCCCCTTAAATTATCAGGCACATACAAGGGTGTTATCCTTTCGCAAGAATTACGAATCCTGGACGTACAGACCGGCTATATCGTTTTAGAATCTCCTCACCATAGAATCTGCGCAGCACTGAGCAGTCGCGTCATTCTACAAAGTCCTTACCTGGCAAGCACATTATTTGCCTATCTTCTGGATCTAAATGTGTGGACTGGTAAACTTACTGTTACTAACCTGGTCGAAACAGGTAAATCCTGGGTAGAAAGACGAAGTGAGCGAGTGCAACCTAAAGACCCCATTCATACGAAAATACGCGGGCCGAAGATTGCGCAACGCGGCGGCATACAAAATATTTCGATCACCGGGGTTGGCACACTGGTCTATCATTCATCCTCTCGAGAGGAAGCTCCTGCCCCCAATTCTTCCATCCATTTGGAATTCGAATTGCCTCGAACCGCGGAATCTATGATGGTTAAGGGGATCGTCGCAAATGCTACCCGGCTTCCCAACCGAATGACCAGGTTAGGTGTGCAGATGTTCCCCAATATCCGCCAGACCCACCAATTGGAAAATTACGTAGAATATCGCCGGGTGGAGATACTCACCGAGCTCGATCGAGCCTGTGTTGCGGCTCTCGAACCTCGCCCGACCAAGGATCTCTTCTTCTAAACAATTCCTTTCAACTCCTCAACTAAGGCAGTGTTTCAAGCATACCAGAGGCATTGCTTGCTTCTATGGTATACTGGACGACGACTTCCGACGAGTTAGAGGTTTTCCATTGATATCAGCTCCGGAAGGCATCTATAGAGCAGAGTCCGGGCGAAGTAATCCATGAAACTGCTAACCGTTGTAATGCCTGTTTATAATGAAGAACAATTCGTTGAACGATCTGCCAGACGTGTACTGGAATCCGATACTTGTGGGTTAGATTTGGAATTGGTGATCGTTAATGACGGTTCGACCGATCATACTGCACAGGTTCTTGAAAAATTAGCTGGTCAGGATCCCCGAATTCATATTTTTCACCAACCGTGTAATATGGGTAAAGGCGCAACCCTGCGGCGCGGATTTAAGGAAGCGAAAGGTGATATCATCCTCATACAAGATGCAGATCTCGAATATGACCCAGTCGATTTTCCTCGTTTGTTGCTACCAATTCTAGATGGTCGAGCCGATGTTGTTTACGGCTCTCGGTTTCTTGGCGGTCCACACCGGGTATTCTATTTCTGGCACTATCTTACCAACCTCGGATTGACCACCCTCTCAAACATGATGACCAATCTGAACCTGACGGACATGGAGACTGGATACAAGGCATTTCGAACAGAGGTGATTAAAAAAGTGGACTTGCGCTCTAATCGCTTCGGATTTGAGCCAGAAGTCACTGCTAAGGTCGCCCGTCAGGGCTGCCGTATCTACGAAGTGCCAATATCTTACAGTGGTCGCTCTTACGCTGAGGGGAAAAAAATCGGCTGGAAAGACGGCTTCCAGGCTCTGTACTGCATAATACGCTATGCCCTGTGGGATTGATCCATCAGTGGCATTCTATAACCCCAACCATCAATTAACCCTCCCAGGCACTCAATTACATCGCTAGCCGCAGGCACACATTTTTCATGTTTAATTTATGTTTAATCTTCGTGCTTGCGCTATAATCGTATTGACGATCCATCTCTGATTCGGAGGTACATATGAGGAAGCAGGCGGCAATTATATTAACCATTTTAGTTATGTTCAACCTTTTGAGTGGCTGCAATCTTCCGTCAACCAGCACAGAGCAGCCCGCTGATCAAGAAGCTGCTATTCAGACCGCAGCTGCATTGACAGTAGCTGCCTTTGCCACTGAACTGGCCCCAAACACAACGGAAATACCAACCCAGGCAATCCAACCTTCTGTTACTCCTCAATCTCCTACTCAGCAACCTTTTGCTGCAACTTTCACCCCGGTTCCCTCCGCGACCTCTGTTCCTCCAACCTCTCAGCCCAAACCTTGTGATCGAGCTGAATTTGTCACCGATGTCACGGTAGCAGATGGCACTTCCTTTGAACCAGGGACAACTTTTGTGAAGACCTGGCGATTAAGGAACACTGGCACTTGCACCTGGACAACTTCGTACAAGGTAGTCTTCGAAAGTGGTGCGGCGATGAGTGGACCGGCATCAAAGAACCTCACAGACTCAGTGGCGCCCGGACAAACCATCGATATTTCGGTCACCCTTAAAGCACCAAATACAGCGGGAACCTACCAGGGCTATTGGAAACTACAAAATGCATCTGGTGCCACATTTGGCCTGGGCTCAAACGCCGATAAGACTTTCTGGGTAAAAATAACGGTGGGTAAAACCGCTCTACCATTTGCGGTAACCAGTGCCAATATCACAACCGATGACCCCGATGTCACCTCCTCCGACTGCCCATACGAATTTACGTTTACCGCTAAAATCACTGTCACAGCAGCCGGCACTGTAAAATATCACGTTGAACGTAGCGATGGTGGTAAAGGTTCCGTAAAAACGCTGAAGTTTGATTCTGCAGGAAGCCAGACCGTCAATTTCAATTGGACCTTTGGCGAACCTGGAAATACCTACTCTGATTGGGTCCGTTTATACATTGATGAACCCAACCACCAGTTCTTCCCTAAAGCGAACATCAAACTGACCTGCAATTAATGATGGTGGAAGAGAAATTCATCTTCTAAGGGAAAAACAATGCTGGTCCCCAAATAATACCCTGGCAGTGGAGAGGCTGGATTTCACCATACTAATAATCCCAGACCGACCAGGATACATCCCGACCCCAGGACTAGGCGCCTGGTCATTCGTTGGCCAAAGAATATCACCGCCAACATCATTACAAACAACGGAGACGAGTCACTGATTGCCTTTACCAGCGCTGGATGACCGCTTTCCAACGCGTATAGCATGAGCAACCATTGAGCGATCACCAAAATAGAGCGTCCAACAGTAATCTGCAAAGTTCGGCGATTCACCCAACTAAGGTTCGGATGCAACAAAACGGCAGTAAATATAGCGATGATCCCAGAACGGATCAGGTAGAAAGTATATGGGTTAGTAATATCACGGGTCAAAAGCTCCTTGGTCAGGTAAATATTCGATCCAAAAAGAAAAGCAGCTACCAGAGGAACCATCAATTTTACACGATAACCAGTCGCACCCTTGCTATTCAGATTCAAGAGAAAATTCCTGGGATCGGTAGGGAACCTTAGATTGAGTAACACGATTCCACCGGCAATCAATAAAACACTGATCAGGTAATGCCCTTTGAGGATGGCGTTCTCGCTTTGGACAATTGGCTGCAGGAGTAAGGTAAAAAAAGGGGAGAGTGAAAGAAGAACACTGGCAGTGGAAACGTCGTTCACTTCAAACGACCGAAAGTAAAAATAGTTCGCCACACCATCAATTATCGCCACACAAAGGACCAGTGATAATCCCAAAGCTCCCCATTGAAGATCAAAGTAAAAAGGTGCTAGCGGCAGCAACAGCAAGAACATGATCGCAAAAGTAAAACTGACAAAATGGCGGGCAGTCGTAAAGCCCATCGCCTGCCAGGCAATGAGATTGGCCAAGGCTCCGAACAGAGCAGAGCATATCCCCAGAAAAACAGGAATAAGGATCATAGTTGAATTTTAACTGCAAATAATAATGGCTCATCCACAGCATCCATCTCTCCTGGCAATTACTAGCAGAAAGTTGTAAAATCCTTTGCAAGAGAGAGGAGAATAATATGCATGTCATCATTACTGGCGGTAGCGGTTTAATTGGAAAAGCATTCAGCGCTTTGCTGATCGAACGCGGCCATCAGGTATGGAACCTGAGTCGACACCCGGAGCGCGTCAAAATGCAGGTTGAGGTGCAACAAGTCGCTTGGGATGGGCAAACATCTCAGGGTTGGGGACATCTGGTCGAGCAAGCCGATGCGATCGTCAACCTGGCTGGCGAAAGCCTCAGCTCAGGTTTATGGACAGTTGAGCGCAAGCGTCGTATCCGCGCCAGTCGGACAAATGCAGGCAAGGCAATCGTTGCAGCTGTGCAGGCAGCTGCTCACAAACCACGAGTAGTTTTACAATCCTCGGCTGTTGGTTTTTACGGTGCGTTGGGTGACCAGCAGGTCAATGAAGCTACCCGCTCAGGAAATAACTTTTTAGCAGGAGTATGCGTGGATTGGGAAACTTCAACCCTTGCGGTTACTTCCTCTGGAGTGCGGTTGGTCGCGATGCGCACCGGGCTGGTTCTGGCAAGAAACGAAGGAATACTTCCTCTGATTGCTCTCCCTTACCGCCTGTTCGTCGGAGGGCCGTTCGGCAATGGAAACCAGTGGTATTCATGGATCAGCCTGGAAGACCAGGTAGAAGCGATGTATTTTCTTCTTCAAAAAGAAGATGCCCAAGGACCTTATAATCTATGCGCTCCTCAACCGTTGAGAATGTCTGACTTCGGCCGAACAGTCGCAAAAATCCTCCACCGTCCTTACTGGTTCCCCACACCAGCTTTCGCTCTTCGGCTGGCCTTGGGGGAAATGAGCACGCTGGTTCTATCAGGTCAACGAGTTTTACCCGATCGGTTGCTCAAAGAGGGATACCAGTTTCGCTATCCGGAATTGGCTCAAGCGCTGGCTTATATTTACCATTGATGTTTTCCTTATCAGGTATAATTTGCTCTCAATATGCTGGTTGGGCAGGTAGAGTCCGGGTCCCAGGAAAAAGGTGAAACTGGAACCTGTTGGGACCGCCAGGAGGTATGAATGGATATTGAAGAACAGGTCGCGTACCTGATGCAAGGCACCGAATATGGAGATGAAGGCCTGAAGCAGGCCATGACCGCCGAACTGCGCGAGCGGTTGATCGAAGCCCAAAAACAAGGCCGCCCATTGAAGGTATATTGCGGTTACGATCCTCGTAAAGCAGACTTACACCTTGGCCATACAGTGACCATGCGAAAACTGCGCCAGTTTCAAGAACTCGGGCACGATGTGACCTTCCTGGTCGGTACTTACACCAGTCTGATCGGCGATCCCTCGGATAAAGATGTACTCCGGCCGCAGCTTTCCAACCAAGAAGTGGAGGAAAACGCCCGAACTTATGCCGAGCAAG
>Ga0315268_10001716_pt1 | contig 25190 bp, 24 predicted proteins | sample C1_top_MG_FD_204535 | JGI IMG/M metagenome (GOLD analysis project Ga0315268, IMG submission 204535) | Sediment microbial communities from Yellowstone Lake, YNP, Wyoming, USA - C1_top | ecosystem: Environmental > Aquatic > Freshwater > Lake > Sediment | place: USA: Wyoming | collected 2017-08-01
TTACCTCTTGGCGTACAGTTTGGGCAATTTATGGAAGACCGATTGATGCCGAACTTACTTCGTCTTTTAAAGGGGGGAACCTTTGGGCAAATACGAATTAAGTCGGATGAAAAGGATGTGGTATTTAAAGGAGTAATGGTAAGAAAGTCGGGAAAGCCGGAAACGGTCGTGGCCGTGCGGTTTGTACGCTATGTCCATCTGACTGCCTTAGAAGTGCGGTTGTCTGACGTACGTGAAAAAGCGGATCCAAGGTTTCCTGATATTACTATTCATGTAACCAACTATGAGCGGGATTTGCGTGTGGGTCCACAGATGCCCAGGTCTATGAATACCCTCGTGCCATTGTATAGCTATTCAAAAGCAGAGGAGGGGTATAGTACGTTGTATGACTCCTCAACAGTCCATTCCCAACAATGGATGGTTTTATCGAATGGTCAGTTTAATGAAATGCGAGCAAATTTTGAACACCCAGAAGTAATTGATGAACCTATCTATCGGTCAATAGAAGAAGCGCTGCACGCCGGACTTCGTGCTATTGCGGAAAAAACGCAACACTTAGGTGAATATTGTGATCCTAATACAAGTGTTCCCATAGGTAAATTATTATCAGGAAATTGGTGGGTGCGGTATCGGAAAGAACTATTAATGTTACTTAAAGATAAGAAAACAGAGCAAGATGTGTTTAATCGCGAAAACAAATTTTTGAATTCAGAAATACTACGGCTCTTTATGCGACTGAATGATTTTGATTCCGAACTATTTTTGCGGATGGCCATACCTATGGGGATTATGGATGCTTTAGAACCGGGACTCCGACGCTTAATATATGGGTATGGATATATGGTATATGGACCGTCGTTTTCATTTTCAAAACCGGAATGTGTGGATACAGCTATAACAATGTTTTGTTTGCAATTCCCCTCATGGCATGCGAGAGATTCACGCGATTTTTACGATATAAAAAGACCAGAGCTATTGGGAAGTCAGAGGCTGCTTCGTTTACTGGAAGTGTATCGGAAGCAACGAAAAATACCTATTGAAGGACCGCTCGCAAATTTACGGACGTGGCTATATTCTGCCCAACCATATAAAATATAACAATGTCATTTTCTTTTACCATATGGCATAGAGATTCAAAAACCCGCGCGCGGACGGGGGTCATCACCACGCCACACGGCACGATCCAGACTCCGGCGTTTGTGCCCGTGGGCACGCAGGCGAGCGTGAAATCGCTTACGCCGGATGAATTGAGTACAATTGGTGTTCAATTATATTTTGTAAATACCTATCATATGTATCTGCGGCCGGGGATAGAGATCGTGAAAAAGGCCGGCGGGCTGCACACATTTATGGGGTGGGACAAGCCGCTCATGACGGATTCCGGCGGGTTTCAGGTATTTTCGTTGGCGCGTAAAGCGTCGCTCGTGAAAATTTCCGATGACGGGGTGGAATTTCAATCGCATTGGGATGGGAGTAAACACGTGTTTACGCCGGAAAAATCGATGGCGTGGCAGTGGGACTTAGGAAGCGACATCCATATCGCCTTCGATGACTGCACGGCCTATCCCGTGACCCGAGGGGCGGCAGAGAAATCGCTCGCGCGAACACACGCATGGGCGGTGCGGAGTTTAACTGCACACAAGCTTCTTTCTTCCCGGCTGGGATCCCGGGTCAAGCCCGGGATGACAAAGCGGCCGTATCAGGCGCTGTATGGTTCGGTTCAGGGGAGTGTGTATGAGGATTTACGCAAAGCATCCGCAAAATTTGTGAGCAGCATGGATTTTGACGGGATAGCAATTGGCGGCGTCTCGGTCGGGGAGACCAAAAAAGAAATGGTGGACGTGCTCGACTGGGTGACCCCGCTTCTGCCGGACGAAAAACCACGGCACCTTTTGGGCGTCGGGGAGATTGATGACATATTTATGATGATCGAACATGGCATCGATACGTTTGATTGTGTTCAGCCGACGAGGCTTGCCAGAGTAGGCACGCTGTACGAAAAACGGGCGGCTATCGATATCACCAAATCGAAATACGAAAAAGATTTTGGGCCGATCGAAAAAAATTGCGTCTGCTATACTTGCCAACATTTTACCCGCGCGTATGTCCACCATTTATTTCATGTCAAAGAACTTTTAGGGTATAGACTTGCGAGCATCCACAATTTACACTTCATTCATCGGTTGGTTGACGAGATACGAGTGGCGATTGAGCGTGATCAGTTCCTTGATTGTAAAGCCAAATGGCTATAAAATAGAAGCATACCCGCCAATGCTTGCTTTGAGCCTTTGGCTACTATTCGTAGACGGCTCAAAGAGCGCATAATAGGCGGGTCTAAGAGTCACTAATCCGACAAGAGTCGGAAAGTGCCTCTAAGAAAGGCGGGAATTTATTATGGGCGGATTTGGAGACATGTACAAAGGCGATAAGCGCAAACTCAAAAAATCGACGCTTGAAAAAAAGGCGCAAAAACAAATGGGCGCGGGTATGGGTTGGCAGCTCCCGCAGGTGGAAATCATCAAAAAGGGCAAGAAAGATTGGTAACCGGTGAATACCCGTATTTATAGACGGACACGTATTTCCTCAACTATTTTTTGGCTCGTGGCTGCGTTTGTAGTTTTGGCAGTCGTTTTTTTTGCGCTGTTTGGCAGACCCGCGTCTCCGTACGGGCGGCAAACCATTGTCGTCGTGGGAAGCCCCATGGTGGTCCTTTCGTGGAATAGTCAGGATGGAACGGCGACGATGGTTACCCTCCCGAGCGACGTTGCAGCCGAAGGGACGCATGGGTATGGTATGTATTCGCTCGAAGCATTTTGGCGTTTGGGCCAGATAGACAAAAAGGACGGCACAGTGCTTTCCGAAAGTTTGAGTGAAACCCTCGGCGTGCCGGTGCCGTGGTACATCGGAGCGAAAAATGGTGTATCGACACACGACGCAAGCACTCCGGATATCGTGAAACAAACGTTTTCCCTCCAAAGTGTCACGGATTTTTTGCGCGGCGCATACCGGACCAATATGCCGTTTTCGCAGTTTGTGCGATTCGCCTGGCTTTTTACTGCCGCCAAACCGCAGCGGGTCCTGACGTTTGATTACCGGTCACAGCCGGATTTTATTGCAGAGCAGGTCACGCTGCCGGACGGATCAATGCAGTGGGTACTAGACCCAGCACGGCTTGATGTGCGGCTTGCCCACGTATTTGAGGATGAACGCATCCGTCGTGAGTCGGTGACGGTGGCGGTTCTCAACACGACCAGCATGCCGTCACTCGGCAGTAGGGCGGCACGTTTTTTGACCAATATCGGTGTTTCCGTGGTGTCCGTCGGCAATGACACGCCCGAGGCAGATGTGTGTACGATCGCGGGCTCACAAGCGGCACGGGTGAGCGTGAGCGCAAAAGTGATTGCGTCTGTATTTGGATGTATAGAGGACGCGGTGACCCCGTCGGACCGGGCGGACCTCACTGTGCGGATAGGGAAGTCGTATACGAAGAGGTTTATACCGAACTAAAGCTCTCCCTGTTCTTCCGGCGCAGCTTCTTCGGTGTCGGTATCTTCACCCGTTGGGGTCATGTCCGGTATTTCGCGTGAGCCGCCTTTGGCAAATGAAACATAACTGGTCGTCGTCGTAAATGACGGCTGTTTGGCAAAGCGTTTGCCCCTCGAAAGTTCGCGGAGCATTACTTTCACGGATTTTTTATCGACGCTTTTGACGATTGCCTGATACGTATTGCCGCCTGCAATCATGCGGTTCAACTTGAAAGACATATCATCGGGGAGTGCGGCCACGTACGTCTGATTGGGGAGTCGCACATCCACGCCGTGCTGTTTTACTTTGAGAAATACTTCTTGTCCGGCCGAGAGCGTGGAAATGACGCTTGTGGGCGCAACATGGATGCATTCGACAATTTTTGTCCGGCCGGGTTCTTCCAAAAATATCATGGGCGACATGACCGACCCGGGTTTTTCTTCGACATCATTTTTCTTGAGCGTGCCGAGCTTTTTGAGATTCTTTGTTGCGATTTGATTGTACTGATCCACCGTAAGTACTTTTTGGAATGCGCGTTTGGCTGCAAGAAATTGTCCGCTTTTGAGAAGTGCAAACCCGAGACGGCACAGGGAGTCGATGTCGGTTTTGCTCGCGGCCAAGATCGCCGTATTGAGGCGGATGGCCTTTTTCCAATCCTGGACAAGTGCGGCTGCAATGGCGTCGTCAGCCGTCGGAATTGGTGAACTCATAACGGATGAGTGTAGCTATTTCTTGAGAAAAGTCAATATAGGAAGTAGAATGAGTACCATGTCCGGTCATTCCAAATGGTCCAAAGTAAAGCATCAGAAAGCGACGACCGATGTCGTCAAGGCAGCGGCATTTACGCGCGCAAGCCACGGTATCACCATTGCAGTCCGCGAGGGGGGCGGCGCTGATCCCGACCGCAATTTTCATCTGCGACTGGCAATCGAAAAAGCCCGCGACGTCAACATGCCAAAAGAAAATATTGAACGCGCAATTGCCAAAGCCGAAGGCGCGGGGGGACTGGCAATCGAACAGATTATTTTGGAGGGGTACGGCCCTGGAGGAATTGCCATCCTGGTTGAGGCGGCGACGGATAACCGGCAGCGTACCGTGTCGCAGGTAAAAAACGTGCTTGAACGGTCGGGCGGGTCTCTCGCCGAACCCGGAGCCGTGAGCTTTCAGTTTGCACGGCGCGGCGTCCTCACTATACACAAAACCGGTCAAACGCTCGACAGTCTCGTGGGTGTCGCTATCGATGCCGGAGCGGATGATGTCACCGAAACCATCGATTTATTTGAAGTGTATACGAATCCGAAAGCGCTCCACGCAGTCAAAAAAATATTTGAAGAGAAGGGGATAGCTATCGAGAATGCGGTCCTCATCATGCATCCGACGATGAGTATACCCGTGTCCGATGCGCATATGTCTGCACTTGAAGAAATTACTAACCTCCTTTCTGAGTTGTCTGATGTACAATCGGTGTATACCAATGTGGCAAACTAACGTATGGCATTTGCACTCATAGACTCAATGAAAAAACGGTACGTTCGGTGGGATAAGCGAACCTGGCTCACCAAACGGCAAGTATTTGTCGGCGTGACCGTCATCCTCACGGTACTCTTTCTTCTGACGCAGCTCGTGCCTCTCGAGACGCGGTATCCGTGTATCATAGGATTATCCATTATTGCATACGGACTTTCTGCGTTTACCCTGCGGGAGGATCTCCATGGCATCGAATGGCTCACGCTCCTCACCATGCCGACGCTTTTTACCGCCGCGATGGCATTATTTTATTTTCTCCTACCCGTGCGGTGGCTTACCCGGCTTCCGGTAGCGGCGCTCTATGGCGTCGGGATGTATGCGCTGCTTCTTACGGAAAATATCTATAATGTGGCCGCAGACCGGACGATTGCACTCCTCCGGGCGGCACATTCCGTGGGATTTTTACTCACGTTACTCACGTATTTCTTGCTTGCCCAGAGCGTCTTGGCGTTTCGGTATGTCGCACCATTTAATGCGCTCGTCATCGGCATCATCAGTTTTTTTCTTGTGTTGTCTGCATTATGGGCGATGGAATTGACTCAACAGGTGAGTAGGCGAGTGTGGCACCTGACGATCGCGACGACGCTGTTTTTGACAAATCTGGTTTGGATATTTTCTTTTTTGCCGACGAAAGCCACGCTGGCTGCACTTCTTTTCACGACGGTCTTTTATAGCGCGGTCGGCATGGGTCAGCAGTACCTCGTCGAAAAGCTCTATAAAAAAACAGTCATCGAATTTTTTGTCGTGAGTGTTATCGTATTTGTGATAACAATTATTGCTACCAGCTGGCGCGGAAACACATAGCAGGCAGGGAAGTAGAGGAGTGGTAGGAGAGTGGGTTTGATATAGTTAAGTCCAGTAGCCTATAATTATTATAGGGCTTGTGGATAATTCTTTTCACGGTATTGAAGTAAGTACTTCACGCTCACTTAGGCATAGTTGAAGCTGCTGTGTGCTTCTCTGAGTACACAATGTATGCGTATTTGTGTTGGTTTAGACTGTCATGACGCTCTATACCCTCGTAGGAGGTTCCGGCATTTCAGCCGGAATCTCGCTTCAAAAGCTCGAGTTTGGAGCATATTGAGGCGCTAAAAAAACCCGAAAGGATGCTTAGCTGCTACTCATGTGCAGGGAGTGCTACATCGAGGCTAAATCTTATACTATAGCGCGTTCTTATGCTCCAAATAGCGACGTGTGGCAGCATGCGAATATAATGCAGTGAGCGATACGTTAGTCTCAAAAATATGCAATTGGAGCACTAGAATGCGCTATTTAGAGCTCCGGTCTAGACGCAGAGGATAAGATGTTGTATGTAGCACAATTGTGCGTTTCCGTGCGCTGCAGCCGGCAATCGTACGCCGAGAAAAAGCGACCGACTTCCGGGGGGTACCGTTTTTGAGGCTACTACTCTAGCAGAGCTAGATCAGGCTTCACCTGATGCCCGTTATACGAAATTCACTGCCGTGTTTACAGAAGGGAATATTTCTCCTCTATGTCGCACAATAATACTTTTGCGACGTCTGGCACGGGTGTTCAGGCTGATGTCCATTATGACGACCTTTCTGACGCGTACGCATATTTGCTATTTGCACCGTTTATCTCTGTGTATCTCCGTGATGATTTTTTATCTCTATTCTCTGTTTAATAGTAACAATATTTTTTTGTTATCCGTTGACCCGTCTCTGTAATTTTCGTGAAATACGAATTGTGAAATTTCCCGTTGTTTCGCGCTAAAATCGTTATGAGGGTACATGGTAGATGACCAACTGAGCATGCCCTCCGTATACAGGCCGTCCTAGGTCACTACAGGGGCTTCCAGTCGAGGCTAAGTTGTGGGTAATGTTATTTGGTTAAAACGCCTGCTTTTTGTAGGATTTCCCTTGCCAAAAAGTAATTATTTGCGTGATCCGTTTTTGGTTCCACCAGTATCCACATGTCGTCACGGTTTTTGAAAAGTTGTAATAGTTCGATCATTTGCTTTTTATTTGGTACCGCAGTATCGGTCGACAAAATCGGATTGTCCAGTGAATCATGGTAATCGACGCCGTTATACGGCGGCACCACAAATCCCAGATGGACAAGGCGCGTTTGTGGCGCCAGGACGCGGCTGGTCTTATAGAGAAAGTCCCAGACCTCGCGCGAGTTTTCGCTACGGATATTGCAGGCCGTATGGCATAGGTCGTTGGCAATAAAATATCCGCGGGCCGACAGATCGGCCAAAACCGTGATGGGCATCTGATGGATGTCCAGCGCCTTTGTCCGGTCGCGGTATGGATTCCAACTTGGTGTGTCACGCATCGGGACCGTCTCAACGGTCAAAACCACGTTTCGGGACGTTGCATAGTCATTGAGTCGCATGACATTGTCCATAAATTTTTGTTGCCTAATTTTAGGATCGCTTGGTTTACCCACAACGCGGATGTTCATCGTGGCAAAATCAACAGACAGTGCGGTATACAAATCCGGATGAATGTTTACGTAGGCGAAGTGGTTTTGGGCGGCAACATCGATGGTGCGAGTGACCAGGGGCGACGAGCTATCCGCTAAAAGTCCGTCCGATACGCCCCAAAAGTGCAGCCCCACGTCGATCTTTTTTCCGGCCAGGTACGCAAACAGCTCGTCGTAACTTTCTGGTTTAGACGCGTTATACCAGACTTCGACCATCTGGGGGTGAGCCGACTCGATGTCCCGTTTGTAGTCATTGCCGGGAGCGATTTTAATACCGAGTTTCATGAATTAAGTATATCAGAGTATTGACATTTTGTGCCACGTCGTACAATCTGGTAATAGATATGGAAAAAGATCTTGACGCACTCGTAAAAGATTTCCTCGAATATCTGGAAATTGAGCGGAATGTGTCGCAGCTGACTATCCGCAACTACGCGCATTATTTACACCGGTTTGTGGAGTACCTGAAAGGTTCTTCCCTCTCCCCTGCCGTGAAAACTGTGAAAACTCCAAAGGATATCACTGCTGATTCGATCCGGGAATATCGTTTATATTTATCACGATTTACCGATAAAAATAATCTGACACTCAAACGCGTGACGCAAAATTATCATCTCATTGCACTCCGGAGCTTCCTGAAGTACCTATTAAAACGGGATATTGCGGTCGTAGCACCGGAAAAAATTGACCTGCCGAAGGCGGAAAGCAGGTCGATAAAATTTTTGGAACGCGAACAGGTCGAGCGACTTCTCAATATGCCCGATAACCCGCGAGATAAAGCAATTTTAGAAATGCTTTTTTCCACGGGACTACGCGTTTCGGAACTGACGCACCTCAATCGCGATCAAATTAATTTTGACCGCCGGGAGTTTGGGGTGATCGGAAAAGGAAGGCGTGCGCGGTTGGTATTTTTATCAGAATCGGCAGCAGGGTGGGTCAAAAAATATCTGGATGGACGGGAAGACGCGGATAACGCATTATTTATCCATTATTCAGGGAAAAAAGTCGAGTCGTTACGCCTCTCCCCGCGGAGCGTCCAACGGCTCGTTGAGAAATACGTCAAAAAGGCGCGGTTGCCTATCAAAATCACACCACACGGATTGCGCCACAGTTTTGCCACGGATCTTTTGACCGGCGGGGCGGATTTGCGGGCCATCCAGGAAATGCTTGGGCACAAAAACGTCTCGACGACGCAGATATACACACATATCACCAATCCGCAACTGAAAGAGATTCATAATAAATTTCACAGAAAATAATGAACATTGTTGTATTGTATTCTTTGCCAACGAGACGCGCGCTTGCTAGCCCGTACGCCGATACCGAACAGGATACGGTAGAATCGGCGGCTGAAGTGGCGCGTGCCCTGATTGAAAAAGGCGCAACGGTCACGCTTCTGCCTGTGGACGAGGATCACATTTCTCGTATTTCAGACATCCGGTCGGATGTCGTATTTAACATTATTGACTGGACGGGCCTGGACAGCCCGCTTTCGGACCGTGCACTTGCGCTAGTTGAACAGCTGCATATTCCATGGACGGGTGCCACGAGAGCCAATTATGTGATGACCAGTGATAAGATGACGATGAAATCCTCGCTTGTGGAGAATGGACTCCCAACCGCACGGTTTCAGATATTTGAACGCGGGGACGAATCGCCAAGAAAAGATTTTCAATTTCCGGTCATTGTGAAACCAGCGCTGGAACACTGCAGCATAGGGCTGACAAAAGACGCGATTGTTCCTGATGCCGCGACACTCATCACACGAGTACAGGAGAGGATTCGCACTTTTCACGAATCAATGGTTGTCGAAGAGTTTATCAGCGGGCGTGAATTTCAGGTGACGGCTGTAGAGCTTCCGGACGGGCTCCGAGTGCTTCCGCCTGCAGAGATTGTGTTTGACGGGAATGACGCAGATTCGATGTTGACGTATGACAGCCGGTGGGATGATGCGACCGTCGAGTATAAAACGTCGCACGTCGCCCTTGCCGTATTGTCGCTACCACTTCTACAGACGATTGAAGCCGTCACAAAAAAAACGTTTGCCGATCTTTCGTACCGCGATTACATTCGTCTGGATATCCGGACACGGGGCGCAGATATATTTATATTGGAGGCAAATGCCAATCCGGGACTTTCGGATGATATGGAATACGGGATGACGTTATCATACAAAGCGGCCGGGTGGACGTTCGCCGATTTTGTGTGGAAAATCGTCGAATCAACTATCAGACGGTCTCGTCAGGCGTGAATACGTGACTCGTTTCAATATCAAATTTCGGCAAATCTTTCGGGTCCCGTGCCATCACGAGCATGAGCTGTTTTTGCCAATTTTTGACCAGGTGAAAACGCTTGCTGTGGGCCGAATTTTTCCTCCGCTTCAGGTCAAAATCCATCCAGCGTGCGCGAAAGTCTGCCCACGCGTAGGACTTTTTTTGCGCGCTGGCACTATCTAAAAGGACGATTCTGCTTTGGCTGGGACGATACGAAGACACGACGGCCCAATGGCCAGAGTCGGGGTGCGGCTGGTCTTTTTCGTCCAGGTCGTAGAGATAGGATACGAGAACTGCGCGAACCTGATTTTGTTTATATTTGAGGGCACTTTGTACGTGCGAGAGTGTGGCATATTCGACGACCAGTACGGAAAATCCGAGTTTGTTGGCGGCGCGGATCATATTTTTGGTGCTGGTGCCGTTTCTATTTGTCCCGCAAAGCTCCATGAGAGATGAAAGAGACTTCCGTTTCCCAAAAATAGAAAGCGCGTGTTTGAGCGCTGTCGGACCGCACGTTGTGTCGTCCGGCTGCTGAATTGGTTTGATATGACTTCTGCCCATAGTGGAGCTCTATTCTACTCCCATGGGATGGTGAGAACAAGACCTATAAAAAGGCCCTTTTACTGGATTTGGTAGCTTAGGGTCACTGTTACCGTGACCTCGTTTGTGCCTGGCTCGACCTGGGTAGGCGCACCGGCGCCAAGTCCTACCTCGGCTTTTGCCATCATGGGGATAGGGCGCGGAGCCCCTCCGAAATCTTCGGAATAGTTGATGATTTTACCCAGGGTAAAGCCGGCGATTTTGGCCGCGTTTTCCGCTTTGAATTTGGCATCAGCGACCGCTTTTTGACGGGCATCGTTTTGCGCTTTTGTTTTATCGTTTACGTCAAAACTAATCCCTCCGACCTGATTGGCTCCGGCTGCGGTAGCGGCATCGATGACGGCATTTGCTTTATCAATCGCGCGCACTTTAATCGTCAAATTGGTGGATGCCTGATAGCCGGTGATCCGCTGCGCCCCGCCGTTATAGTCGTACATCGGGTTTATGTTGTACCCGCTGGTCTGGATATCCTTGGCGTCGACGCCTGTGGATTTTACCGCGGCAGAAACGGCGTTGATGTTTTTATTCAATTGATCTTGTACCGCCTTCACTGAAGGCGCCTGCGCCTGTACGCCAACACTCACGAGGGCGATGTCGGGAGGTGCATTTACCTTGCCTTCGCCGGTCACGCTGAACGTGTCGGTTTTTGTGGTGGAAATACTATTGACAGAAAACGGGATGGGACCGGCAAGTTTGGTGTAGGCAAAAAGTGCGATGAAAAATAGAATGACTGCCCCGCCGATATTTTTCATAATGAGGGATGAGCTATTTTTTTGACTTTTGTTTCTAATACATCTACTCGATCCTCGATGTCATTTATTTGTTCATATTTTCCCATTTGCAGAGACATTTCCTCTTTTGTATCTTGAAATTCTTTCATCATGCTATCCAATTTTTCGGTTAATCGTTTTTCCGATGAATGAATTTCTTTTTGTACAATTTCTTGCACATCCATTTTTGTTACCGGTGCTACTTTCATATGATGAGTATATCACGAAGAAAGAGAGGTGCGTCAATATCATTTTTGTGCTGCTTTTACCAGATTTTGCATGAGCGAGGCGATGTTGACGGGGCCCACGCCGCCGGGGGTTGGTGTATAAAAAGAGGCAATGTTCTCTATGTCGTTTTCGTCGTAATCCCCGTGCAGCTTGTCATCCTCCCCGCGAGATAACCCGACAGACAAAAGGATGGCGCCGGGCTTTACGCTGTCGGAGGTGATCACGTGTTCTTTGCCGACACAGGAAATGAGAATGTCCGCAGTTTGCATTATTCCTTTGGGGTTTGGGGTGGTACTATAAAGTACCGACATCGCACATTGTTGTTTTGCAAAGGCCTCGGCAATGGGTTTTCCCGCTGTCTCCCCTCTTCCGACAATAACGATATTTTTTTGACGATAATCAACATGGATGTTTTGTAATAGTGCAAAGATTGCCATAGTAATGGGAACGTCAAACGGGGAATTTTTTTCAAATCCGTCGATGTCTTTGCCGGAAGAAACGGTTGCCGTGAGGCTGTTGATTATTGGTCGCTGCACGATGAGACCGTGAACGGACGAATCATCATTGTACATTTGTACGCGGGCAGTCAGCTCCTTTTGTGTGGTAGTTGCCGGTAGATGCTCAAAAATGAACCTGCCGCCAATTCTTTCGGTCGCCTTTTGCTTCTGACGGATGTACGCGAGCGAATCCGAGTTATCCCCTACCAGGATAACCGCAAGCGTAGGCACGATTCCCTGCTCTTTGAGTGCCGCCACCCGTGCGGTTAAATCCGTAAATATTCCGTCCGCAAGCGCTTTTCCATCGATCTTCATAGGTATATTTTAGCACAATGGTTGTTAACTTTTTTGAAGAATCACGCCTCGGTGATGATTCATGAAGGGAAAACTCATCTGACTCGGATTACCAAGATTTACTTGTTGAACCGAGCGCATCGGCTGATGTAAATCTTCCGATAGTCTGTCGTAATATGACTCATCGTTCAGACACCCTGATCCGATAAAGTGCCCGTGAGGCTTCAGGACGCGGCTTATTTCATCCATCAGACCCTCCTGTAATTGCTTTGATAAGCTGACAATCTCAAATGCCATAATTGTATCAAGATAGTTGTCCGGAAAATGCTGTTTTAGGGCATACTGTGCTCCCCATGAATATGATGCGATGCGCGTTTTTACTCTGCGTATGTCTTCTATATTGGTGTCTATGTCGCCGTCAAGGTAATTAGATGGATGGGTAAATAATTCACCATCACAGCAAACGAGCAGATTAATTGCGGGGCGGATAGTCTGAAAACGTGATTTGCTGGTGCAAACGAGTATTCGTTCAGGAAACGCCGGACCCTGTCCGATGATCATGACGTTCCCGGCCAGATGTTTATCTACTATGGCAAGGGGCGCGACGGTCTGGGCGAACCGCTGAAAGATGGTCATGTACCGCTCATGTTCTATCTGTCTCGCGACTTTTTCGCCAACAGACAAAGACTCCTTCTGGGTCATAATAACGGCCTATTATACGCTTTTTAGCGCTAAAATTCAGAAAAGGAGATTCACCGAGATTTGGCGTAGATCTCAGGGAGAACGATGGCGGCGACGATGAGACTGCCGCCGAGCATGGTCATGAGGGTAATCGTTTCGCCGTAAAAAAGCCAGGCAAAAAATATGGCAAAGAGTATTTCCGCAAGCATGATGATTGAGCCGATCTGGGCTTCGATATATTTAAATCCGTTGACCATGAGCATGCCGGTCGCGACAAAAACGATGCCGATCCCAAAACTTGCGGCCCAAGGAAGCGTGACGGCGGGCATTGTCCACTGCTCGCGGGCGACAAAGCTCGCCACCAGGTACATGCCAAGGGCCAACGTTTCATCCCACCAGGTGATGTAGCTCGTGTCATATGTTCCGGATATTTTTTTAGAGATTACGTCCCACACGGCTGTCGAGACTCCCGTGAATACGGCGAGTGCAAAATAGAACGGGCTTATGGTGCCCGCGTTTATCTGGTAGATAAGGAGGAGTCCGACGATAGCGAGTCCAAGGGACACAATCTTTATTTTTGTGAGCCGCTCATCATACCAGTAATGTCCGAGAATGTAGCCTGAGAGCACTGACCCTGCATAAAAAAGAAAATAGGATGTTCCAAACGGAACTTTCAAAATGGTATAAAAATAGGCTAAAAATGCAGTTACCCCCGCAACCGCCCGAATGAGAAAGACGGGGATATCTTTTGCAGCGAGGGGCTTCCATGCATGGCGGACGGTAACGATCACGAGAAGGATGATGACCGTAGCCAGGCTTCGGGTAATATTTTGATAAAAAATCGGAATCGTGAGCCCGACGGTCCGCGCAAAAATACCGATAACACCATAAAGAAGCGTCGCGGTGACGAGCTGGATCGCACCTCTCATCACGTGCGGAGATATTTTAGCCATAAGAGAAGTATAGCATGGAGATATTGTTGAAACAGAGATTATTTTGTCGAGTTATTAATTGTGATATAGTGAATACATTCTGTTTTAATGTTTTAAAACATTAAAACAATATTCTGTGACGCAGATATCGAAAAATCCACTCCCGAAACATCTGGAAACCCAGATGTTATCCCTTTTCCGACTGGCACTTGTCAATATTGATTCGGAAAAAACCGCTGCTGAATTATTAGATGATTTACTCTCTCCTACGGAAAAAATTATGTTAGGAAAGCGATTGTCTATCGCCTTTTTACTTGATCAGGGATGTGATCAGCGGACGATACATACGATTTTGCATGTAAGTGTAACAACGGTGAACAATGTAAACTACTGGTTACAACAAAAAGGTAACGGATATCGCCGGGCAATCCGGATGATCCGGCGTGAAGAAAAATGGGTGAAATTTTTTGATAAATTAGAGTCTGCCCTGCGGGGGTTTCTATCGGAAAAAGCATGGCGTGAGCAAGCACACCGGCTTTAAAGATTGGTAGTGACATGTTTTAATGTTTTAAAACATTAAAACATGATATTAAGGCATATGGAAGTAGTCGTAGGTACGAACACCCAGATAGACGAGGCCGACAAAGCCTTCGGTTATTCCCAAGCCGGGTGATATGTTGATCGTGAGAACGGTTGTGACAAGCATTGCCGGCATAAAGTAATGATCAAACGTGGTTAATTTATCACCCCATTTGGGCTCCGGTCCGTTGTAATACACGGGAGGATTGATTGAAACTGAATTTTTTCTGGATTCAGAATGTATACCCCCCCTCATTATTCCGTGTGAGTGGCGTTCAATGCGTCTTCCGTGACGGCCTTCAAATCCCATAGATTATTTTGTCAGGCAGGTGGCGGCAGCGATCGTATCACTTTTATCAGTAAACCGCATTAAAATAACTCCCGATGTTGCGCGGCCGAGGCGCGGGACACTGTTGATCGGCAGCTTCACGACCTGACCGTGAACAGATGTGAGAATGACACTATCGGTATCTGCGGGCACGATCTGGGAGACGACGACTTTGCCGGTCCGGTCCTTTACCTCTGCGACCTTCACGCCCTGCCCGCCGCGTTTTTGTTTGGGGAAATCGCGGATTGCCGTCTTTTTGCCGATACCTTTTTCCATGATGGTCAGGAAATCCGCTTTTTTGGTTTCGTCGTTGATCACGTCTACCGAAACGACAAAGTCATTTCCCTTAAATAGTATGCCGCGGACGCCCATAGTGTCGCGTGCCGTCGCCCGGACTTCCGATTCACTAAAGCGGATGGATTTGCCATCGTGCGATACGAGGAGAATATCATCGACGCTACTGGTAAGCCTGGCCCAGGTAAGTTCGTCATCTTTTTCCAGTTTGATGGCTACCAGGCCGCTGCGGCGGATATTTTCGTATTCGGTTAATTTAGATTTTTTGACCGTGCCGTGTTTGGTCGCCATGAGGATAAATTTGACGCCGCTTTCCTTTTGTTCATCCTTTTTCAGGCTGTAGGTCAGAACCGACGTGACTTTCTCGCCGGACTCGATATTAATTAAATTCACGACGGCCTGCCCTTTGGCTTGTCTACTCGTCTCCGGGATATCCCACACGCGCACCTGGTACACGCGGCCGCGGTCGGTGAAAAAGAGCATGTTGTCGTGGGTTTTGGCGGAGACGATTTTATCGATCGTATCCTCCTCTTTGGTCGTCATGCCGATGACGCCTTTGCCGCCACGCTCTTGCATCTTGAACGTGCCACGCGGAAGGCGTTTGATGTAGCCCGATTCGCTCATGGTGATGATGACGTCTTCGTTGGCGATGAGCTGTTCCTCGCTAAATTCGCCGACTTTACTCTTAAATACGCGGGTCCGGCGCTGGTCACCGTATTTTTCTTTGAGTTTGTTGAGTTCGTCTTTGACCACCTTAAGAATTTTTACCGGATGTGCCAAAAGATCGGTGAGGTAGCTAATCGTTTCGCGGATCATGGCCAGTTCGTCTTCGATTTTTTGGCGTTCGAGGGCCGCCAAACGCCGGAGTTGCATATCCAGAATAGCGATCGTCTGGATTTCGGACAAGCCGAATTTGCTCATCAATTTCACTTTTGCTTCATCGGCGTCTTTACTTTTTTTGATAATCGCAATCACTTCGTCGATGTGGTCGACGGCGATTTTGAGTCCTTCTAAAATGTGTTCGCGTGCGCGAGCTTCTTTGAGTTCAAACTCGCTACGGCGGCGGACGACATCATGGCGGTGCTTGATGTATTCTTCCAAAATTAACTTCAGTGAGCACGTTTGCGGCGTATTATCGACGAGGGCGACCATGTTTACGGGGAACGTGGTCTGGAGCGCGGTGTGCTGGTAGAGATTGTTGAGGACCTGTTTAGGACGCGCATCGCGCTTAAGTTCGATGTACACGCGGATGCCGCGCCGATCGGACTCGTCGCGCAGATCAGAGATGCCCTCAAGTTTTTTTTCGTGGACGAGGTCAGCAATACGGGCAACGAGGACCGCTTTATTTACCTGATACGGAAGTTCCGTGATGGCGATTGCTGATTTGCCCTGGCCGATGTCTTCGATTTCGGCTTTGCCGCGCATCACGATTTTGCCGCGGCCGGTCGTGTAGGCGGCTTTAATTTCATTTATATCGTAGATGGCGCCGGCTGTCGGGAAATCCGGTCCCTGTACGTGCTCCATGAGTTCATCGATCGTGATATCAAATTCAAACTGCGTATCGGATTTGACTTCCGCCACCCCCGCCGTCGATTTTTTCTTGGCGAGCTTTACTTTATCGATCATGGCGCCGATGGCTGAGGCGACCTCGGTGAGATTGTGCGGAGGAATTTTTGTCGCCATACCCACGGCAATGCCCTCAGAACCCATCAGGAGCAAATTCGGAAGTTTGGCAGGTAAATAGACAGGTTCGTCGATCGTGCCGTCAAAGTTCGGGATAAATTCGACGGTATCTTTTTCGATATCCAAAAGCATTTCGTCCGAAATCGCGCTTAATCGGCACTCGGTGTACCGCATGGCAGCGGGCGGATCGCCGTCTATGGAGCCGTAGTTTCCCTGCCCGTCCACAAGCGTGTAGCGCATGGAAAAGTTTTGGGCCAGACGGACGAGGGCTTCGTAGACCGGTGCGTCACCGTGCGGGTGATATTTTCCAAGCACTTCTCCGACGACGGATGCGCTTTTTTTGTATTTGCTCGTGTGATGCAAGCCCGTCTGATGCATGGCAAACAGGATCCGGCGGTGGACGGGTTTGAGGCCGTCGCGGACGTCCGGGAGCGCGCGCGCCACGATGACGCTCATGGCATAGTCGAGGTACGACTTCTGCATTTCCTGTATGATGTCCGACTGATTTATTTTCCCTATATTCATAAGCAACTTAGTGAAGGAACCCAGCAATAAGTAGCGCCACGATATTGGCCACTTTGATCATGGGATTGATCGCCGGGCCTGCCGTATCTTTGTACGGATCCCCTACCGTGTCCCCTGTGACGGCTGCCTGATGCGCCGGAGACCCTTTGCCACCCAGATGCCCCTCCTCAATATATTTTTTCGCGTTATCCCACGCGGCTCCGCCTGTGGTCATCGACAGGGCGACGAATAGCCCGGTGACGATCGTGCCCATGAGAAACCCTCCGAGAGCAGACGCGCCCAGCGTAAATCCGACGACGACCGGGACAGCAACAGGCAGAAGTGCCGGTACGATCATTTCTTTGAGTGCGGCGGTCGTGACGATGTCCACTGCGCGGCCGTACTGTGGCTTGGCTTTGCCCGTCATAATTCCTTTTATCGTTTTAAACTGCCGGCGTACCTCGACGACCACGGCTCCCGCTGCTTTGCCGACCGCTTCCATGGCAAGCGCGCCAAAGAGGTACGGCATTGCTGCTCCAAGCAAAAGTCCTACAACCACGCGTGGGTCGGAAAGACTAAAGACAAGATTGCCGCTGAGTTCCTGTGTGTAGGAGGCAAACAAGACGAGCGCAGCCAGTCCTGCAGATGCGATCGCGTAGCCTTTGGTCACCGCTTTGGTTGTGTTGCCGACCGAGTCGAGCGCGTCCGTAATTTCGCGGACATGTTCGGGTTGATTCGTCATTTCGGCGATGCCCCCCGCGTTGTCCGTGATGGGACCAAACGCGTCAATGGCGACCACTATTCCCGTTAATGAAATCATAGCCATGGCGGCGACTGCGACTCCGTAAAGTCCTGCCAAACCGAATGCGGCAAGCATCGCGGCAGCAATCAGGATGACTGGGGCGATGGTTGATTTCATCGAGAGGGCCAGTCCCGCGATAATATTGGTTCCGTGACCGGTGCTACTGGCTTCTGCCAAGTGCTTAATGGAGCCATAGGACTTGCTGGTATAAAATTCCGTGATGGCGACCATACCGACGGTGACGGCGATGCCGATGAGACTCGACAGGTAGAGATTCATGCTCGAGTATGCGCCGTTTCCTGCCATGAGCATGGTCGTGATAAAGTAGAAAAATATCGCGCTTATTACCGATCCCACGATGAGACCGCGGTACAAAGCAGGCATAATTTTTTTATCTTTACCCAGCGACACAAACATCGTGCCCACGATAGATGCGACCACACCCGCCGCGCCGACGACCATCGGAAAATAGATAGCGTTGGCAAAATTCGGGAGTAACAAGTGCCCCAAAAGTATGGTGGCCACAGCCGTGACAACGTACGTTTCAAATAAATCCGCAGCCATACCGGCATCGTCACCGACGTTATCGCCGACAAGGTCTGCAATGACTCCGGGATTTCTGGGATCATCCTCGGGGATGCCTTTTTCAATCTTCCCGACCATATCGGTGCCGACGTCTGCGCCTTTGGTGTAAATGCCGCCGCCGAGTCTGGCAAAAACAGAGATTAACGATCCGCCGAAGCCGAGGGCGACGAGCGGTTTGAGATCAAATCCGGATGCTGCTCCGCGACCAATAATAAGGTACGTGACAGCGACCGAAAAAAGTGCGAGGCCGGCAACCATGAGGCCGGTCACCGATCCGCCGGAAAACGCGACTGCGAGGGCTTCTTTGAGTCCGGTTTTGGCAGCCTGTGCCGTACGGATGTTGGCGCGTACGGATATATTCATGCCCACAAACCCTGCAGCAGCGGAAAGTGCCGCGCCGATGGCAAATGCGATGGCGCTATACATGCCCAGCGTAAAATATAAAAACGCCACGATGGCGACGGCCAAAAATCCGATCGTTTGGTATTCGCGTTTGAGAAATGCCCGCGCGCCTTCGGCGATGGCTTCGGCGATGGCGTTCATGTCCGGTGTGCCGGTCGGGAGTTTGATAATTTTCCACGAAAGAAACAGTCCATAGAGGACAGAGAGTATACCTGCTCCGAGAGATAACGTGACAAAATTCATAGAACTCCTTTCAATAATTCCTACCTATTATATATCTAATGTCGCCGATTTCGCATGCGTTTGGATAAACCGCTTGCGGGGCGGCACTTCGTCGCCCATAAGCATCGAAAATACACCGTCTACCGCTGCCGCATCTGCAATCGTGACCTGCCGCATCACGCGGTTAACTGGATTCATGGTCGTTTCCCAGAGCTGTTCCGGATTCATTTCTCCCAAACCCTTATACCGCTGGATACTGGGCACGCCTTTGAGCTCTTTGCTGTGGGTTTTTACCACGCTGTCGCGCTCTTCATCCGAATATGCGTAAAACGACTGTTTCCCCCAGCTTATTTTGAACAGCGGCGGTTGCGCGATGTAGAGATGTCCTTTTTCGACAATATACGGCAGGTGTCGGTAGAAGAAGGTGAGGAGGAGTGTCATGATGTGCTCGCCGTCGACGTCCGCATCCGTCATGATGACCACGCGGTGGTAGCGGAGTTTTTCGGGATTGAGCGAGTCTGCAATCCCCATCCCGAGGGCGATGACAAGCGCTTTGAGTTCTTCAAATTCGATAATTTTGTCGAGTCTGGCGCGCTCGGTGTTCAAAATTTTCCCACGAAGCGGCAATATGGCCTGGAATTTGCGGTCGCGGCCCTGTTTGGCCGATCCGCCTGCGGAGTCGCCCTCGACGATAAACAGTTCCGATACCGACGGATCTTTTTCCTGACAGTCGGCAAGCTTTCCAGGAAGTGATGCTCCTTCGAGCGCGCCTTTGCGGATGACGGCATCTTTAGCGGCCTTTGCAGCTAGACGGGCTTTGGCGGCCAAAAAGACTTTCTCAAGAATAGCTCTGCCGTCGGACGGATTTTCTTCAAAATACGTATCGAGGCCTTCCTTTACTGCGGACTGCACAAACGGTTGTACTTCGGTGTTGCCGAGTTTTTCTTTGGTTTGGCCCTCAAATTGCAGATATTGGGATGGCATTTTTACATACACGACAGCGGTGAGACCCTCACGCGTGTCGTCACCGGTTATTGAGTCGTCGCCGTTTTTGGCAACGCCCGCTTTTTTGGCGTAATCATTGATCGCACGGGTCAAGGCCATGCGGAATCCGGTAAGGTGCGTACCGCCTTCCGGCGTGTGTATGACGTTGACGTAGGATTCCGTATTTTCTGAAAAGCCGTTATTGTACTGAATCGATACGTCGACCGTCATTTCCCCATCTGCCGACGTTTTGGACACCATGATCGCCGGGTGCAATATCGTTTTATTGCGGTTTAACGCTTTGACGAGGGACGTGATGCCGCCTTCAAAATAATAGTTGGCTTCTTCACCCGAGCGTTCATCTTTCAGGTGAAACGCGAGTCTTGCAATGAGGTACGCGCGGTCGCGGATGTATTTTTTGGCGGTATCAAAATTGAGCGCAATCCCCTCTTTGAAAATTTCCGGGTCCAGGAGAAATGTCGTGGTTGTTCCGGTATCCCTGGCTTTCCCGATTTTTTTCACCGGACCCTTGGCAATTCCACGGGAATATTCCTGCGTGTATGCTTCTCCGTCACGATGCACTTCTACGGTGACCGCGCTTGAAAGCGCATTGACGACCGATGCACCCACGCCGTGCAGGCCGCCGGATACTTTGTACGCTTTGCCTTCAAATTTGCCGCCCGCATGAAGTTTGGTCATGACGAGTTCTAAAGCAGATACTTTATATTTCGGATTTTTATCGACCGGGATGCCGCGGCCGTCGTCTTTGACGGTGACACTTTCATCTTTGTGGATCGTGACCCAGACGTTTTTAGCAAATCCTGCGAGCGCTTCATCTATAGAGTTGTCGACGATTTCGTTGAGACAATGTTGCAGTCCGACGGCGGAGGTGGAACCGATGTACATGGCGGGGCGCTTCCGGACGGGCTCTAGTCCTTCGAGGACGACGATCTGCGCACCCGTATATTTATCTGAAGTTTTTGCCATACAAAGAAAAAAACGAGCCTACACAAGCTCTAAAAATATTGTACACGATACGCACGATGTTGTCTAGGGAAATCTGTGGATTTTGCATCTTTTATTCTTCACGTATAAGAGGTAACTAACTCAAATTTTTAACTTTTTAAGAATTGTTTTGTATTTCCTCCGCTGTAATACCGAACATATACAAATTTTTTGCCAGGGTTTTTACTCTCGAGTGATTTTCTCCGTATCTATTTTTCAGGCTTAAATATCTGTTTATTTGAAGGATTTTTATAACCTCTTTTTGGGTTATTGTCCCACTACGAAAATCGATTTCCCCGAAAAGTGTTTGACCTACCCATTCTGTGTTAGCTTCTTTTGTGCCGGTTCTTCTCGACCTAACTGCGACCAAAGATGCTCCAGTGTTCTCCTGTAAATACGGGATCGCTGTTAATATTGAGCTTAACTCTTTTGGACTGTCATCCATTATAATAATAGCATGAATATGTGTTCCTAAAGGATGACCAAAATCAAGTTTTGTTCTTTGCTTGATTCTTAACTTTATAAGCTCTTCAATAAATCTACCCTTTGGTATTCTTGATAACCATATTTGGTTTACTAATAAATCGGGAATATTCTTTAACAGCTCAAATATTTTTAACAATTGATACTCAGGTTCACCATAAGTGACGACCCCAATATTCACCTGCTGAATTGAATCGTTTGTTTGAATTATGGACGCTGCTGCGGTTATTGTTTCTTCGTAATAGGGAGGGTTAATCATTGATTGAATAAAAATGGTTTCTATTCCTTTTGACCACGTAATTTTTTCTTTTAAGATCATTTTTTTGTCGTGTATTCTAAAATAGAACGGATCTGTGGGTTTAAAATTTTCTTCTCCATTCAATTCGTTTTTTATCCTATCCAAGGTTTTTTCAACTCTTGTCACCTCATCTTCCATGACAATTTCTTCGCCATTCTTTTTTCTTTCTGCTGATTTATTTAATTCATTTGTTGCCCAATTAAGCGCTGACATGTGGCTATTCGCATGATATGAAGGTCCAAATCCCTCTTTACTTTCCCATCGAGAAAATTTATCAGTTTTTTCTATAATTCTTTTTAAATTTTCGTCTGTTGTGTCAATGCCGAGATTTAATACGTACTCTTTATACAAGTCAAACCGTTTATCTTTGGCTTCGCTCGTTCCGACAAGAGCATCATCATAGTCAAACATAAACCAATCACCGTATGCTATTGGTTTTAGCCGTTCACTTTGTAAAAGAAATCCGGTATTGCCGACGGGAATAATATCGTAAAGACCTAGTCGATCTTTATATCTTTCGATTAGGAGAGATATTTTCCTTATTATTACTTGTTGATTGCGTTCTACCGCCTCAAATTCGATCATGGTTGGATTATAGCAAATTGATCAACAAAGACACAATTTTATACAGTTTGATATGAATATCGAGGCTAAAATTTACCTATAAGACTAAATTAAAACTTAGATCCTTGAAACCGTTTCATTTTTTTGTTTACCTTGATTAATGATAAAAAAGGGCTTATAATAGAATAAATTGGGTTAATCTTTTGGGATATAATATATCCTATTTAACTTGAAAATGGTACAATAAACGTATGAAAAACTCTGAATTGACACAATCATGGAAAACAATATCCTCTGAGGTAGTTCATGAAAATAAATGGTTTAAAGTTCGCAAAGATTATGTGATTCGACCTGGTGGCGTTGAAGGAGAATATTTTGTTGTTGAAAAAAAGCCAGTCGTTTTCATCGTTGCGTTAACAGAAAAAAAAGAGATTTATCTCATTAATTTATTTCGCTACACAACAAAACAACAATCTTGGGAAATTCCGGCTGGGGCTACGGATGAAGGCGAAACTGGTTTAGAGGCAGCTAAACGAGAACTTCAAGAAGAAACGGGGTTACGTGCGAAAAAATGGATTGAAGTAGGACAAACTCAATATGCAAATGGAATATCGAATGGAATATGTCAAATATATCTTGCGCAAGACCTTGAGGAAACAAATGATAATAGTCAAAAACAAGAAGGAATAGGAAACATGCAAAAAGTCAGTTTTGATCAGGTGCTCGATATGATCAAAAACAATGAAATTACAAATGGACAATCTATTTCTGCAATTATGCTGGCTGGTTTAAAGTTAAGATTATTGGGCACACCTACGACTCTTTCAAAAGAAAAAAGTACTGCGATTACATAAAGGCTCCATATCCTTCGTCCATTATTTCTTGTTCATCAGGGGCTTTTCTTTTTCCATCCAAATATTCCTCTACCCCCAGATTTGCTGTGGTATGTCTACAAAAAGCCTTATTGCAAGTACCTGCTAATTGTTCAGCATTCATTCTTTCTGCTATTTCTTTATGTCGTTTACTTCCCCAAATCTCTGCCCACGGTTGTTGATTGATATTTCCAACTGAGTATTCAATATTTCCGATTTCGGGATTACCGAGGTACACATCTCCTTTTGCATCAATAACTCCAAAGTGACCCTGTGTTGTCGAATAACATGACCGTGTGATTTTATTGGTAAGCTGTCTTAATTGTAAAAAATTTGCAAATTTTTGAAGATCGGCATCTTGAGGATAGTTAGCAACAATGAGATTAAACAATTCTGCTTTTTGATCGGATGAAAGTTCGGCTTGATCCTCAGTCGGGGTTGTTTCTCCATAATAAATATCTTGTACTAAACGAATAGCAATAATGTCTATTTTTAAATCGTCACGCCAATAATGAACTAAATCAGGAAGTTGTAAGTAATTGGTTTTATCTACCATAATCTTAGCGTTTACTTTCAATCGCCCTAATGCTACAGGACCATTCTCTTCACGAAATCCATTTCTCATTTCCATAACAGTACGGACATTCGTATCTATTTTATGAAATGTATTATTTTGATGCACTGACTCCGTAGACGTTTCATCAAAACCCACTGCGCTGATGGATATAAGCCGTAACGTCCCTAATAATTCAGTGTTTTTGGTAAATTTATTAAGCAACACTGCGTTCGTTTGTAGAAAAACATCACTAAATTGTGAAGCCCGTTCGATCGCCTCTACTATATATGGAGCAGTTAATGGTTCTCCGCCTCCCGCCCAATATGTTCCCTTGGTATCCCCTCCCACCTCTAATGCATCGAGTAGTTCCATAAGCGTGTTGCGTGCCAAATACGGTTGCATCGTTGTATCACCAGATTTTCGTAAGACCTTTACTGACTCAACGTGTTCACTCCTTAAAGTTCTATGAGAACACCATGAACATCCGACGTTGCATAAGTCAGTCGGCATTAATTCCATTGTCCATGGTCCATGAGGAAGTGGAAGACTTTCGGGAATACCTCTTTTTTCTCTTTGTGCAGCTATGTTTACTCCCCTTGCGGCAAAATCATACGCATTCATTCCTGTACTAACATCTATCCCAAAGGTAAGAGAAGTGTCTGAAGGAGTGGTGGGAAGACCTGGTTGTTGTTCTTTTGCCATAAAAATGACTAATTTTGATACTCGCGCCCTAAGAGTGCAGCCTGGCTTTGTATTGGTACACTGTTTGTTGAATTCCTTGTGAAAGATTAGTTTTGGGCACCCAATTTAGCTGCTCTTTGGCTTTTTGATTCGAAAGGCTACTACGGAGCACATCACCGGGATCAGCGGGACCGAATTGAGGTTCAAAAGATGTGCCGGTTGCGCGTTTCACTACGTCAAAAATTTCAAGGTTAGATGTTTCACTCCCTGAAGAAATATTAAAATAATCCGGCGTGGGGTGATCTATGGCTCTAGTAGTCGCGTCAACTACATCATCTACGTATACATAATCCCTTGTATTTTTTCCGTCACCGTGAATTATTGGTTGCTCTCCTTGTAACATCTTTCGTACAAATACAGCGACAATTCCACACTCACCGCTTCCATCTTGCCGGGGTCCATATATATTACTCAATCGTAACGATACCCATGAAATATCATAGATATTACCATACAATTTTATGTAGTGTTCTGCCGCAAATTTTGAAACAGCATAAAAAGAAGCAGGTTTGA
>Ga0315268_10001717_pt1 | contig 25190 bp, 21 predicted proteins | sample C1_top_MG_FD_204535 | JGI IMG/M metagenome (GOLD analysis project Ga0315268, IMG submission 204535) | Sediment microbial communities from Yellowstone Lake, YNP, Wyoming, USA - C1_top | ecosystem: Environmental > Aquatic > Freshwater > Lake > Sediment | place: USA: Wyoming | collected 2017-08-01
CCCGCCTTTTTGACTTCAGGCTTTTCTTCCACTTTGGCCTGATGCCCGGCGGTCAGCCGGATGACCTGGCCGAGGAACTGCTCATAGATATTACCCAGGATGCGAATGGGCAAGACGGAAAACTCGTAAGGCGAGCTGGGGAAATACAGATTGCCGATGATAGACTGGAGCGCCTTGTCGTCCACGCTCAAGCGAGGCGTGAGCGTATCGGCGCTCAAATCGAACAGGCCCGAGTTGTACCGGGCGTCGGCGCGGCGGCAGAGGTCAATCAGTTCGGCATAGATGCCGCTCCCCTCTCCCGCGCTCGCGAAGCGTGCGGCGACCGAAGGAAGGGGGCTGGGGGTAGGGGCAGCCAGGCGAAGCAACCGGCCGTACTCTTCAATGCCGCGATCTTCGGCCATGCGCATAAAGATGATGCGGTCAATCGTGCGCTGGACGGCGTCGTTGAGGTCGTCGGGCGAAAGCCACGCATTGCGCAGCGCCATGTTGCGCGCCAGCAGCTCGCGCCAGCCTTGAATCTCTTTGAGGAACTCGGAGTCAATCAGTTCGCCTTTGCCTTTTTCCCTCGGGGCGAACCGGTCGAACGAGCCTTCCCTCACGGCCTGCCGCGAAAACACGTCCCAGATGTCGCGCCACCGGTCGGGGTAGCTCTCGCAGGCGTAAAACTGGACGCGCCCCACGCTGGCTTTATCGCCGTTGGACGGGCGCGAGCGGCAATCGTACACGGCCAGCTCTTCAAAGTCGGTCAAGAGGCTCAGCAGCAGGCGCGCGCTCCAGGCGTAACGGCGCAGTTGATACGCGGCGTCCGCGTTCGTCTTGACGTTGACGCCCGGCTTTTTGGCTTCGACGTAAAACTTGGGCGCTTGGCTGCCGGTGCGAAAGGCATAATCGGGCGCTTTGCGCGTGCCTTCCACTTCGGCGCTAAACTCGTGGAGCACCTCTTGGTACTGCGGCGCAACGCCTTCGCGGTTGTTCACGTCCCAACCGAGCGCCTCAAACAAGGGGTTGATGAACTCGATGCGCACGCGCGTTTCGTTATATTCGGGGCTGCGATACGTGGCGGCGTTGCGGCTGAATCGCTTGACCAGCTCGGCGACCTGGCTTTGGCCTTGCTCGAAGGTGGTTTGCGTCATGGCGGCTCCTCAGACCTGACAGGTCTCCAAGACCTGTCAGGTCTTGATGATTGTATGCCACGCGGAGAGAAATGTCAAAAGGCGCGGCGGGCTGGGGCGTGGCCCATCCCTCGCGTCTCGGCCACATAACCCGCCGACGCAAGCGGCGCAAGGGCAGGATACCACACAACGTCGAATGCTGGCTCCAGACAAAAACAAAAGCGGCGCGAGGGCCAAGGGGAATCCCCGCGCTTTTCGTTTCTGGCGGCTGTGTACACGGCCAGACCGAACGCGCGAAACTGGCGGAGCGTCTTGGACATTGCCCGTCAGATGAGGACATAGAGGACGTGGTTACTTTCGCCTATGATCTGGCGGCGGGCCTGGCGGAAGCTGACCGGGATTTTTCCAAACGAAGGCAGATTGTAGATGTGCTAGACGTTCGGGGGATTCTGGCGATAGAGGACGGCGAGAAGGTATGCCATGCCTCGTTCATCCTGACCGGTGATAACACCAAGCGGCTAACATTGCCCAAGTGCGGCAAGTCCTTGTCAATTGCGTCTAAGCGTCGCGTTCGTGAGTCAATCCTTGGAACGCTTTGAGGGTGAACAAAAAACCCGGCGGCGTCTTGCCGGCCATCCGGGCAAGCGTTTTAGCATCGGGGAGGCGGTAATAAGTAAACTTGAGTTCGCAGGTCAAAAACTCGCGAGCATAGAACGCCAGCCAGTCCCGCTCGCTCAGGTCAGGTGGATAGTACGGCCCGACCCAGTCCTTGTAGCTAAAGCCGCTCGTGCCGACGCGGATCATGGTCTGCCATCCTGCCTTTTGGGCTCTGCTGTCGCCCCTGGCTGGGGCATAGCCAAGCTCTGACGGATTATCTCCTGAACCGATACGTGATCCGGCCGCGCGTCAGGTCATAGGGCGAAAGCTCCACCTGGACACGGTCGCCCAATAAAATGCGAATATAATACATGCGCATCTTGCCGCTGATGTGCGCCAGCACCTGGTGACCGGTATCGAGCTTGACTTTGAACATGGCGTTGGGCAAGGCTTCCGTCACCGTGCCGACGGCCTCGATCACATCTTTCTTGGCTTTTTGCTCTTCGAGCGGTTTCCTCTTGGGCATACCCTCTCCTCAATCTTCAGAACCCTGTTTTCTTGAAGAAAACAGGTTTCTCACTGTCATCCCTCATCCTCGTCGTCGGGGTTGACGAGAACCTCGCGCAGCCGGCCAGCCGCTTCCGGCGGGCCAATGATACCCATTTCTTCCATCTGGTCAATGAGGCGCGCTGCTTTGGGGTAGCCGATCCGCATCTTGCGCTGCAGGAGCGAGGCAGATGCTCCCCGCTGCCGCTTGACCAGCGCAATAGCCTGCCGCAACAGCTTTTCGTCGTCCTCCTCATCGTAGCCATTGCCGCCCGACTCGCCATTGGTGGCCTCGGCCATCGCCGTCAGCGCCTGCTCCCATGGGGGTTCTTCAGGCGCTTCGCCCTCCATCTTTTCGCGCCAGAACTGGACAATGTTTTCCATCTCGCGGTCGGAGACAAAGCATCCCTGCAGGCGGACTGCATGCCCGGCATCCGACGCCAGATACAGCATATCCCCCTTGCCCAGCAGCGACTCTGCGCCGACGCCATCCAAAATCACGCGGCTGTCCACCGACGAGGCCACCGCGAAGGAAATGCGGGCAGGAAAGTTGGCCTTAATCAGCCCGGTCACCACATCCGTCGAAGGGCGCTGCGTGGCGATTACCAGGTGAATGCCTGTGGCGCGCGCCATCTGCGCAATCCGGCAGATCGTCTTTTCCACTTCCACCGGGGCCATCATCATCAGATCAGCCAATTCGTCCACCAGCACGGCGATGAGCGGCAGCTTGTCATCGCCTCGCTCAGCCACCTTTTCGTTATAGTCAGCCAGGTTCCGGCTGCCCGCCTCTGCAAACTTTTTGTAGCGGCCGTCCATCTCGCGAGTCACCCAACGCAGCACGCCGACGATGCGATCCAAGTCAGTCTCGACTTTGCCGTATAGGTGCGGCAGCCCGTTCCAGCGCACCAGCTCGACCATTTTGGGGTCAATCATCACCAGCTTCAAGTCTTCCGGCTGGTTATTCATCACCAGGCACGTGATAATTGCGTTGATGCACACGGACTTGCCGGAGCCCGTCGTTCCCGCGATGAGCAAGTGCGGCATTGTCGCGAGGTCTGCCGAAACTGCGCCGCCCGCCACATCGCGCCCTAACGCCACAGCCAGTGGCTTACCTTTTAGCTTTGTAAACGGCTGCGACTCTAGGATGCCCCGCAGCGAGACAAGTGACCTCTCCTCGTTCGGCACCTCGATGCCGACGATACTCTTGCCCGGCACGGGCGCTTCGATACGCAAGGGCGACGCGGCCAGCGCAAGTGAGAGATCGTTTTGCAGCGAAGCAATCTGCCCCACGCGAACCTTTTGGCGGCGCACGCTGCCATCCGGCCCTGGACGCTCGATATAGCCCGGTTCCAGTCCAAATTGCGTCACGGCTGGGCCAGGGCTGACCTCGATCACTCTGCCGACCAAGCCAAACTGCTTGAGCGTTTCTTCGATCAACGCGGCCTTGCGATTAATCTCGTCTTTGGCAACGGCCTCAACATTGTCGGCAGCGAGCAAATCCAGCGGCGGCAAATTGCGAGCACGTCGTGGCAGCCTGGCTTTCTTTTCCTGCGCGGTGACAATCTTGACCTCACCCACAAGCAGTTTGGGCTTTCGGGGTCTCGGCTCACGCGGCTTTTCGACCGGTTCTGGCTGCAAACTTGCCTTAGAGGGCATTGCCGCCAGCGGCCCCGATCGCGTCTCCGGCAATTGCAGCCCGCCCCACCGCACTGCCAATTGCGCAATCTGCACACGGAATGCCAACCACACGCCGGCGAGTGTGAGGAGCAGGGAAACTAGTGCGGCAACAGCTCTCCCTACAGCCCCCGGCGAAACAAAGTTCGCTACTTGGGTCTCCAGGCCCCATCCGACGATGCCCCCGCCGCCGCCTTCACTCTGCAATTGCCATGGATCCGCCCACCATGCCATCGCGTGGAGCGCCGCCAGTCCGCCTAAAAATGCCAGTTCCACTCCCACAGCGGTCAGCCAGCCCACGCCGGTCTCGTGCCCTTGCCCGTGCCGGAAGAACAAGTAACCTACCACGCCCAAACCGATCGCCACGACGAACGCGCCCCATCCAAACAACTGCCTTAGCAATCCAGCCCACCCGTTGCTGAGGCTGCCTGGCGTGAGGTGGACCAGCGCGGCCAGTGTAAAAGCCGCTAACGCAGCCAGCAAAACGCCGGCCACCTCCCATTCGCGGCCTCCCCACGAGAAGCGCGGCCGGGAAACGGCCGGCCGCGGAGAAGTCTCGCGCTTGCTTTTGGACGAGCGTGGGACAGCCTGTCGAGCCATCAACCCTAGTCCTTGAAACGAGCCTGGGCGCACCAGTGGCGCAGCATGACACGAAACACCCAGCGCGCCATGCGAGTCACAGAGGCACCTGATTGAACGAGCCGGTCACCGTTTCAACGGGTACCGGAACCGCCACGCCGGGCTGATCTTCGGCCACGCGGCGCAGCGAAAGCGCCAGTCTTCGCTGTGTGCCGTCAATGCTCAAAACGAGCGCAACAACTATGTCGCCTTCACTCACCACATTGCGGGGATGCAGAAACTGGCCTTCGGCCAATTCCGAAACATGAATCAATCCTTCCAACCCTTCTTCTACACGCACGAACGCGCCAAAGTTGACGACGTTGGTGACCGTACCTTTCACCAGTTGGCCCACGTGGTAGCGTTCCGCGACCGTCGCCCACGGGTCAGGTCGCAATCGTTTGAGGCTGAGCGCCACGCGCTTGCCTGTGCGATCGACGCTGATGACATAGACCTCGACCAGGTCGCCGGTTTTGAGCACATCGCCTGGATGGTTCACGCGCCCCCACGAAATCTCAGAGATGTGAATCAGCCCTTCGAGACCACCCAAGTCTACAAACGCGCCAAAGGCGCACACGTTGGTAACATAGCCTCGGCGAACAGCCCCTTCGCACAGGTCTTCCCACAACGCCTCTCGCCGTGTTTCTTCCGTCGATGTGGCGCGCTCTGAAAGGACGAGCCGCGCATGCGCGCGATCTACTTCGATCACTTTGACACACAAGTTCCAGCCGACTCGCCGCGCAAATTCGGCCCTACGTGCGTCTTCATCCATGAACGGCGAAAGGCCCACTACGTGCGAGGCTGGGACAAAGCCACGGAGACTTTGCCACTCGACCAATAGCCCCCCACGATTGTGGCCGACCACTTGCGCGTTGCACACTCCACCCGATTCCAGCGCCCCTTGCGCCACTTGCCAAGCATCGTCCGCGGGGACCTCTGGGGGTTTAGGGTCGTTTGCTACATTTTGGTCACGAGGCACAGTCGCAACGGCTCGCCATTCTTCCCTGCCCTCGGGCGGGACCGTGCGGGCTATCTCGCCTTCGGTGAGCAACGCCTGCCAATAACTCTCTTGCAAACTATCATCACTCGGACTATTTGTTTGCATCTTCTCTGACTCCCGACATTCTCACGGAACTAGCAGTGATAATTTGATCTATCACCTGTTTCAATAATAGCAAAAGCAGCGATGCCTGACCAAGAAGTAATTATAAGGGCAGCGCATAGAATGTCAAACGCGGCCATTGCCCGGTATTCCTTGAGGTCCAGCCGACCGGGCAGCCTCCGCCTGGCGTTCCATGTCGGCCAATGTAGCTGCCACAGCCTCAATCGCCACCCGTTGCTTGCGGTACAGGTCCGATTCACTGACGGCCAGCCGCGTCGCGATCTCCCGCACCCGCCGGCCCTGCACAAACTTGAGCTCGAGAATATTGAAGAGCAGCCACTCGGCAGCCGTCATCTTTCGATCTCCGTCTGGCTTGAGCCGGTCCATCGCCTGCAACAAGACCGCACGGAGCGCCTTGGCCGGACTACCTTCGTTCTCCTCAAGGGCCTGCTGGACAACCTTGAGCCGTATCAGCGGGCTCTGAGAAAGTTTGGGACCGCCCCAGTAATGGCCAAGTGCCTCTCGTACCCACGTCGTGAACTCGGGGCTGCCAAACAGCTCATCGCCCTGGGGCAGAGTGGACGAATCCATGTACCGAATCACGCTGCGCTGGCGCTGGATGGCTTCCAGCTCCGGCATAATGTTGTCTACAGCGGCAAACACTTCTTGCTGCAGGCGGCGATCTTCGAGCGCCTTGGCGGCCTCGCTGATGAGTGCGGCGACGCCGGCAGTCTCTTCAGGCGACAGGTCCAACTGATTGCTGCGCGCAGTGACAGCCACCGCGCCCAGGACCGACTGGCCGTCGGCACGGCGCGAGCGAACCGGCCACACCCAGTAGCCCAGTGTAACGCGGGGGCCTTCGCCCAGCATACCACCTGGCCCCTCGCCGGTCATGGACACCTCCAGGCTCTCACGCATCGGCGCGCGCTCCACTGGTCCGACAACCGCCTCGATCCGTGGCCCGCGTGGCGTGGAGGCAACGACAAACGCCGCCGGGACGCGCAGCAGATCGCAGATTGCGCTCAAGATGTTTTCCAGGAATTGCTGCAAATCTGTCGTCGTCAATAGGCGCTCAGATAAGCGTTGAATACGCATCAGCTCACGGCGGTCACGGCTAAAGATCACCAGGTCAACGTACGGCCGAACGAGACTCACAAAAAGCTGCAGCAGCACGATCAGGGCGACAAGAACAACCAGCACAAGCATATCGCGCGGCAGGCCCAGAAACGCCTCGACGCGCGCGACCAAAATTACTACCCCGGCGATGCACGAGGCCGTGAACGGCCCCCGCACCAAAAAGTGAATCAGCCGATGCTTGACCACACGGTCGGGCGTCAACACGCCAAAGTATGCCACCGTGTAGGCCATCACAGTCAGCATGGTGCCAACCCCCAGGTTGGCGATGATGAGGAACAGCCAAAAGATTTCCGGGATGGATGGCACCAGCCGGCTTGTGATCAGCAGGTATGGAAAGACCCCCAACCCCGGCACGGCAAAAGAGACGGCCAAATAAGTCATGCGCCGGCGTGAGGTCGAGGTGAGGCAGCGCCGCCGCGCCCAAATCGTGTTCGCTACACCCCACCCGACAGCGACGAAAAAGTATAGGACGAACAAGCCGAACAGCGGGCCGGCATGCAAGCGCGGTGCGCGGAGGATGAGCACTCCATCTCGCACAATGGTATCGCCGAATGCTGCTGCCAACAAGAATCCCGCGCTGACCAGATAGCTGGCGCGCGCTGTGCTTCGCCGCCACGGTGAACGCACATTGGTCGTGCGCAGGAGGGCATCGGAAAAGTGCCAATAAGCCGCCGGGACGAACGCGATGCCGACCCATTGAAATCGCAGCCACCGCTCGGCTGCTGTCAAGTCGGCGGTGATGAACAGAATCAGGTCGCTCAAGTAGACGATCAGCACACAGGCCAGCAACGCGCAAAACGCACGGGCCACGCTGGAGCGCAGATTGTAAACCAGGATATAGGCCAGGAGTGAAAAGCTCGTGATGACGATGGCCGAAGAAAGGATGAAATTGGTCAGCGCGAGGGCCTCTACGACACGGGGTGGAAGGATTGCCATAAAGTCACATGCCCGTCAAAGACACTCGCCTAACGCAGATTGCGAGCAAAGAAAACCGCAATATCCTGGTTGGCATAGTAGTGATCATTAAACCCGCAGAAAGCAAGGCCGAGTTTTTGGCAGAAACGGATAGCTGGATAATTCTTGGTCTGGACTTCGATTAACAGCCGGTGCAAGGCGTGCGCTCTGGCCCATTCGCCTGCCGCGTTCAACAGTGCCGTGCCCACACCCTGGTGGCGCCCAGTGCGTTCTACAACCAAGTCGCTGATCCATGTTGCGCCCTCGGCGACATGAGCCGACAAAGCCACGTAGCCGACGACGCGCTCCGACTTTACGGCCACCAGAAAGCCATCGCACCGCTTCCACCCGGCGACGAGCTGGCTCCGATCACGCGGATAGGCCACCCGCATCGAGCGGGGCAATCGCACCGTGCGAAACGTCACTGCCTTCTGGCTGTCTTCGCCATGCAGGTCCATTTGCCAGACGAACTCGGTGGAATATGATGGATCGAGCGCCAGGCACAGATCAAGGTCGGCCAACTCTGCGGGACGGATAGCCAGGGTTGGAATGTCAGACGTGGGTGCACTCATCACTTGCATTCTACCATCGCGAGGGGCAAGTTGCAACTTGTCAACTGATGCGGAAGAGGACATGGCGAGATGGAAGGCACGGCCTGACGTCTCAGGCCGTGCCGACAGCACACGGACAGGTCGCTATGAGGATAGGGACCTACGGTAACTTGCGCGCAGGGAGCGACTTGAGCACGCCACGAATCAGTGTCGTCAGCTTGGGCACGATCGCCTGCCCGGCCTGCAACACTTCTTCGTGCGTCGGCGAATGAGTGGAGCCTGGCTCAATCATGGCGACATTGCTGATGCCCGAGATGCCCAACACCTTGATGCCACCATGTCGGGCGACAGTCACTTCGGGCACCGTCGACATTCCTACGGCGTCCGCGCCGATTTTGCGCAAAAAGCGCAGATCAGCCGGCGTCTCAAAGCTCGGCCCCGCCAGACACATGTACACTCCTTGGTGCAACTTGATCTTGAGCTCGGCTGCTACACGCAGCGCAAGCTCGCGCAACCCAGCGTCGTATGCGACGGACATATCTGGGAAGCGGGGACCGAGAGTGGGATCGTTAGGGCCGCGCAGCGGCGAAAGCCCTGCCATCCCAATGAGATTGATGTGATCGGTGATAAGCATCAGGTCGCCGGGGCGGAATTCGGGCGCAAGTCCCCCCGCAGCGTTAGTGACGATGAGGATCTCGACACCCAACAACTTCATCACGCGTACTGGCAGCGTCACCTGCTGCATCGAATAGCCTTCGTAGTAATGAGAGCGCCCCTGCATAACGATGACAGGCTGCTCTTCCAACATCCCCACCAACAATCGGCCCACGTGCCCTTCGACCGTGGACACCGCAAAGTGCGGAATGTCGGCATAGGGGATCACATCGGCCCGCTCGACAGCATCGGCCAGCGTCCCCAGGCCAGAGCCGAGGACAAGGCCCACCCGCGGCTGGTGCAAAGTGTGCGCCCGAACGACGGCGACAGATTCCTCGATTTGTTTGCGGTTAAGGAATGTATCACTCATAGTCTTCTAGTCTTGGTCTCGCAGCCAGACTAACGACCAGCTGACTCGCCTCTGACCACTTGACTACCCAACTAGATCTGCGACAAGAGCTTGGCCTTTTTCTCCTGGAACTCGGCGTCGGTGATCAGGCCCTTTTTGCGCAGCTCGTCCAACTCGGCAATGAGCTCAGGGACATCACCTGCGGTGGGCGCAGCACCGGCCAGCGTGCGTTTGGCCTTTGACTCAAAGGCGTCCATCTCGCCCATCCCCTCTTTCTGATTCAGCATCTCGGTCTTGAAGCGGACCGGCTCGGCGATACGTCTGAGCAGATTCACGCCGATCTCACTGCCGGTCAGAATCTCCAAGTCACCATAACCTAAAATCCGGCCGAGAGCCGATTGCGTCAGCACAACGTCGTTGATCTTTTCTAGAGAGGAATCAATGATGTGCTTGTTGATGACCCCTTGAGCCTGGATGATGCGGCGGTTGGTCACAACGTACAGATCGTTCGACCAGTGCAGCCAGTCCGATACCAGTCGCCATAACGGGACCAGAGCGAGTACACCCGTTACAGCCAGCGGAATCCAAAAGAGTGGTCCCAGGAAAGTGAGCATCCCAGAGAGCACCACGCCAATTCCTAGGAGCAACAACAAAAAGAACCCATTGACAAGAAGCGCACCGACGATCATGATCCAGTGCTGACGAGTCATGAGCACTATTTGCTCATTCTTCCCCATCAAACCTTCGAGGTAACCCATGCATCCACTCCTTGTCGTGTTGGTCGCAGGGCAAGCTGGCAGCTTGCCTTACGATGATTCAGATGTCGGTTCTTTCGCGCGGGGGTGAGCCTCATCGTACACTCGGCGCTTGTGCTCCCCAGTGACTTGGGTATAGATCTGAGTAGTGGAGATGTTCGCATGGCCCAGGAAATGCTGAACGTCCGCCAACGTGGCTTTTTGGCTTTCCAGCATATGGGTAGCAAACGAGTGGCGCAGCATGTGCGGGGTGACAGAGGTCTGGATGCCAGCCGCCTGTGCATATTCTTTGATGATCAACCACGCTCCCTGGCGCGTGAGCTGTTGGCCGCGATGATTGAGGAACAGTGCCAAAGTGCCTCTGCTCGACTTGACCAGAGCCGGGCGGCCCTTTTCGATATAGTCACGCAAGGCCTGAACGGCTCGTTCATGGATAGGGATAATGCGCTCTTTGTCACCTTTGCCATGACGAACCCGGACAATGCCCGCCACCAGGTTCACATCATCTACCTCCAAAGTCACCAGTTCTGTCACGCGCACTCCCGTTGCATACAGCAACTCGAGGAGAGCGACGTCGCGCTGCGACTTGGGGCCGGTCTCGCGCGTCGGCGCGGCTAACAGCCGCTCTATGTCGTCGCCGGCCAACGTGCGGGGCAGTCGTTTTTTAACCTTTGGTGAATCCAGCGTCGCCGTGGGATCGTCACCCACCACTCCCTCAGTCACCAAGAAGTGAAAGAACGACTTTAATGCCGCGACTTTGCGGGCGATGGTCGAAGAGGCGTACCCTCGCTCTCGAAGCTGTGCCAGGTACGTGGCGACAATATCCTTGCTGACCTGACCCCAGTTCGCCAGTGGCGGAACGTGGGCCTCCAGCACTTGGAGAAACTGGCCAAGGTCATTACGATAGGCCACCAGGGTGTTTTCGGAGTGGCCCCTTTCGATGATCAGGTGATGCAGAAAATCTTCCAGTTGCTGGCGAATAGCATACTCCTTGCCGCATCCGCGCTAATTCCACCAGCTCTAACTATGCAAGATTATATCACTACTTTTCATAAGTGCAAAATGGGGCAAGGCGGTAGTGTGAAAAGCAGACTAGAAGGAGAAGCCAACAAAACAGCACTTTACAAAACACAGACACAGCATTCTGGCCCTAATCGCCAAAGAGGGATAAAATGGGGTTATGAGTGTGGCACAGGGCACAATGTTCAAGCTATGTCTGCAGTGGTCACGTGCGGAATCATCTCAAGCGCAAGTCCCATGAACATACTTGAACCCACTTATCGCAAACTGGTCCGCACGGGTGAATTGTCTCGTCGTATCGAACTAGCCTACGAGCATCTTGCAGCTTGCGATCTATGCGCGCAAAACTGCCATGTGGATCGCCACGCTACAAAAAAGGGCATCTGTCACACCGGGGCGCTCGCCGTCCTTTCCAGCTATGGCCCGCATCACGGCGAAGAGAACCCGCTGCGCGGCTGGCTGGGCAGTGGGACGATCTTTTTCGCCCACTGCAACCTCAAATGCCAGTTCTGCCAAAACTATTCCATCAGCCAACTTGGTGAGGGCCACGAGGCACAGCCGGAAGAGATCGCGTCGATAATGCTCGAGCTACAAGAGATGGGCTGTCACAATATCAATTTCGTCAGCCCCAGCCATGTGGTGGCGCAAATCCTGGCGGCGGTTGGCCTAGCAGTAGAAGCTGGCTTGCGCCTGCCGTTGGTCTGGAACACCGGCGGGTATGACTCGCTCGCTGCGCTCCAGTTGCTCGACGGCGTGGTGGACATTTATATGCCGGACATGAAATATGCCGACGACAAGACGGCGCTGAGGCTTTCCAGAGCGAAGAACTATATAGAGGTGAATCGCGCGGCGGTACAAGAAATGCATCGCCAGGTGGGCGACCTGATGATGGACGAGCGTGGGATCGCGCAACGCGGATTGTTGGTCCGGCATCTGATCCTGCCGGGCGGGCTGGCCGGCACGGAAGAAATCGCGCGCTTTCTGGCGGACGAGGTCTCGCGCGACACGTACATCAATGTGATGGCGCAGTATCGTCCGTGTTACCAGGCTTCGGAGCATCCGCCGCTCGACCGGCCCACCACGCGCAAGGAATACGTCGATGCTGTGACCGCTTGCCGCGCCGCCGGGCTGCACCGATTCGACAAGCCATTTTAGCGTCCCACGCATCCTTGTGGTAAAATAGAATGTACCACAATTCACCGACGTTCAAAGGGGGAAGCCATGTCTCAGCAAGCCGTCGAACAAATCGTGGGCCGGCTCGTCACCGACGAGAAATTTCGCAAATTGTTTTTCTCTAACCCTGAGGAAGCGCTCAAAGGGTATGATCTGACACCCGATGAACGCAAGGCATTGCTCAAGATCAAAGCAGAGGATGTCGAAGGCTTTAGTGGCAAGCTGGACAAGCGGATCACCAAGGGCAAAATGATCTTGTGAGCCACTAGTGTCTAGCCCTGCAAAGGTTCCAAGCCTTTGCGAGGCTCATCCAAGGTGTTCACGTTCTGCTTCGAGATGACGCCGGGCCGCCGCTGCTTCCCCCAGCCATTGGCGACCGTGCCCGGCCCAACCTGCCTCAGGATCAGCCGCCAGAAACGCGCCTGCCTCTTGTAAGACGAGCAATTTGGTGGCAAAACTACCTTGTGCCTGCGCCGCCCGTCCCGCGCGCTCGAAGCAGGCGCGCGCCTCATCTGGGCTGCCGTGCGCCAGCGCAATCTGCGCGCGCAGCATCCACGTTGGCCCCAGTGCGCCAGGATCGCTGCCGGCATCCACCGACTGTTCAGCCTCCTGGGCCAGGGCGCGCGCGCGCCCTAGATCACTGCGGGCCAGCGCCAGGCGACCTTCCAGGCAGAACACCCACACCTGCCGCCACTGCGGCAACAGCGACTGACCCAACGTGGCGATCTGGCGCAGATGGGCCTCAGCAGCCTCCAGATCGTTCTCACGCAATCGGCATTCCACCAGACCCAGCAGCGCGCGCATGGACTCTTCGACGTTGCCACATTCGCGCATGACGCGTGCAGCAGATTCAAGCGCAGTATGAGCCTGAGCAGCGAGCCCGAGGGCCAGGTAAACTTCGCCCGCCTGCACTCGTTGATAGGCTTCACCCACCGCGTCGCCAGTTTGCCGAAAAGCCACTCCTGCTTGTTCACACAAGGCAAGAGCCTGAGTATATTCGCCCAGATAGCAGGACACTTCAGCCTCGTTAAGATACATATAAGCCAGGCCTGCCTGGAAGCCACTGGTCAGGGCAACTGTCACAGCCTGGCGGTGAGCTTCTAGTGCGGCCTCCGGTTGCCCGCGACGGAACTGGGCATTGCCAATGTTCGTCAGGCAACCGGCCACGCGGTGTTTGAGGTTAGCCGCTTCCAGCAGGTCAAGTGCCCGGTGGAATGCTTCCAGCGAGCTATCGAAACGTCCCATACTGTAATGCGTAGTACCTATTGCGTTCAGTATCATGCCGAGCATGACAAGATCACCCTGCTGGCGTGCCAAGTCATGCGCCTGCAGGAAATATGCCATAGCCTGATCGAATTGCCTCATCGCGTAATGCGCTGTGCCCAGCAGCCGTAACGCGGTTAGCCCTTCGGCATTATGGCCAAACTGGTTCGCTAGGTCATACGCAAGCCGTGCGGACTGCAACGTTTCCTCGTTCCGCTCCTGCCAGTAGCGCAACTCGGCTAACAGGTTGTATCCTTCCGCCCGCGCGCGGGCGTCATCGTACTCGCGTGCGAGGTCGAGCGCGCGATACAAGTCAGCTTCGGCGGCAGCATATTGCCCCAGCACCCGATGCAATCGTCCTCGATTGAGGTATAGGTGCAGCGCATTGATCCAAGAACTTGCAGCGGGCAGGTTTTCCAGACATCGTTCAGCCAACTGGTAGAAAGCCAACGCATCCTGATTGGCATACAGCTCTTGCGCCTGCATTCCGGCCATCAACGCCGTGACGAGGGCTCTATCCCACTTTAAGCCTTGCTCCCAGTGGCGTGCCAGAACGCCGCAAGCTTCTTCGGGGTGATCATGGTAAAGCCACTCGAGGAACCCACCGACGCGCGCGTGCAGCTCACGCCGACGCGCAAAGGGCAAGCAGTTGTATACTACCTCATAAGTCAACGCGTGCTTGAAAAGGTACGACAATTCCGGGTCAGCGTGCTCAAGCCGCGTCAGATCAACCTGGACCAGATTCTCGAGTCGCTTACGCATGGCGGTATCGGCCATTGGGTATGGGTACACGCCGCGCAGGACGGAGTACGCAAAGTGCTGGCCAATCACTGAGGCCACCTGGGCCAGATCTCGAGTCGGCGGCTCGAGCCGATCCAGGCGCGCCATCAGCAAGCTCTGCAGCGTATCAGGGATTTGGACTTGCGAGGCGTCTCGGACCAAGCGATATTGGCCACCCTCACGCACAAGCACGCCATTCTCGATCAGGCTGTTGAGGATTTCCTCAATAAACAGCGGGTTACCCAGAGTCTTCCCATGAATGTCACCGGCCAGGTGTGCCACCTGAGGACTCAAACTAGCCTCGCCCAGGATCGCTCTCACTAACTCCTCAGCGCTTTTCTCGCCCAACTCGTCCAGCTCTTTCCACGTGCAGTCTTGCGATGTAAGAACGTCCGGTTTAAAGTCCATTGGGGTGCGGAACGAAAGGCATATCAGCAGTGGCACATCGTGAATGCGGGTGGCCGCGTAGTCAAGCAAGTCCAGCGACGATCGATCGGCCCAGTGAATATCTTCAAAAAGCACGAGTAACGGCACACGGGACGCGCGGGCACGGAGCAGCGCTGTCACCACCTCGAACAGCTTGAGACGACGCTCGGCGGCATCCAACAAAGAGACCGGTGAAGCCGGCGCAGGCAGACCCAGCAGCGAGGCCAGCACGCCAGCCCAGGGCGACATCTCGGGCGCTTCGTCGTCCACGGCCTTCTCAACCTTGCGCCAATGATCTCCGGGCGAGTCACTTTCACGAAAATCAAAGAACGCACTCAGAAAACTGACCCATGGCAGGTAGGGCACGTTCAATCCGTGCGAAAGGCACTCACCACTGCAGCCGTTGCCGCCACCCGCCACCCAGTGCCGGACAACCTCCTCGACCAAGCGAGTCTTGCCCACACCAGGGCGCCCACTCACAGCAACCACGCCGCCATGGCCGGCCAGCGCCCGGTCGGTAGCGCGCAGTAGGTCGGCCCGCTCACTTTCGCGGCCTACCAGCGGCCAACGGCTGGCCAAATACCGCGCCGCCAGGCCCGCCTTGCTAGCACGCTCTGAAAGTAGCCGAAACGCACGCACAGGTTCCGCCTTGCCCTTGAGTTGCGTCGGCGGCCGCGCTTCATACGTGAACCGTTGCGCCGTCCGGTCGCGTGTGTAAGCATCCACCAGGATGCAACCAGGGTCACACGTCGAGGTAAGCCGTGACGAGAGGTTCACCGTGTCGCCGATGACCGTGTATTCGCGGCGAGCGGCGCTGCCCACCGGCCCGGCAAATACCACTCCCGAGGCGATGCCGATGCGCTGATCAGTGATGAACGGCATCTGCACTGCTTCCGACTGAAGCGCCAGTGCACAGCGTAACGCGCGAAACAGGTCATCCTCGTGCGCGTCTGGTGCGCCGAACAAGATGTGCAGCGCACTCCCCTTATCGCCAGTCAGCACACGATTGAGATGCCCCTCGAACTGCGTGGTGACATCTTGCATGGCCCGGACATACGCCTGGAGTTGCTCGCCGGCCACTGGGTGATCGTAGTGCAAACCGGTAAAGTTAACAAACATCGAAGTGACGCGGCGATGCTCGCCAGCAAAGTCCCCTTCCCCGGCCAGCAGCCGTGAGTAAACGGAACGCGGGAGAAACGGCGCACACGTTTCGATGAAAGCATCCAGTTCGGCGTCGTGGGCAGCAGCGAGAGGGCTCGGGAGAGATCCAGTACTCGCCCTGTCTGGGGGAGGGGCGATAGAGTCGAGGATAAAATCAGAGGGCGGCAGCACGATATACTCATCACGTGTCTCACCCATCGCACTATCGGTCAACACAAGCATGGAAGCTTGGGCCACAACCTGGCCCGCGCGGGCACATCTTTCTCCGCCGACGGCCCAATCCAATGCCGCGCCAGCCAACACATGCTCCATCCCGTGTATGCCATCGCCCACCGTCAACAACGCCACCGGGCCGTACCCTGCCCCAATTTTGATGCTCAGGTTGAACGGCTGGCCGCCTGCTACGGAATAAGACATTTGCCCGGTTATCGCCCGCTGCATGGCTCGGGCACAGGTCAGCGCCCGGGTCGCCGTCTCGCCGGGAGGCACATCGGGAGAGTGTAGAAAGAACACTGTCAGCGCGTCGCCGCTGAAACGCGCAACACTGCCGCCATGCGCGCTGATTTGGGTGATGAGTGCTGTAAAGGTCTCGTTCAGAATCCGCGTCAGTTCTTCCGTGCCCAGCGGGCCAAGCAAGGCCAGGCGTTCCGACATGGGCGTAAATCCTGCCACATCGGCAAACAGCACAGCCGCTTCGACCGGGATGAATTCGCCGGGGCGTGGCGAGTCGTGTGCCGCCCTTCGCGCCCGACTCGCCACGTTGGCAGGAACGTATGCCGCGATGGACTGGGCAAGTTCAAGTGGAGTGGGCATATCAGATCACCGGGGCCATTATAGCTCAAAGTTTGCTGGTGTGGTATAATCCTGCCATCCCCATTCGCCTTGAGGGCAACCCAATGAGACGCGCTGCGACGCTGCTGTATATAACCGCGCTGCTGGTCTCTGGCTGCGGCAAAATCATCTCCGGCCCCACACCCACACCAGAAGTGTTGGGCGTGACACTGCCGCCGCCCTCACCGACGCCGAAAGTCGTCGCCGCGCAGACAAAGACACCCGAACCGACCCTAACGCCCGCGCCAACCCCCACGCCAGTTATTTACGTCGTCAAGTCAGGCGACACGCTGCTTTCCATCGCCATCGAGTTTGGCACGACAGTTGCGGACATTCAGCAGTCCAATGGGATCATTGACCCAGGCGCGCTGCAAATCGGGCAGGAACTCGTCATCCCGGTCGGCCCCGGCGGCGTGGAATCCGCCAAGCAAATTCTGCCCACACCCACACCGCTGGCCGCGCAAATCCAGGGCCTGGCGTTTTACGAAACCGGCGTCGGTAGCCTGCGATGCCGGGGCGAAGTCCACAATCCCAACGCGAGCGCTCTGGAAAACGTGCAGGTTCGCATTGCGCTCAAGGACGCCGCCGGGCAAGTGTTGGCCGAAGGCAGACCATTCACGATGCTGGATGTGATCCCGCCAGGCGGCCAGGCGCCGTTCGAGTTGTTGTTTACATCGCCGCCAGCGCGCTATGCCAGCTTTGAGGCTAATGTTATCCGCGCAGAGCCATCCAACGAGCCGGGGACACGCTATGCAGCCCTCCAGATCATCTCCAAGCAAGGGGGCACCGACGGACTGCAATTCCGCGTCATCGGCAAAGTGCGAAATACAAGTGACCGGCCGGCCGCTGACGTCAAGATCGTCGTCACAGCATACGATGCAGCAAGCAAAGTCATCAGCGCTCGCCAGCAGACGCTCGGCGACGGCAATCTGGCTGCTAGCGCGACGGCTGACTTTGCCATATCTTTTGCCCCCAGCGGTGGTACACCAGCTCATTTCGAAGTAGCCGCCGAAGGTCGCTTTGCTCAATAACACTTGCCTGCAATGCCGACGCAACGAACCCGTCATCCCAATCCTCACCTATATGCGCTCGTCCGCGCTACTGTGCGCATCTTGTTTCAGTTGCTCACCCGGACCGAGGTGCGCGGATTGGATAATGTGCCTGCGCACGGCCCGTACATCATCTTGACCAATCACCTGAGCGCGATTGATCCACCGCTGATTATGGCCGTGTTCCCATTACCAACTACTGTGTTCGCCGGTCACACTCACCGCCACGAATTCGTCATTGGCGGGGTCATGAACGCGCTGGGCTCGATCTGGGTGCGGCGCGGCGAGGTAGACCGCGAGGCGCTTCGCACTGCGCTGGACGTGCTGAAGGACGGCGGCATCCTCGGCATGGCGCCGGAAGGGACACGTAGCAGAACCGGCGGACTCCTCAAAGGGAAAATCGGCGCAGCTTATCTGGCGACGCGTGCAAACGTGCCTCTTGTCCCGGTTGCGCTCACAGGCACAGAGATTGGCCTGCCGGCGTTGTTTCGACTAGGCCGGCCGCGCATCACCGTCACCATCGGCCCACCATTCCGGCTGCAGGGCTCGGGCCTACAGGCGGGCAGAAAGGAACTGGAGGCGTATACCGAAACGATCATGCGCATGTTAGCAGGGATGCTGCCGGAAAAATACCGGGGAGTGTACCGAGATTGAGACCGACCTCCCGCAGGCAAAGACTCTGCGGGAGGTTTTCTTTCAGAGGGCCAGCGCCCGCACGAGAGACGCCCACTCCTGCAATGATAGCGTCTCGGCTCGGCGGCGGCCATCTATGCCGGCGCGCTCGAGCGCGTCGGCGATTTCGACCTGTGAACGCGCCAGCCCCGCCGCGAGCGCATTGTGTAGTTGCTTGCGTTTCTGGGAAAAGCCCGCCTTGACGACGGCAAAGAATCCATCCCGGTCAGGCACATCCACCGCTGGGCGGCCATAAGGCTCAATGCGGACGACAGCACTATCTACTTGAGGCGGGGGATAGAACGCGCTCGCTCCGAGATGCGCCACAATGGTAGGCCGTCCATAGAACTGCACACTTACCCCCAACATGCTCATCTTGCCCGGCGCGGCAGTGATGCGCTGCGCCACTTGGCGCTGGACTGTGAGCACGATCAAAGATGGGCGCATATCTGCCTCCAGCAGATGCCGGATGGCGGCAGAGGTGATGTAATAGGGCAGGTTTGCGACGACTTTGTAAGAGGGCACCCCAACCAATGCGGCAAGGTCGAACCGCAAAATGTCACCCTGGACAACAGTGACGTTAGAACAGTCAGCCAGGACGCGACGAAGCGGGGGAATAAGTGCGCCATCGAGTTCGACAGCAATGACCTGCCCGGCTCCCTCAGCCAGGTAGCGCGTCAGCGCTCCCAGGCCGGGGCCGATCTCTAACACAGTGTCCTGGGGTGTAAGCTCGGCGGCAGCGGCGATGCGCGCCAGCGCTGATTCGTCCACCAGCCAGTTCTGTCCCAGGCTCTTTTTGGGGCGCAAGCTAAACTCGCGTAGGAACTGATGGACATCGAGGGGAGAAGGCATCGGCGCAGCGAGTCTACGGCTCAGGCGGCCAGTCTGCAATCACGTAACTGACATTGTTGGGCACGGGCGTTAGCAGGTAGACATCCGTCCACCGGTGCCACGTCCACACTCGTGGATCTTCGTCGTCGAACCCCAGGTCAATCCGCTTGCCCTTGATCGCTCCGCCCGTATCGCCAGCGTCGCCCACGCCGTAACCGAACACATACACGCGGCTGCTCAGCTTGACCACTCGCGGGTCCACCGCGACAATGCCAAAGCGCATCGTCCAGCCCAACGCCGTACGCCCGTAATACTTGGCCGTCTTGGGTGTGCCCGCCGTCGAAGCGCTATAAGAGGTTGCCATCATTCTGATCTTGCGCCAGTACTCCACAGGGCCATCAGGCGTATCCATCGTGCGGACGACGATCTTGGTGCCGTAGCCAATAACCTTGGTCTTGGGCGGGCGGATGATGCCCGAATCTTCCAGGCGCCGACTGATTTCTTTGCCGTCCTCGTAGCGCACGCGGATACGGTTTTGCAGCACACCGTTCTCCCCGGCCTGCCGCAAGTCCTGGTTGTCAATCTCCATCTCAGGGTCCGGCATCCACTGAATCTCGAACGGCACCGGCTCTTGTTCAATGCGAAACGTCTCCGCCACGCGCACGATACGGATCGTCATGTCGCGCTGGAGCGGCGCGTTGGGCGCGGGATCGGTGTAATCTGATCCTTCCAGAGCGAGACCAGCTTCAGCCAACGCATCGGCGACTGTCTTGGAATGCGTGCGCGTGTGCAGATGACGACCGTCGGCTACAACCGTCAACGGTACGGCACGCTCTATTGTCACGGCTTGCTCGTCGTGAACGGGTGTGCCCAACTCGGGCTGGACCTTATCTGCCAGGTAGAGGGTCATCCCGGCCTGCCGCAATGCCTCGCCGATGGAAAGTGCCGTGGTATGAAGCGTGACTGGCGCAGCATCATTGGAGCGCACCGTCAACTTGACCGCCCGCAGGACCGTGATGTTGTGCGGCACAGGCGAGCCAGTGCCGCGGCCAGCGCGCGTGGAAAGTGACGCCGTCGTCAATCGCCCGGCAGTCGCAGGTGCTATTGCCTCAATCGGTTGGCCGTCCACCATTAGTTTGTCGTAGGGCGCAAGCGTGATGCCCAAATCGGCCAGGATGTTGGCTGGCGAGCTCTTGAGACTGCGCGCCTGGATGGTTCGTCCGTCCACCTCAACGACGACCGGACGGGCATGATCCACGCGAATAGCCTCGCCATCCTCGACGGGCGCTTCCAGCGAAGGCACAACGCGATCTTCAGGGTAAACCTGGATGCTCGCATCGTGCAAGATGGCCGCCACTGTGGCCTGATTGGTGTGGATCGTCCGCGTCGCCCCGTCTACAACCACCCGCACAGTGGAAAGCGACTGAACATAGACCCAGACCATCACTATCGCAATGGCAACCATCGCCACAAAAGCGACCAGCCCATGCGGGGCCTGCCAGGTCAGCAACCGCCACACAGGCAGTGGCGGCAAGCTGAGCCGGCGCGCATCAGGGTCAAAGGGAGAATGATTGAGGTTCATTCTTACAGAAATAAGCAGGTTTGGTCGTGCACCCCTCGTCGAACTTGTAAGCCTGACTTACCTTGGCTAGCCAGCTCCAATCAGGCGCTCCTGCGGCACCCAGGAGTATCTCCTTACCGTTGCTGCCTTCCGGCCCTGGCGGGGTTCGAAGGCTCCTGCCGCGCAGGACCCAATCTTCAACGCCACTTGACCAAGGCAGGCTCAGACCTGCAGGCCCTTCGTCGGGGAATTCGACCCCGCATAAGCGGATTTCGGGCGCGGCAAAGCCGCGAAGGCACCGCTAGCTCCCCATCTAGCACGACCGACAGAAATGATACCAGAACCCTCTGAAAAAGCAAATGGCTGATGGCGCCTATGAAAGCCAACAGCCACTGATCTTCCCGAAACTCTTGTCTTGAACACATCGGAGCAGATGCTTTCGGAAAGATACACCAGCGGAGAGGGCGGGATTTGAACCCGCGGAGCATTTCTGCTCACACGCTCTCCAGGCGTGCGCGTTAGGCCGGACTACGCTACCTCTCCAGTTACCGGCATTGAATGCCGGCCTACTACGATCCGGATTATACCATACCAACTGCCAAGGCGCCAAGAGCACAAACAAAAGAAACTATGGTATCTCGGCGGTTCCGGCCTATCCGGGAAAAAGCGAGTCCATCAATTCCGGCGCGTAACGCTGCACCATATCGCTCGTGAGGGCATTCGTCTTGCAGATTTCGGAATACAGCTCGCCGCTGCGGCGCATCTTGCGCTCTTGCGTCTCTGGGTCTAACCCGATCAGCCCAAAACGCAGGTTCCACCCCTCTGCCCACTCAAAGTTGTCCACCAGCGTCCAGTGGTAATAGCCCATCACCGGGATGTTCTGCATGACCGCCTTCCACACCTGGCGCAGATGAGTGACCAGGAACGCAGGCCGCCGATCGTCGTCGGCGTCGGGCAGGCCGATTTCCGTAATATAGATCGGCTTGCCATAGCCGCTGATTCGCTTGAGGAGATGATAGATTCCTTCGGGGTAGACCTCGCCATAGTTCAGGTCACTGATCTCTGCACCGGGTGGAAAGACCTGCCTGGAAAACAGTGTGCCGGGGCTGCTCGAATCGAATGTCAGCACCACGCGCATGTAATAGTTCAGCCCGATAAAGTCGCTCGTGTTTGCCAGCTCACGGACACGGCGCGAGCCGACCAGTCGCGGAATGTGTCCACGCAGCGTGGCGTCCAGGCCAGAGCGATTCATCAGCCGCTCACGCCGGCCGATCACAAAGCGATCGAGCAACGAGCGCGGATAAAGTGGCTCGTAATACTGCATGTTGTGCGCCACTCCGATGCGCGCGTGCGGCTGAATATGGCGGATGGCATAGTACGCTGCGCCATGCCCCAGGCACAGATTCTCGACGACCTTTATCGCCAGGTCAAAATCGTGCTTGCCGGGCGGAAAAGTGAGCTGGTGATGCATCTCATCGCGCGGGCTGCCAGATGCATAACCAAGGAGGGCGTAAAGAACCGGCTCGTTGATCGTCACCCACAGATCACAAAACTCGCCCAGCGATCCAATGACCCTGGCAGCAAACCGCTCGAACCGTGAAATGATCTTGGGGTTCTCCCATCCCCCTTGCTCGGCCAGCCAGAGCGGCGTGGTAAAGTGATGGAGCGTCACCATCGGCTCCATGTTTCGCTCGCGCATAAAGCGCAGCATCTGCCGGTACCGGTCTATTGCCGCTTCGTTCCACTTGCCCTCGCTCGGCTCGATGCGGCTCCACTCGACCGACATGCGGTGTGCGTTGTGGCCCATCCTGGCGGCGCGCTCCAGGTCGGCTTCTGCATTGCGCCACCAGTCACACGCCTGGCCAGATTTCTGCCCGCCATAGATGTGACCTTCGCCTTGCTCCCAGGCATACCAATCGTTGTTCGTGTTACCGCCCTCTACCTGATGCGCGGCAGTCGCACAGCCCCAACGAAAGTCAGGCGGGAAATGCAGCGTCGCTTCCGGCATGGGCACTCCTCAAATGTGTAACACAATGCAGGTCGCAAGGCGCATCTTGGATCCTGCCTCTTGCATTATGCGCCCGTGTGTTTGAGCGAGCCGATAAATGCGCCTTCGCGGGCGCCAGTATCAACGAACGCCAGCGACTCGGCAATCGCCAGCGCTTCGGTGTTGTTTTGATCCACAGTGTAAAGCGGACGAAGGTTGGATTCAAACAGGTGCACAACGCAGGCCGAGACGACTGACTTGCCCAGCCCCCTACCCCGCGCCGCAGACTCGACGTGGACGAATACTTCGGCAAACTCGTCAGTGCGCCAGTTGACGCCGGACTCGGCCACCACGCGCCCATCTGCCGCGTGGATCGCAAAGCGCGTCGCGCCATCTGGCCCGCGAGACGAGGTGACGAGCACATTGATGACAGGTCTGAAATCGGCGGGGCGGGCCTCGAAAACGAGATGAATAGCTGCCGCCTGTACGTCGAGTACCGCTTCGACAGCAGGCGCCAGACGAGGTGGAACGACAACGTGATATAAGCGCGCTGGCGAAAGTCCTTCGCGGAGCAGCCACGTAGCAACCTCGGCCGTCGGCGCACACAGCACAACCAGCGGTTGAAACAGGTCAAAGCCCGTTTGGCAGTTAGCAATAAAGCCATCTGGAGCCCCGCGCTCGTCACGGTGGATGGTGAGCCTGGTACGGGCTTCGCCGTGATGCAGCGCATAGTATGCAGCCAGAGCATCTTCGGGGCTGTGTGCGCGCAGCAGCGGGACGATGGCCAGGCGGTCAGTGGAGAGAGTCAACCCCACCTCCCGGCTCCCTTCCCCGTCTAACGACGGGAGAGGGGGAGCCGTCCAGCTCGTACCACCAAACGATGGCGACTTCTTTTGCACCCGTGTCGTCGTTAGAGTAGAAATGATCGTCAATGCCACACAGCTTGAATCCCATCGCCTGATAAAAGTGACAGGCGGCCAAGTTGTTGGTCTGCGTTTCGAGGACGATTCCGCGCAATCCCAGGTTACGCCCCCAGGCAACGGCCCGGCTCACCAACTCACGCCCCAGTCCCTTACGGCGATAGGCCCGATCCACCATAATGTTCCACACCACCGCCGAGTCTCGCCAACGTTCGCGTTCCATATCAAGCAGCGCTATGAATTTGCCGGTGTGCGTGTCTTCGGCGGCCAGGTATAACCCATCGCCTGTCTGCAGCCGCACGCCGACTTCTTGGCGCTGCTGCCGGTTCAGACTATAGTAGCGGCTGCGGAACGGCGGAACCAGCGGCCGCTCGACGAGCTGCCAAGTCACCTCTAACCCATTTGTAGTTTTCTCTACGTCCAAAAAGCGATCAGACTCGAATTCGGCGTCAATCTCGATCAGGCGCGGGACATCGGCAAAGGTCAGTTGGCGGATCGTGAGGTCGAGCATCAGTTGAACTCGTCCACTTGGTCAATGACCACACATCGGTCAGCATGGCTCTGCTCTTACTTCGCAGGTGATCGTCTGGACGGCATCACCGTGACGAGCCAAGAGCCACAAAGAGCCAATAACCCACAACGAGCGCCGGACCCACAAAAGCAACGAACTGCAACGCGGGCGGCGGCGACAATAATCGCCCAGTTGTCGTCGCTGCTTGCCCGAGCAAGGCGACTGCCGTGACAGCCGTCCACCCTGTCAGCCCGGCCATAAATCCGACCACCAGCGAGAGAAACACGCGGATCAGCCGCAGGCGCGGTGGCCGCTCGTCGTGGGCAGACCCCCGTTTTCTCAGTGAAAGCGGGGGTCTGAATTCGTCGTTCGACATTCGCCCTTTGTCATTCACAGGACTTGGCCGTCGTCTTGACGCAGCATCATGTTGCGCACGAGCGGAATCGGCGGCGCACCAAACGAAAGGAATGTATCATTAAAGTTTTTGAGCGAAAATGCGCTGCCCTGCTCGCGCCGGTAATCTTCCCGCAGCTTGAGCGTCATCAACTTGCCCAGCGTATAAGCCAGGTAGCCGGGGTCAAACGTACCGCGCTCAGCTTCTTTGCGCGCGGGCAACTCTTCCATGAAAGCGTCTTGCATAAAGTGGCGCGTCACTTCTTCCACGCCCATCCCTTGCGTGTGCAATCCAATCGAGCAGATAAAGCGCACGTCGCGCAGCAGCGCTTCGGAAAGCTGAGCCAGCCGCAGGCGTGGGTCGCCACCGCGGTAGCCTTCTTCGACCATCATCTGTTCCGCATAGTGCGCCCAGCCTTCCCACGAGGAATAAGCATCAACAACCTTGGTGACCTGCGTCGGGCTGTTCTTGAAATGCAACGCGTGCAGATAGTGGCCCGGCCAGCCTTCATGGACGGAAACATCGTCCAGCGTGTCATAGTCAAACTTGCTCAGCCACGCTT
>Ga0315268_10001719_pt1 | contig 25185 bp, 25 predicted proteins | sample C1_top_MG_FD_204535 | JGI IMG/M metagenome (GOLD analysis project Ga0315268, IMG submission 204535) | Sediment microbial communities from Yellowstone Lake, YNP, Wyoming, USA - C1_top | ecosystem: Environmental > Aquatic > Freshwater > Lake > Sediment | place: USA: Wyoming | collected 2017-08-01
TTGGCGGCCAAGGTGGCGCTTCATAACTTCTGTATCTGGCTCAATCGGCAGCTTGGGCGGCCTGATCTTGCCTTTGCTGATCTGATTGATTGGTAGCTTTCAATGCAATTCACACCAAGCGTTAGAGATTCAGGTGACCGTGCGGGGCCAGACGGTACAGGACTGGGCCTACATAGACACCGGCTTTGATGGCTATGTCGTAGTGCCCCATAACCAGGTTCAGGTCTTCGGCCCTGGCGATTACGTTTCGTTGTGGGAACTTGGGGATGCTTCATTGGCTCCAGCGGAGGAATATCTGGGGCAAGTCCGGCTGATGGGCACAGCTACAGACCTCCTGGCCCGTGTTACTACCCTAGGCGATGAATACCTCGTCGGTCGTGCTTTGTTGGATCGCTGGCGTATCACCTTAGACCGTGGACAAAGCGTTGAAGTGGAATTGTAATTTGCTGTCGGCAGAAGTCGCTGACAGCGGATTGCGGTAGCGGATTGAGCAGATTGGCTGCCTGTGAGCAAACAGCGCATCCGCTTATCCGCTATGCCGCAGGCATCCGCTGACCATCGGCCATCAGCCATGAGGAGGTCTCCGATGACACGCGTGATCAAGCTGGAACAGAAGGACGTGGATAGGGCCTATCCATGCATCACGGAGGGCCAAAGCCCCTGGGAGGACGGCCTGGACGCCTCGCGCCAGTGGCTGAAGGAGAATCTGGGGCGCACCGTGGAGGGCCTGCACCTGGAGGACGACCAGGGCAAGGTCATCGGCCATGTGTTTTATGGGCGGGCCGGTCAGGCCCTGGTGCCGTACAAGATCGAGGACAACGTGGCCATCCTGCTCTGCGAGTGGGTGCAGATAGGCCAGCAGCGCAAAGGCTACGGGCGTCAGCTCTTTGAAGCCTTCGTGGATACTCTTTGGGAGGAAGGCTACAAGGGCGTGCTGGTGGACGCCAGCGAGTTCAAGGAGTACCTGCACTACGAGCACTTCGCCAAGCGCGGCTTCTGGGTGGTGGATCAGGAAGGCCCCTGGAGGCTGATGTACTTCCCCGTCCGCCAGGAGTCGGTAGCCGTTGAGCGTCTGCAGCCGCGCCTACCCCCGCCGAGCCTGGGCCCAGTAGAGGTGGCCCTCTTCCGCAACAACTTCTGCCCGGTGATGGCCTCCACCTACGCCAAGGTGCGCCGGGTGGCCGCCGAGTTCGGCGATAAGGTGACACTGAAAGAGTATCCTGCCGATCACGATAGCCTGGCCCGGTACGGTCGTGCCGATGGCCTGTTCATCGCCGGCAAGGAGAAGATCGTCGGCCCCGCCTCCGAGGAGGAGATCCGCCAGGCCATCGCCAAGGAGCTACCCAAGGAGTAGTGAACCATAGGCTTGGGTCGTGGGAGGTCTCACCGCGGAGCACGCCGAGAGCGCAGAGATTTTTTGATTTTCTCGGCGTTCTCTGCGGCCTCGGCGGTGAGGGCCCCAAACTGGCTATGCCGTACGAGTTCCTGGATGCCCAGCACAACCGCATCGTGGTGGCCTTGCGCCCGGACTCTGTGGCCGTGAGCATCAACGCCGTGCCCAGCTACAGTTTTGACCTGGGCGGGCGGCTCATCGGCGCCTTCGTGGCCGGTCGCAGCTACCGCCGCACCCTGGACAACCGTGTCGTGGAGCGCCGCTGGCACAAGCCCCCGGACGAGGCCGGCCCCGTGCGTGAGCTTCCCCCCGCCGAGGCTCGCGCCTTCCTGGAGCAGACCTACGCCGCCATGACTGCCCTGCGCCGCAGCCTCGACGCCGGTGAGTGGCAACCCCTCCCTCCCCTGCTGGCGGGGGAGGGCCAGGGTGGGGGTCTCCCTCCCCTGTCGGCGACGGGGGAGGGATGGGTGGGGGTTGCCCGGCGCGCCTTCGACCTCATCCAGCAACAGAGCCCGGCCGGCCTGGAGGCGGATGCTCAGCGCTTCCGGGCGATTTATAAGCCTATCGCCATCCTGCCACCCGACCAGTACCGCGCCCTGGTGCTTCAGGCCACCGAGGGTTGCGCCTACAATCGCTGCACCTTCTGCCATTTTTACAAAGATATAACCTTCCACCGCAAGTCGCTGCCAGAGTTCCGCCAACACATCCAGGCCGTGCGTGACTACTTCGGCCCGGCCATTGCCCTGCGCCGTTCCATCTTCTTGGCCGATGCCAACGCCCTGGTCATCCCCCAGCGCCCGCTGCTGGCTCTGCTGGATGCGGTGCATGAAGCCTTCCCTATCGCCCCCGCCGATCTGGCCGGCGGCGACCTGGTGGCCTGGCGCGCTGCTCATCCGGGCGGCTTCGCTGGCCTTTATTCCTTCATTGACGCCTTCACAGGCCGCCGCAAGACCCAGGACGATTTCGCCGCCCTGCGGGCGCGGGGACTGCGGCGGGTGTACATCGGCCTAGAGTCTGGTGACGATGCCCTGCTCGACTTCCTGGGCAAAGCCGGCAGCGCCGCCGATGCCGTCCAGGTGGTGACGACGCTCAAGGCAGCGCGGGTGGCCGTAGGCGTCATCGTCCTGCTGGGGGTGGGTGGAGAACGCTACGCCGAACAACACATCGCCCACACTGTTGAGGCCATCAACGCCATGCGCCTGGGCCGCGGCGACATCGTTTACTTTTCCGAGTTCGTGGATTGGCCCGGCTCGGAGTATGCCCAGCGAGCCGCGGCCGCCGGTATCGTCCCGCTCAGCGGCGAGCAGGTGCGGGCACAGCGGGCGGCCATGCAGGCGGGCTTTGCTTTCCCCGACCCGGCGCACCCGCCCAAGCTGGCCCTGTACGACATCCGGCGATTTGTTTATTGAGGGAGAGGTAACATGATCATCGAAACCGAGGGGCTCACCAAGTTCTATGGTAAGGTGCGCGGGGTGGAGGACCTGAACCTGGCAGTCAAAGAAGGCGAGGTCTTCGGCTACCTGGGGCCGAATGGCGCGGGCAAGACTACCACCATTCGCCTGCTGCTCGACCTCATTCACCCCACGCGTGGCCAGGCCCGCATCTTCGGCCTGGACGTGCACCAGCACACGGTCGAGATCAAACAGCGCATCGGCAACCTGCCTGGCGAGCTGGCGCTGTACGGCAACCTCACTGGGGCGCAGTTGCTGGCCTACTTCGCCAATCTGCGGGGCAAGGTTGATCCAGGCTACGTGCAGCAACTGGCCCAGCGCCTGGACATTGACCTCTCTCGCCCCATCAAGACCTACTCCCACGGCATGAAACAGAAGGTCGGCCTGCTCCAGGCGCTCATGCACCAGCCAGAGCTCGTCGTCCTGGATGAGCCGACCATCGGCCTGGATCCCCTGGTACAGCAGGAGTTCTATCGCCTCATCGCCGAGGTCAAGGCCGAGGGGCGCACGGTGTTCATGTCCTCGCACATCCTGCCGGAGGTGGAGCGCACCTGCGACCGCGTGGGCATTATTCGCCAGGGGCACCTGGTCACGGTGGAAGAGGTGGCGGCGCTGAAGGCCAAGGCCCTGCGCACGATGGAGATACAATTTGCTGCGCCAGTGCCGCTGGAGGTCTTCCGTATCCTGCCCGGCGTGACCGACCTGGCCGTAGAGAACTCCATCCTGCGCTGCACGGTGCGCGGCAGCGTGGATGCCCTGGTCAAGGCCGCGGCCCGCTTTAACGTGCTAGACCTCAAGGTGCACGAGCCCAGCCTGGAGGAGGTCTTCCTGGCCTATTATGCCCCGGAGGGGAGTCAGACAGCATGAAACTGACCTGGAAGGCGAAGCATTTGCCAGGAAATATGACGACACGTCTACAAATTGCTGGGCAAATGCTTCGCCCCTACGAAGGGATGGGGGATGGTAAGTTTCTAGCCAGACAGGAGGTGCAAGATGGCGACCTACATTCTGCTGAGCAACCTCACCGACGAGGGGGCCAAGACGATCAAAGAGCACCCTGAGCGGATTAAAGAGGTGAACAAGGAGATTGAGGCCCTGGGCGTCAAAGTGACGGCGCAGTACGCCGTGCTCGGCCCCTACGACTTTGTGAACATTGTGGAAGCGCCGAACAACGAGGCCATCGCCCGGGTCTCGGTGGAGCTAGCTGCCCGCGGAAGTGTCAAGATCCAGACCTTGAGCGCCATCCCCATTGATGAGTTCATCGCCAAGGTCAAAGCCTAACGGGCCGACCTCGGCGGGGTGTAATTACCCCCCCCATCCCCGCCTCGCCGAGGTCTACTGGCCGCAGATCACCGCCAAGACACAAAGGCACAAAGAAAATTCGAATTTCGAAATTCGAAATTCTTTGGTGTTCTTGGTGTCTTGGTGGTTGTTCATAAGAAGCCATGCACAACAATGACATCCACGCCGTGATGGCCGTCCTGCGTCGTGAAGCACCAAAGTGGGAGCGGCCCTACGTCACCTCCCTGGCGGAAGAGCGCCGCGACCCGTTTCGCGTGCTCATCGCCACTGTCCTCAGCTCGCGCACGCAGGACACCACCACCGGCCCGGCGGCGCAGCGGCTCTTCGCCCTGGCGGACACGCCCCAGGCCATGCTGCGTCTATCGCCGGAGCAGATCGAGCAGGCCATCTACCCGGTAGGCTTCTACCACCACAAGGCCCAGATCGTCCCGCAGCTCTGCCAGGCCCTCATCGAGCGGCACGGCGGCCAGGTCCCGCCTGACCTGGACGCCCTGATCGTCCTGCCGGGGGTGGGGCGCAAGACGGCCAACCTGGTGCTTACGCTGGGCTTTCACCTGCCCGGCATCTGCGTGGACACCCACGTTCATCGCATCACCAACCGCTGGGGCTACGTGCACACCGAGACGCCGCAGCAGACAGAGATGGCCCTGCGGGCCAAGCTACCGCCAGAGTACTGGATAGAAATCAACGATCTCCTGGTAGCTATGGGGCAGACCATCTGCCATCCCACCTCGCCGAAGTGTAGCCTCTGCCCGCTGCGCCAGTTCTGCGACCGCGTAGGCGTCACCCGCAGCCGGTAGCTATTGAACCACCAAGTCACCAAGGCACAAAGATAAAAAAACTTGGTGTTCTTGGTGCCTTGGTGGTTAACTCCCTGGCTATTGAGGAGTGTTATGGACAAACCGTTGGCGGGCCGCGTGGCCCTGGTCACGGGCAGCACCGGCGACGGTATGGGCCGCAGTATCGCCCTGACCCTGGCCCGCGCCGGCGCTAAAATCATCGTCAACTACGGCACAGGACGCCCGGGCAACCAACCGCAGGCCGAGGAGGTGGTGCAGCTCATCGGTGAGCTGGGGAGTGAGGCCCTGGCCGTCCAGGCCGACACCACGGACGATGCCCAGGTGGCGGCCATGGTGGCCGCCGGTCAGGCGCGCTTTGGCCCCATAGACATCCTGGTAATCAACGCCGGCAGCCAGTGGCAGCCGCGAGACATCGTGGACATCCCACCGGAGGTCTGGCGCCGGGTGCTGGCCGCCGAGCTGGACGGCGCCTTCCTTTGCATAAAGCACGTACTGCCGACCATGCGCGCCCGCCGCTGGGGGCGCATCGTCCTGCTGGGTATGGACGGCACCGAACGCTGGAACGGCCCCCCGTACGACGCCGTGCTGGGCAAGGCCGGGCGGCACGCCCTCATGCGCCTGCTGGCTCGCCAGGAGATCAAGCACGGCGTTACCGTGAACACCATCGCCCCGGGCTACACGCGCCCCGTGCCGCTGGAGGAGGCCCTGGCGGCAGTGCGTGATGGCAGCGACTGGCAGGCTCGCGACTGGGCCAAGCCGCAAGATGTAGCCGAGGCGGTGGCCTATCTTTGCTCCGAGGCGGCGCGCTTCGTCACCGGCAGCGTCATCGCCCTGGCTAATAACCCGTTTGATTGATGGGGAATCGGGGAATCAGTGATCAGGGAACCAGGGGCTCCCTGATTCCCTAATTTCCTGATTCCCTGATTTCCCTCTCTTGGAGGCAAACTTTGATCCATGCCATCCTCTTTGACCTGGACGGTACGTTGCTGCAGAGCGACATGAACGTCTTCATGCCGCACTACCTGCAGGCGCTCACCACCAGACTGGCGCACCTCATCCCGCCGTCAAAGCTCAGCGCCCAACTCATGCGCTCTACCCGGCTGATGATGGCCAACAGCGACCCCACCCGCACCAACCAGCAGGTCTTTGACGCCGATTTTTACCCCAAGATCGGCCATGTCCGGGAAGAGATGCTGCCCATCCTGGAGGAATTCTACACCCACGACTTCGCTCGCTTGCGTGACCTCACGCAGCCGAAGCCGGAGGCGCGGGCGGTGGTGCAGGCCGCCTTCGCCCGCGGCTACGACGTGGCCATCGCCACGCAGCCGGTCTTCCCGCTGACCGCCGTCCGCCAGCGCCTGGAGTGGGCCGGCGTAGCTGACTTCCCGTACCGCCTGGTCACCTCCTACGAGAACATGCACGCCTGCAAGCCTCAGCCAGCCTTCTTCCAGGAGGTCCTGGCCGTGCTTGGCCGCTCGCCCGGCGAGTGCCTGTTTGCTGGCGACAGCCCCTCGGACGACATCGCCCCGGCAGCCCAACTGGGCCTGCACACCTTCTGGGTCACCGACGCCGCTCCTGACCCGATTGATCCGAACATCCCCGCCCGCTGGCGCGGCAGTCTGGGCGATTTGCATCGCCTCCTCGTCAGCGGCGAGCTGCTGACAGAAGGACGCAGATAAACGCAGGCTAACGCACGCTGATTTTTGATTTATAAAACATAATAAATCCGCGTTTATCTGCGTTAATCTGCGTCCTGGATTATAGAGGCGAGCAATGCGGCTCCCCAAGCTCAACCGGCGCACCATCCTCATCTTCTTGAGCATCATGGGGCCCGGGCTCATCACCGCCGTAGCCGACAACGACGCCGGTGGTATCACCACCTACGCCGTGGTGGGTGCCTCCTACGGCTACGAGATGCTCTGGATGCTCTTCCTGATCACCTTCAGCCTGGGTATTACCAAGGATAAGGAGCTAAGCCGATGACTATCTGGCAACGCCTCAAGCCTTTCCGGACTCGCTTACTCCTGCTCCTGAGCGTATTGGGGCCAGGAATCATTACAACCAACGTAGACAATGACGCTGGCGGCATTACCACTTATTCCGTTGCTGGCGCCCACTATGGCTACGGTTTGCTGTGGGTATTGCCCTTTGCAGCATTGATGCTGATTTTTGCTCAAGAGATGTGTGCGCGACTAGGCATCGTTACGGGCAAGGGCCTGGCCGATCTCATCCGTGAGAAAATGGGCGTGCGCTGGACAACGGCCATCATTGGCCTCATGCTATTCGTCAACTTGGCCAATACGGTTAGCGAGTTTGCCGGCGTGGCCGCCAGCATGGAGATCTTCGGGGTCAGCAAGTACATCTCCGTACCGTTGGCTGCCGTTGGGGTGTGGCTGCTGATTGTCAAGGGCAATTACAAGTCGGTGGAGCGTGTCTTCCTGGTGGCCAGCGCTTTCTATCTAGCCTACGTCGTTTCCTGTATCCTGGCACGTCCACCTTGGCTGGTGGTGGCCCAGGCCGCCATCCATCCCAGTTTCACTCTTGAGGCAGGCTATGTCATCATGATCGTCACCATTATCGGCACGACGATTGCGCCCTGGCAGCAGTTCTATCAGCAATCGGCCATCGTAGACAAGGGACTGAGGGTAAAAGACTATGGCTATGAACTGGCGGACGTGCTCATTGGTAACGTATACGCTATGCTGGTTGTTTTCTTCGTCATCGTGGCCTGTGGGGCCACGCTTTTCGTCCATGGTGTGTACATTGAGACGGCCAAAGATGCGGCACTGGCCCTAGCGCCATTGGCCGGCCCTTACGCTGCGACTTTGTTTGCGCTGGGGTTGCTCAATGCCTCCCTCTTTGCCGCGGCGGTCCTGCCACTCACTACCGCCTATGTGACGTGCGAGGCCTTCGGGTGGGAATCGGGTGTCAGTCATGACTTCAAAGATGCACCGATATTCTTCGGCGTTTATACGGCCTTGATCGTTATAGGAGCAGGTATTATCCTGCTGCCACTCAGATCCCTGATCGAGGCGATGTTGGCTAGCCAGACACTTAATGGAGTTGTCTTGCCGGTGATTATGGTAACGATGTTGCGGTTGATCAATGACAAAAGGCTCATGGGGAAGTACGTCAACGGACGAATCTACAACCTGCTGTCCTGGGCAGCGGTCGTGGTGCTTATCGTACTGACAATCATCCTGGTAATCACCAGCGTCGTGCCTGGCTTACAAGGGTAGTGGATAGCGAGGTACTATATGGTTTACTTAAGTGAGTTGCTGAATTATGAAGTCCTGGATTCCCAGGGGCAGGCCGTGGGGCGATTGAGCGACCTGATCTTATCTGGTGGCTCACCTATCGTCCAGGCGCTGGTCGTGAAAACGCCGACCAGTGGCACCATTACCCTGCCCTGGAGCGTGGTGGCCCGGCAGAAAGGCAAGACGCTGCTGCTCTCGGTGGCCGCTGGTTACTGGCCCCTGTACTCCCCCCAGGAAAGCGACCTCTGGCTGGCTCGCGATGTTCTGGACAGGCAGGTGGTGGACACCACGCGGGCCAAAGTGGTGCGTGTCAACGCCATCCTGTTGGATGATACCCCGGCTGGCTGGCGAGCACAAGGGGTGGAGATCGGCGGCCGCGGGCTGTTGCATCGTCTGGGACTGGATTGGCTGGCTAACCGGCTCAGCCTGCGGCAGCAAATCGTCCCCTGGGAGGAGCTCAGCTTCGCCAGCGGGCGTGGGGATCGGCAGGGGCTGGAGCAACTGCATCCGGCAGAGATCGCCGACATCGTCCACGAACTGTCCCCGGCGGAAGGGAGCGACCTGGTGGAGGCCCTGACCGCCGAAGTGGCCGCCGACGCCCTGGAGGAAGTCCACCCCGACCGGCAGGCCAATCTGCTGGGCGAAATGGCCCCGGAGCGGGCCGCCGACATCCTGGAGGAGATGGCGCCTGACGAGGCAGCCGACATCCTGCAGGACCTCCCGCAGCAGAAGGCGCAAGAGCTATTGCAGCTCATGGAGCAAGCCGAGGCTGCCGACGTGGCCGAACTCCTGGCCCATCCCGAAGATTCGGTAGGCGGGATTATGACCACCGAGTACGCCGCCCTGCGGCCTAACCTGACGGCCGCCGAGGCTATGGCTGAATTACGCCAGCGTTTTGCCGGTGAGCTGGACGATGCCCACTACGTCTACGTGACCGATGAGGCCGAGCACCTGCTAGGCGTCTTCTCCGTCTGGGAACTGATCGTCGCCGATCCCCAGGCTTGCCTGGCCGATTTCATGCAGAGCAAGGTCATCAGCCTGCGGGCCGATCAGAAGGCAGAAGAGGCGGGGCGGCTCATGGCGCGCTACAATCTGCTGGCCATCCCCGTGGTAGACGAAGCCGAACGCCTGCTGGGCATTGTCACCATAGACGATGCTATGGACCTCATTCTGCCCAAGCAGTGGCGGCAGCAATTGCCGCGCATGTACTAACGACAGTTCAACAGTCCTCAGTCGCCAGTCCTCAGTCAGTCGAATGGCTTGCGGACTGTGGACTGAGATTCTCCGCCAAATCCTGGAGCAGGCTAAGCAACAATGCACTATGTCGAAGTAGATCAGAGCGGCAAGATGGAGAGCACCAATACAGCTACCGTGCTGGCTTTTTCGGATGCCATCAGCGATAGCATCATGATACCCGCCGCAGTCAAACGCCAGGCCATTCGCATCTTGAGAGAGCGTGGCATGACTGGCGCGACGCTTTACCCATTGCTTTTTGCCATCGCCTTGTACCTCCTGCTGCGAGATTACACGGAGACCCTGGCTCTGGTTATCATTGACCAAGAATACGCAGGCCAGGAACGAATCATCAAGGCGCACTTGATGAACCTTATGAACCGGAATGGCTACGATCTCCCCGCCCAAAATGTCGGCTTTAGGCGTATCGGCAAGAGGTCGCCCGCACACAAGTTAGCTTTGGAGACGCTGCGGGGCAAAAGAAAACCAGGCCGGATTATCGGCCTGGGTGATCTGTTGAGTGAGCTATAAAACAAGCGAACCGGGGTCCGCTAGTGCGGTTACGCCGGGGAGAGACCCTGGTGGTGTGCCAGGGTGCGCCGCCGGCCGCCCGGTCCAGAATAATGATAGCACAAAGCAAGCCAATTGTCAATATGACGGAGGACTTATGAATTCAGTATATCAAGCCCGTTGCCAGAAAGCGCAACAGCAGATGCAGGCTGCTGGTGTAGAGGCCCTCCTCGTAGGCGCATCAGCCGACCTGCGCTACCTCTCCGGCTATGCCGCCCGCCCCTCGGAGCGGCTCACCTGCTTTGTCCTGCCCACTAAGGGAGAACCATGCATGGTTATCCCCGCCTTTGAAGCCCCTCGCCTGGGCGAAGCGCCCTGGTTCGCCGTGCACACCTGGACAGAGACCGAGAATCCCATCGCTTTGGTCGCCCAGGCTCTTGGTGGTGTGACCGGCCGTACCCTGGCTGTGGGCGACCGTACGTGGGCTGGCTTCTTGCTGCGCCTGCAAGAGGCTCTACCCGGCAACCAATGGCTCTCGGCTACGCCTCTGCTGCGGGAGCTGCGCATGATTAAGAGCGCGGAAGAGATTGCGGCGCTGCGTGCGGCCGGGGCGGCCGTGGACGCCATCTTCCAGGAGATGTTGACGCATCCCTGGGTTGGGCGCTCGGAGCGAGAGTTAGGGGAGGAGATCGCGTCCCTCATGCGGCGGCGCGGCTGCGAGGCGGTGGACTTTGTCATCGTGGGCAGCGGGCCCAATGGCGCCTCGCCGCACCACGCTAACAGCAATCGCCTCCTCCAGCCGGGAGATGCCGTGGTGCTGAACTTCGGGGGGCCTTTCCGTGACGGTTACTACGCCGACATCACCCGCACCGTGGTGGTAGGGCCACCATCGGCCCAACTGCGCCGGGTCTACGCCGTGGTGCAGGCGGCGCAAGAGGCCGGCGTCCGTGCCGTGCGACCAGGCATGCCCTGCCAGGAGGTGGACGCCGCGGCACGGCAAGTCATCGCCCAGGCCGGGTATGGCGACTACTTCGCCCATCGCACCGGCCATGGCATTGGCCTGGACGGCCACGAGGAGCCGTACATGGTGGCCGGCAACACTCTGCCTCTGGCTCCGGGCATGACCTTCTCCGTGGAGCCAGGCATCTACCTGCCAGGCCAGTTCGGCGTGCGCATAGAGGACATCGTGGTTTGCACAGAGACGGGGGCGGAAAGGCTAAATCAGGCCAGCAGAGAGTTGATTGAGGTCAGGTAATCAGGGAATCAGGGATCAGGGAATCAGGACTCATTAGCAAGCCTGATTTCCCGATTCCCTGATTTCCTGATTCCCCCGTTTCGCCGATTCCCCCCATGGAGGTATGGCCCATGAACTCGCGAGAACGCTTCCTGGCCGTGATGAACTTTGAGCCCGCCGACCGCACCCTGAAATGGGAGTTCGGCTATTGGGGTGGGGCGTTGCGACGCTGGTACGCCGAGGGCCTGCCGCGGCGCACGGGCATCCCGGACGATTGGGAGTATGGCCGCTCCGTGTCCGGCGAGGCGGCAGCCTGGGCACCGGGTTTTGACTCCACGCGTGACGACGACGTGCACACACTCCTGGGCCTGGACACGGGCCTGCAGCGGGTGCCCATACGCAATCTCTTCTGCCCTGTTTTCCCCGAAGAGATCGTAGAGGAGCACGATGACTGGATGGTGCGCCGGGACGAGGATGGCGTGCTGCGCCGCGAGCCCAAGGACAGAAGCTCCCTGCCGCAGTTCGTTGGCTGGCCGGTGCACAACCGCGATGATTGGGAGCGCCTCAAGGCCGAGCGCCTGCAGCCCCGGCTGGCCGATCGCTGGGTAGTAGACTCGTCGCCGTGGCTGGAACAGGCCAGGCAGCGCGACTATCCGCTGGCCATCGGCGGCGGGCAGGGCTTCTTCGGCACGCCGCGGGCGCTCCTGGGGCTGGAGAACCTGCTCCTGGCCTACTACGACGACCCCCAGTTCCTGCTGGACATCAACAACGACCTTGCCAACTTCTTTATCGCCCTCTACGATCAGGTGCTGGCACTGATTGACGTGGACCTGGCCCTCATCTGGGAGGACATGTGCTACAAGGCCGGCCCGCTGATCTCGCCCGCCCTCTTCCGCACCTTCCTGCTGCCCTATTACCAGCGCCTGACGGCCTTCTTCCGCGATCACGGCGTTAAGGTCATCCTGGTGGACACGGACGGCAACTGCTCGGCGCTGCTTCCGCTGTTCATCGAGGGCGGTGTCACCGGCCTCTATCCTTTCGAGGTCAACGCCGGCATGAACGTGGTGGCCGTGCGCCGGGCCTTTCCTCGCCTGCAAATCCTGGGTGGCATTGACAAGATGCAGCTCGCCGCTGGGCGCGAGGCCATTGACGCTGAGTTGGCGGCACGAGTGCCTGCCCTGCTGCGCAGCGGCGGATACATCCCCTACGTGGATCACCTCGTCCCGCCGGACGTGTCCTGGGATAATTTCCGCTACTATCGCCAGCGCCTGAACGAGATGATCGAACCTAAAAATTGCGACGCACATCGGAAGGTGCGTCGCACGTATCACAAGGAGTAACGATGAAGATACCTGGTACATCCCTGGGCGATTTGCCCCGCCTGCGCGCCTACAAGCGCCGCCGCCTGTCCAGCTACGATCCCACGGGCGGCAACGCCGACTACTGGGATTTCGCCCCCGGCCAGACGCGCCCCATCGCCGCCATCCAGGGCGCCGGCTGTATCAAGCACATCTGGATGACCATGGCCAGCCACGAACCTGCCTTCGCCCGCCAGATCGTCCTGCGCATGTGGTGGGACGGCGAGGCGCATCCCAGCGTGGAGGTGCCCATCGGCGACTTCTTTGGCATCGGCCACGGCATCCTCAAGAACTTCGTCTCCTGGCCGCTGCAGATGAGCCCCGAGGAGGGGCACGGCTGCAACTGCTGGTTCCCCATGCCGTTCGCCACGGCTGCCCGCATCGCCGTGAGCAACGAAAGCCCCGGCCCGTACACCCTCTACTTCTACGTGGACTACGAAGCCTACGACCGCCTGGATGACGATTACGGGCGCTTCCACGCCCAGTGGCGGCGGGAGAACCCCACCCAGGGCTGGGCCGACCCGGCGCGCCACGGCGACTGGGAGTACCTGCGGGCCGCCTGGCAGACACCGAACACTACGGGCGCCGATAACTACGTCATCCTGGAGGCCGATGGTCGCGGCCACTACGTGGGCTGCCACCTGGACGTGGACTGTTTCCAGCGCCAGGCCAACGACTGGTACGGTGAAGGCGATGACATGATCTTCGTGGATGGAGAGCCGTGGCCGCCAGCCATCCACGGCACCGGCACCGAGGACTACTTCAACATGGCCTACTGCCCCAAGCAGGAGTACAACGCCCCCTACCACGGCCTCACCGTCTATTCCGGCAGCGACGATTGGCCCTGGAAGGGCAAGAACTCCCTCTACCGCTATCACATTGAGGATCCTATCCCCTTCGAGCGTTCCATTCGGGTGACCATCGAGCACGGCCACGCCAACAAGCTGAGCAACGACTACTCCTCCACGGCCTACTGGTACCAGGCCGAGCCGCACAAGCCCTTCCCGCCGCTGCTGCCCGTGGCCCAGCGCCTGCCACGGCCTGACGTCTAGACGGCACCCACGCCCATCATGTGGTTTACGCGGTGAAATTAACAAGGGCGAGCACAAGCTGCTCGCCCTTGTTTTGTCCTGCTTCTAAAAAATGCGCCTCGCGCCTGCAACCTATAGCAAGTTGTGCTGCATAAGTAAATCCTCCACCTCGATCAGGAATTCTGTCAAGGAGACAGCCCTGCTACCTTCACTGCTAAAATCGTGACTGCCGGGAGCGTCGAACGGATGCCGATGCCAGAACCCGCCATGGCAATTGCGGCCAAAGAGGCGTTGGCCATGGCTGATCAGGGCAAAACTGATCTGACCACTGAGTTGGCTAGCGTAGACCTGCACAAAGAGTTCAGAACCGATGTGCAGGCGGAGCTTCACCGTATTGTCGGTGCGGTCCACTTCTTGGAGTGAGCGGATAAACCAAAACTGACTAACTGACCGAGAAGCCTCAGCGACGATCTCATCCAGCATGGCTGGCCGCTCCGATCAACTCTCCAAGCAACCGCTCCATCGTGCGTACTCCATCTACAGCCATCTCCCATTCCTGAGCATCCGCTTCTACCTCCCAGGAATAGCCCCGAGCCTTCACCATCTCTTTCGCTTCGAAGTCCTGGAAGCTCATGCCGTATTTGCTAGTCAAAAGCCGGTCAGTAAGCCGATAGCGCGTTAGTCGCCGCCGATACTCGTTCTCTAAGAGCCGGCGCAGCTTGCTGTCTAGGTCATCTTCCCCTGCCTCCAGGTAACGTAGATGTTTGACCGTCTGTTCCGAGATTGCCAATGCTGGGCTCATTTATTATCGCCTCCTCGCTTATTCTGGTGCTGTATACCTAAGCCGGGAAAGGATCCCGGCCATCCACTAATGGCAGATATACGCTGGTTAGGGCGAGCACTGACGCTTTTGGCCCATTTGGGGCCACAAAATACCGGTTTTCCTCTCGAAAACGAGCGTTGTAGCACAGCAACGATTGGTTCTTCCCGGCTTAGCTATACAACTGCCTATTTTCCCGGCTTAGACATACAGCACCCTTATTCTCAACTACATCAATTGTAACACCATAAGGTCAGGCTGTCAAGCACACCAACTGGCTGATTTGCCTTCATCCCCTACCCCGTACCTTCCTTCACCACCACCCGCACCCCGTTATTGCGACAAATCGGGCACATGCGCTCCTGGTCAACAGTAAGGTCGAAGAGCGTGTCCCAGGTATGGCCGCATCTCATACAGCGCATCTGGGCCGGCGTGGGCTCCTTCAGCCGCCCGACCTTGCTGGTCAGAGGCACCTTCTGGCCCCGCAAGGCGGCTATGGTCTGCTCTACCTCCTCTGCCGTCACCGACTGGCGCAGGGTCTCCAGTTCGCTCATGATCTTGGCCCACTTCTGACCCTCGGCGGCGCTGCACCAATCCAGTTGTAGGCGCTCCGGGCGCACGCCCCGCTTCTCCAGCCCCTCCCACAGGGCATCCACGCGCCGCACGGTGTGACGATTGGCGTTGATGTAGTGGCAATCGGCGTAATGGCAGCCGGAGACCAGCACCACCGGCGCGCCCTTTTGAAAGGCGTACCAAACAAACTCCGGGTGCACGCGGCCGGAGCACATCGTGCGGATGAGACGAGCGTGGGGGGGATATTGCAGGCGCGCCGTGCCCGCCGTATCAGCCCCGGCATACGAGCACCAGTTGCAGGCAAAGGCCACGATCTTGCCCCGTGGATCTTCCTCCAGGATGGCGTCCAGCATGGCGTAGATTTGCTGGTCGGTGAAGTGGCGCATGAGGATGGCGTCGAAGGGGCACTCGGCGGCGCACGCCCCACAGCCGGCGCAGGCGGCGCTGATCACCCGCGCCACCTCCCCCTTCGCCCAGACGATGGCCGAGAAGGGACATACCGCGGCACAGAGGCCGCATTTCTTGCAGGCTTCCCGATCCACCACGGCGGTCACGGCTTCCACCTTGATCTTGTCCATGTTGAGCAAGATGCCGGCGCGAGCGGCGGCGGCGCTGGCCTGGGTCACCGAGTCCTTGATGTCCTTGGGCGCTTCCACGCAGCCGGCGATGTACACGCCCCTGGTGGGGGTATCCACCGGCTTGAGCTTGGGGTGCGCCTCCATGAGGAAGCCGTCGCCGGTGCGGGAGAGGGTCAGCAGTTTACGGATCGCCTCCGTCTCCCGGCGAGGCACGGCACCCAGGGAGAGGATGAGCATATCGTACTCGCGATTCTCCAACTGGCCGGTGGTGGTGTTTTCGACGTAGACTTTGATGTTGCCGGTGACCGGATCCTGGATCACTTCGCCGGGCAGGCCCCGCACGTAGCGCACGCCGGCCGCCCGGGAGCGCATGTACAAATCCTCAAACCCCTTGCCGAAGGTGCGCATGTCCATATAATAGACGCTGATCTCCGTATCGGGGTAGTGATCCAGCAGGAGCAGGCTGTCCTTGACCGTGTTCATGCAGCAGATGTTGGAGCAGTAAGGATTGCCCCGTTGCCCGTCGGGATTGTTCTCCGATGGCGCCGTGCGGGAGCCAATGCACTGCACAAAGGCGATGCGGCGCGGTCGCTTATGGTCCGAGGGTCGGACAAAATGCCCCTGCGTCGGTCCACCGGCCGAGATCAAACGCTCGAACTCCAGGCTGGTAATCACGTTCTCGTAGCGCGTATAGCCATACTCGTCCAGGGCGGTGGGATCGTACACGTCCATGCCTGTGGCCACAATGATCGTGCCCACGGCCAGCTCCACGATCTGATCCTGATCGTCAAAGTTGATGCACTTCTTGTCACAGGCCTCCAGGCACTTGCCACAGGCGATGGGGTTGTGGCCCAGGCAATCGTCCATTTTGATGAGGTAGGCCGCGGGCACGGCCTGGGGGAAGGGGATGTAAATCGCCCGGCGAGTGGCCAGGCCGGCCTGGAACTCATCGGGCTTGACGACCGGGCAGACGGGGACGCAATCGCCACAGGCGGTACACTCTTTCTCGTTCACGTAGCGGGCCTTGCGGCGCACGCGCACCTGGAAGTTGCCTACGTAACCGGCGACGCTCTCCACCTCGCTGTAGGCCAGTAACTTAATGCGGGGATGTCGACCGACATCCATCATCTTGGGCCCGAGTATTCAGATGCTACAGTCCATGGTGGGGTAGGTCTTGTCCAACTGGGCCATGATGCCGCCGATAGAGGGCTGGCGCTCCACCAGGTAGACCTGATGGCCAGCGTCGGCCAGGTCCAGGGCGGCCTGGATGCCCGCCACCCCTCCGCCGATGACCAGGGCGGCCTTGGTAACGGGCAACTGCTCCTCTTCCTGGGCGTGCAGCCAGGCAGCGCGGGCCACTGACGCCTTAACGATGCTCTTGGCCTTCGCCGTGGCGGTGTTTTTATCTTGTAAATGCACCCAGGAGCAATGCTCGCGGATGTTGGCCATCTCCAGCAGGTACCTGTTCAGACCGGCCTCGCTGATGCAGGTGCGGAAGGTCGGCTCGTGCAGGCGCGGCGAGCAGGAGGCGACGACCACCCGATTCAGGTTGTACTCCCGGATGGCGCGCTTGATCTCCTGCTGCCCCGGCTCGGCGCAGGTGTAGCGATTGCGCAGGGCGGCCACCACGTGGGGTAGGGTGGCGGCGTACTGGCGCACGGCCTCCGTGTCCACGCTACCGGCGATGTTCAGGCCACAGTCGCAAACAAAAACGCCAATGCGCAGGTTGTCTTCAGACAAGGCGATCCACCTCCCCCTAGTAGGGGCGAAGCATTCGCTGATTGAATACAAATCTCCGACTCACCTGGATGGCGAATGCTTCGCCCCTACAGCTTCCGCCACCAAAGTAGTCAGGTCCTTGATCTCTATGGCCAGTTCATCCCCCAATTGCGTATCCGCCTGGGCACAGCGGAAGTGGATCTGGCACTTGGCGCAGGCCGTGACCAGCACCTCGGCACCGGTGGCTTTGGCCTCTCGCAGGCGATCCACCTGGATGCTCTTGGCCGTGGCCCCGCAGTTGGTCCAACCACTGGTGCCGCAGCACAGCGAGCGTGCCCGGCAGTTTTCCATCTCCACCAGCTCCGCCCCCAGCGCGGCGATGACCTGCCGGGGTTCATCGTAGACTTTCAGGTAGCGTCCTAACCGGCAAGGATCGTGATAAGTCACCCGTGTTGCGTGTTGCGTGTTGCGTGTTGCGGCGATTCGCTGACTCGCTGATTCGCCGATTCGCTGATTCCCTGATTCCCCAATTCCCTGATTTCCTGATTTCCTGATTCCCTCATCACTAGCCAAAAGCTGGGCAATATGGATGACCTCCATCCCCAGGTCGTGCCCCTGTTGGCGATACTCCACTTTCAACGTGTGGGCGCACTCCGGGCAGGTGGTAACAAGGCGTTTGGCCCCGGTAGCCCGCAGCATAGCGGCGTTGAGCTCGGCCAGGCGATGGAAGGCGGATATGTCGCCCTCCCAGAGCAGATCGTGGCCGCAACAGCGCTCATCGGCCAGGACGCGGGGCTCCATGCCCAGGTGATTGAGCACCCGCAGCGCGCTCTGGGCGATTTCCACCCCCTGGGCACCGCTCTTCTGGAAGAGCACATCGTAGTAGGGCAGGCAGCCGACGAAGTAGATTGTATCGGAGGTGGAGGAGGTGCGCAGATCGGGCGTCAGCCAATCCAGGCGATTCTGTTGCAGGCCAGCCTCGGTCATCAGGCGCATCCAGGTCTGGATGGTCTCGCCGTGGGAGCAGTGCCCCTCTTGCCCGTTACCTCTAGCCCAGGCGCGCAGGTCGCGAGTGAACTCAGAAAATCGCACGTCTGAAGGACAGACCTCGCTGCAGCGGCGACAGGTCAGGCAGGCCCAGAGGCGGTTATCAGCGGATAGCGAGTTCAGCCCAGCGGTGGTGATCGCTTCTACCAGAGCTCTGGGCGAAAAAGTAGCCTCCCGGCGAGAAACGGGGCATACGGCGGTGCACTTGCCGCAGTCCAGGCAATAGTAAATGCGATGTTCCAAGTTCCATGTTCCACGTTCCAAGTTCCAAGTTCCAAGCTTTACGTTTTCTATTTTCCTGATTTCCTGATTTCCTGATTGCCTGATTCCCCTATTTACCCCTTCGGCAAACCGGCTTACTTTTTGCACGAATCCTTGTCCGTCCCCAGCTTCGACCCAATCCAGATGCAGGCGCTCCTCGCCGATGCCCAGCAGGTGGGCCAGGGCGGCGGTCTCGGCGAAGAGCTCCTGGGCGCGCTTGTTGCCGAAATCGTAGTGGCATTGGTCCGGCGGGCAGCCCAGGAGTAAGACCCCATCGGCTCCCAGGGCAAAGGCTTTCAAGATCAGGCCGGGATGCAATCGCCCCAGGCAGGACACCTTGAGCGGATAGACGCTGGCCGGATAGGCCAGGTGCTCAAAGCCGGCCTTCTCCAGCCCGCTGTAGGCATCCCAGTTGCAAGTGTAAACGATGATTTTTGGTTCCGATTTGCCCATCATCCCTCATGTCAAGAAGGCAAGTAGCATGTTGGCGATTTGGCGGTCAGTAGGATCGCCGGCGGTGATGGCGCTGGAGGGGCAGTGAGCGGCGCAGACACCGCAACCGGTGCAGCGGAGCACGTCCACTTGAGCCATCCGCCAACCATCCGCCTCGACCACCTTGACCGCGGAGACCTCGCACACCGTCTCGCAGGTGCCGCAGGCCCGGCAGCGATAGGCGTCCACGCTGGCGATAATTAGTCCTTCGTCTTTCGTCCTTGGTCCTCGCTCTACAGCCGCCGCAATCAACCTTCTGGCTTTATCCGTCGCTAGTTCGGGAGCATCTTCGTGCACCCAGGCACACTGCTCCCGGATATTTACGAACTCCACCGGCAGGGCCAACGGGGGATTGCAGATTGCAGATTGCAAATTGCAGATTGCAGATTTGCTGATTCGCTGATTCCCTGATCCCCTGATCCCCTGATCCCCTGATCCCCTGATCCCTAAGTTCCCCTTGCACCTCACCCGCTGATACGTGCAGCTATAACACACCTGATCCAGGGCGCAGCAGGAGCAGGCGGCCAGGATGACGCGATCCAGGCCGTGGGCGGCCACCGCCTCCTGGATGGTCACTACCGTCTCTGGCTGGCAGGAGAAGGGTAACGCCTGGGCGTGAACCACACCAGGCAAGCCGCTCGCCATTTCGGCCAGGGCGTCTACGTCCAGGATGCTGTCTATTTCATCGCCACAGCGACAAACGAAGACGCCGATACGTGAAGCGTGACGCGTGAAACGTGAAGCGTGGAGCGTATTGCGTGTTGCGTGGTGCGTGGTGCGTGTGGCGCCGATTCGCTGATTCCCTGATTCCCTAATTACCAGAGCCGTGATGGCAGAAGCCACCTGTGGGTCGTCGGGCAAAACGTAGATGCCGTTCACCAACGGAGGCGGCTGGTGCCCATTGGCCCAGAGGACGGCGCCCACGTCCAGGCGCAGGGAGGCCAGAGTCTGGTCGTGCTGGATGGCGTGGGGCTGGCAGACACGCAGGCAGGCCAGGCACTCGGCGCAGACGCTGCAGGAGAGGCAGCGCTGGGCCTCGGCTACGGCGGTCTCTGGGCTGAAGCCCAGGGCGATTTCGGCGAAACCAGTGCGTTCGGCCAGAGGTAGGTGGGGCATCTCCGCCCGCGGCTGCCGCACGGGTTCGGCGGGAGTGTAGTAGGCGATGCCCGCCGTATCCGGGCGTGCGGCAGTACGACCCAGGGCCAGGTCCTCGCCGCGCAAGTAACGGGCGATGGAGTCGGCGGCGCGGCGGCCAGCGGCAATGGCCTCCACTACGCTGGCCGGCCCACTGACAGCGTCGCCGCCAGCGAAGACTCCCGGCAGGCTGGTCTGCAGGGTCACCGGGTCGGTAACGAAGGTGCCGCCAGCGGCAGTGGCCAGCCCCGCAAAGCCGCAGGACACCGTCTGCCCCACCGCGGCAATCACCGTATCGCCGGGCAGGATGAACTCAGAGCCGGGGATGGGGATGGGACGACGGCGGCCGCTGTCATCGGGCGCGCCCAACTCCATGCGCCGGCACTCCAGAGCCGCCACCCGCTCGTTCTGACCAATGACCCTGACCGGCGCGGCCAGGTAATGGAACTGGATGCCTTCCGCCTCCGCCTCGGCGATCTCCCAGGGGTTGGCGGGCATCTCCGCCCGGGAGCGACGGTAGAGGATCGTGACGTCTTTAGCCCCCAGCCGCCGCGCCGTCATCGCCGAGTCTATGGCCACGTTGCCGCCGCCCACCACGACAACCCGGTTCCCCCATACGTTGAATCGAGACAAGGTGACGGGGTGACGGGGTGACGGGGTGATCTCCGTGTCCCCGTGTCTCCGTGTCTCCTTGTCATCCTGAAGGGCCACATCCCTTAAGAAGTGGACACCAGAGAGGACGCCTGGCAAATCTTCACCGGGGATGTTGAGGGGCTGGCTTTTGTGGGCGCCCACGGCGACGAAGAGGGCGGCGTAGTCCCGGCGCAGCCGCTCCCACTCGGCGGCGTCAATGGGATGGTTCAGGTGAATAGTCACGCCCAGGGCCTGGATAGCGGCGATCTCGCCCTGCAGCACGTCGGGCGGCAGGCGGTAGGCGGGGATGCCCACGGCCATCATGCCACCCGCCACCGGCAGGGCCTCAAAGACCTCGCAGTCCAGGCCCTCTTTGGCCAGGAAGTAAGCAGCAGAGAGGCCGGCGGGCCCAGCGCCGATGATGGCCACGCGGGGCATGTTGCGTGTTGCGTGTTGCGTATTTTGCTGATTTGTTGATTTGTTGATTTCCTGATTCCCTGATTTCCTGATTCCCTGATTCCCTACATCAGCCACAAACCTCTTCAATGCGCAAATCGCTACCGGCTGGTCCACCTCTGTCCCCCGGCGGCATTGGGTTTCGCAAGGGTGATGGCAGACGCGCCCCAGGACACCGGGGAAGGGCACGGCTTCACGGATCAGGTCCAGTGCTTCCTGAAATCGCCCCTGGGCGATGAGGGCCACGTAGCCCTGGGCGTGGATGTCGGCGGGGCAGGCAGCGCGGCAGGGGGCAAGGCCGCGCTTGTCAATGGCGAAGACATTGGGCACCGCACCGTATCCGTGACCGAAGATGGCCGGCCGTTTTGTCCCGTCTACGGTAATCATCACCGGGCAGACGGGCAGGCAGTCGCCGCAGGCCGTGCAGCGGGCCAGATCAACGTAGCGGGGATGGCGCTGGATCGTTGCGCGGAAGTGGCCTCGTTCGCCCTCCAGGGCCGTCACCTGCGCCAGGGTGAGGATTTCCACCTGAGGGTGCTTGACCGCCTCCAGCATTTTGGCAGTCAGCTCGTGCTGGGCGACGGTACTGGGGCCGGTGCCCAGGAAGGGCGATTCTTCGACCAGATAAACTTTGCTGCCGACGGCGGCCAAGTCCAAGGCGGCCTGGATGCCCGCCGGATGGCCGCCGATCACCAAGGCGCTTCTATTCACCCTTGTGCTCCACAGTCCGTTGGCCATAATCGAACCCGGCCTGAAAGGCACGCGTGTTCAAAGCCTCGGTGCCCTTGGGGATGGAGGAGAGCACGGCCTGGCGCATGGCCTCCACGGAGACCAGGTCGGTCACGGCGGCCAGAAAGCCCAGCATGACAATGTTGGCCACCACTTTGCGGCCCACCTGCTCGGCGATGCGCGTGGCCGGGACGGACAGCACCTGATGCCCCTGAGCCTGATCGTCCAGCTTCACCAGATCCTCGTCCACGATGAGCAGCCCGTCCTGGCGGAAGCCCGGCACGTATTTGGTGTAGGCCCCTTGGGACATCACCACCAGGACGTGGGGATCAAGCACATGGGGGTAATGAACCGGCTTTTCGTCCAGGATGATCTCGGCGGCGCAGGAGCCCCCGCGGGATTCGGGGCCGTAGCTCTGGGTGAAGGTGGCGTGCTTGTGATCGTAGAGGGCCGCCGCCTTGCCCAGGATTTCGCCCGCCAGGATGATTCCCTGCCCGCCAAAGCCGGACAGGCGTATTTCTCTACGCATGGCTCGCTCCCGCAATCTTCTGCATTTTGTCCGCCAGCAGTTGCAGATACGTCGGCTTGTCCACGTCCACGAACTTCCCTACAACGATGTCACCGCCCAACTCAATACCCGCCTTATGCACGTCCGGGCTCTGGCCGATGATGGACTGCGTGCGATAGTAACGCATGGTGTCCAACCCCAGCCGCTGCCCGTGCTGGCGACCGAAGCTGGTAGGACAGGGCGAGATTATTTCCACCAGGCTGAAGCCCGGTTTCTGCAGCGCTTCGGTCATAGACCATTCCAGTTGGCGTGCCTGGAGCACGGTCCAGCGAGCCACGTAGACCGCGCCACTGGCCGCGGCCAGAAAAGGGATGTTGAGGGGGAACTCGTAGTTACCGTAGGGCGTGGTTGTCGTGATGCCGTCAATGGGCGTCGTCGCCCCCACCTGGCCGCCGGTCATGCCATAGTTGAAGTTGTTGACGCAGATCACGGTCATATCCAGGTTACGCCGGGCGGCGTGGATAAAGTGGTTGCCACCGATGGTCACCAGGTCGCCATCGCCGCTGAAGACCACTACCTTGAGTTCTGGGTTGGCCAGCTTGAGCCCGGTGGCAAAGGGGATGGCGCGGCCGTGGGTGGTGTGGAAGGAGTCCAGGCGGACGTAGCCCGCCACCCGGCCGGCGCAGCCAATGCCCGAAACCACGCAGACTTTATCCAGGTTCAACTCAGCACGCAAAAGGGCACGGCAGAAACAGTTCAGGGCAATACCCAGCCCGCAGCCAGAGCACCAGATGTGTGGCAAGCGATCCTGGCGCAGCATCTCGTCCAGGGGATGCTTCTCCGCCCTGGCGGCCACAGCCTCATGGTTGTCCAGATGTAGCTCTTGTTGCAGGATTTGCTGTTTGGCGATTTCTTGTTCCTCGGTCTTCATGTTTTCACCTAACCCCCAGCCCCCTTCCCTGCGAGGGAAGGGGGAGACCAGTTCCCCTCCCCTCGTAGGGGAGGGGCTAGGGGAGAGGTCTCCCGGCGGCACGGCAAATAGCGGCCAGCACGTCCTGGGGCTGGTGGATGTTGCCGCCAGGATGGTAGACGCCGATGACCTCCGCCTGCCCGGCGGCGCAGCGTTCTACTTCCAGGGTGATCTGCCCCATGTTAATCTCCGGCACCACGATGCCCTTCACCCGCCGGGCCAAAGCTCGTATCTGGGCCTCGGGGAAAGGCCAGACCGTGATCAGGCGCAGCAGGCCCACCTTGATCCCCTCGGCACGGGCCATCTCGATGGGCCAGAGGGCCGTGCGGGCAGCGATGCCGTAGGAAATGACGACGACCTCGGCATCGTCCAGGCCGTCCTCTTCCAGCATGATGATCTTGTCTTTGTTCTTTTCAATCTTGTCAATGAGCCGCTGCACCAGGGGCCAATGGGCGCTGTCATCGCTGGTGGAGGGATAGCCGCGTTCGTCGTGGGTCAGGCTGGTGGTGTGGAAGCGATAGCCCTGGCCCGCCAGGGGCATGGGCGGCACCAGCTCGCCCGGCGCGCAGGCGTAGGGACGATAGTCGTCCCCCGGCGGAGCTGTAGGCCGACGTCGTTCCCGGCGCGGGATCTGCTCGTAGGGTGGGATGACGACCTTCTCGGTCATGTGGCCCACCTCGGCGTCGGTCATGACCAGCACAGGCAGGCGATAGGTCTCGGAAAGGTTAAAGGCGTGGATGGTCAGGTCGAAGAGTTCCTGGGGGGAGTTGGGGGATAGAGCGATGATGGCGTAGGGACCGTGGGAGCCCCAGCGAGCCTGCATCATGTCGCCCTGCCCCACCAGAGTGGGCAGGCCGGTGGAGGGGCCGCCACGCTGCACGTTCACGACTACGCAAGGGCATTCCATCATCACGCCCAGGCCGATGTTCTCCATCATCAGGCTGAAGCCGGGGCCGGAGGTGGCGGTCATGGATTTCACCCCCGCCCAGGAGGCGCCCAGGATAGCGCCCATAGCGGCCAGTTCGTCTTCCATCTGAATGAAGAGGCCGCCGACCTGGGGCAGGCGCGCCGCCATCTGCTCGGCGACCTCCGTGGCCGGGGTGATGGGATAGCCAGCGAAGAAGCGGCAACCGGCGCAAATCGCCCCCTCGGCGCAGGCGTTGTCGCCCAGCAGGAAGAATTCGCCCTCTAGTATGCCTGGCGCTCCCATAGGCCCACCACCTCCTTAAGCTCTTCCTCTCGATAGATGGCGAACTCTGGGCAGAGAATCTCGCAAAGCCCACAACTGGCGCAGCCTTCCTCGTCAACGACGCGGGGCGGGTGGTAGCCTTTGGCATTGAATTCTTCCGCTTCCACCAGCACCTTACGCGGGCAGAACTCAATGCAGAAGCCGCAGCCCTTGCAGCGTTCTTTGAGGATGTGGAGGATGCCGTGGGGAACTTTAACTTCGGCCAGGTCCAGAGGTTTTCGCCAATACCTCATCTGCTTCTTTGCCTCCTCACCCGGCTTTGGGTGCAGGTAGATTATAGCAGAACGTGGCCTGGCCGTCAAAGTAGGGGCGGGGAGCGTCACGACCTGTTTTCGACACTTTTCTGAGGGGGTTGGGCTAGGGGCCTGCGGGCATCAAGGCCACAAGGCCGGTGCGCACGTAAATCCTCGGCTCAGGGAACTTTAACAAGCGCAGCAATCCCTGCTG
>Ga0315268_10001720_pt1 | contig 25185 bp, 13 predicted proteins | sample C1_top_MG_FD_204535 | JGI IMG/M metagenome (GOLD analysis project Ga0315268, IMG submission 204535) | Sediment microbial communities from Yellowstone Lake, YNP, Wyoming, USA - C1_top | ecosystem: Environmental > Aquatic > Freshwater > Lake > Sediment | place: USA: Wyoming | collected 2017-08-01
AAGCTTCAAAGAAAACATCAATCAGATAGATATCAGAAACCCGAAACCCCAAGTCTTGAATAAACAGTGGAAGAAAAGAATTGACCATGTAATAAAATGCTCCAGTGAAATTGAAGACAAACATGGCGATGAAGACTTTAAGTTCAAAAATCTTCGAAACCGCTGATGACTCGACCATGATCATCCCAGTGTGATACTAGCTGTAACCAATAGCTATTTAAAACTAAAGTTCGTTAGCACCGGGCGCTCAACTGTTCCTCTAGAAAATTCCTCCATAAATCATTAATGCAACATTGCACGGTAGAATCCGAATGTTGAAGAGAGTGGAGGTGATAGTATATGAGAAAACAAGTTGCCATGGTAACTAGTGTTGCAATAGTGTGTTTCTTCGTGGGAACATTATTCAACATGAACTTTATTGCCACAGCCATTTCTAACCTACAAACAAATGCGCGCTGGCGTAGCCCCGCTCTTGAACTTTATCAAACCGAGGACCTCTACTACCACACTTTTCTCGAAAGCATAGACGGCTTTCAATCCGCGGGCGCTGTGCAACAGGCAGGATACGTTGATTTGATTACAGGCGGACAGACAGGCGATGCTGCATATCTTAGATTCATTCCAAACAATCCGATTAGGTGGCTCGATTTCGCGAAGCCTTTCAGATTCCGTACCACAATAAATCTTATTTCAACGACGGCTCAAGTTGCTTACATAACAGTTGGAATCAATGCACTTATGGGCAATGCTATAGGGTTCAAAATAGTGGACGATGTCGTTTACGGCGTAGCAGAGAACAACGGAGTCGATACAACAGTTCAACTGGGACAGTATGGAATTGACATAGGATTCGGCTCCGTGTTGGAATGCGTCTACACACCCGACCTAGCAAAGTTTTACGCCGACAAGACTTTGCTGGGCACCCTTACAAGCGGCTTTCCACCACACATCAGCGATGAACCACAATACCTAATGAATATCTACATCAGGACAACAGATGACGCCCCTAAAGAATTGTATGCTGGAGAATGGGAATTGTTGGGTAGAACGCAGAGTGCCATGGTTGTTGGAGACTAAACAAAGACACGCTGCACCATTACCTGCAAGACACGATTTGCTGCCATTCGAATACGATACGTCTACTCCGTCTCCCACACATTCCCACATTTGCACAGGCTGTCTCAAACGAACAGTCCGCATCCGCGTGTTCAACTACCTCTGTTCACACACCGCAGCCAAAAAAAAGAAGTTATTATTACAAATTCTACGGCGAAGTTAATAACACCTGAAACAGAAAACAGCCCTCAGCCATCATAACCAACATAGAAAGAAGAAGATACAGGACACTACAAGTTGCCTTCTTCTTCTGAAACAAATCACACACAGTGCACCTGTTCATGGAAGTAGTCGGAGACAAAACACTACGCCACGACGACTACTCCCGCACAGCCACACGCTTAGAAGTTGTTGTGGCATACCTATCAGAGTCAACAACAACTTCAAAACAGTTCGCAGCCAGAAACAGCATAAGTTAACGTGTTAGTGTTTCTAAGGCAAAGTCATCACTAACATGCACGCAAATTCTCAAACACTACTACTTCTGAACAAGCCGTTTGAAGCCATCATGCCTCGTTACGTGGGAGTTGTCTTAGGCTTCCTCACCCTAAAGAAATAGACCAACACTGCACCAACCACGGCGATGATAACTATGCCCACTATCGCATAGAGCAGAAGGTTGGTGGGCTGCGCCACCAAGGTAACATCATCGCCTAACATTGTGTTATCCGAAACAAGAGTCTCACCATTCACAGTACTAGCCTCAGCCTTGATAGTGTAGACACCCAACTGCAAACCACTCGTGGACCAAGTGAACTCCAACGTTTCAGACTCACCAGACGCCAGATCCGTCACAGTCTTAGCTGACTCAACATCAGTGTCATTCGCCTTCACACTCACAGTGAAGGTCTCAGTGAAATTACCCTTATTCTGCACAGTGACACTGATGGTAACAGACTCACCCACAACAGCCTCAGTCGCAGAAACCGTCACATCTATAACAGCAAGATTATGCCACAAAACACTCAGAGAACCCACAGTCGCATTGTTATCACTGCTATTGGTCTCAAACTGCAACAACTGAGCCACAGCCCTAATCGAATAGGTTCCAGAAGCCACACTCGAAGTGTTCCAAACAAAACTCAAAGTCGTCTCAGCACCGTTAATCAACCCAGCAAGATTCTCCGTAATATTCAGCACCTGAATCACATGATTACCGTAGTAAGTGGTCACGTTAAAGTATTCATAATTGTCACCGTCATTCTTAATCTTCACATTAATCGTAACATTAGCCCCAGCAACCACCTGAGCAGCAGACATGTTGGCGCTTACAATAGCGATGTTGCGCTTCAAAACCATGATATTCGTACCGCCACTACTCTCTACACTATGCGTCAATGAAACATTGTTGGCAATAGTCAAATTAACTACGTAAGTTCCAACACTTGAATAACTATGTTGAACAGATTGCTCAGTCACGTTGACTGGCGCACTGTCGTCACCAAAATCCCACCTATAACTCGTGATCCTAGTCCCATTAGGAGTCAACGAACCAAGCGTACTAAACGTCACAGGCTGATTAATAAACGGCTTATTCGCAGGCTGACCAGAATACGCACTTACCAGCGAATAGCTTAACTTCGCAAAAGGCATCCTAATGTCACGGGAAACATTCATTCTACCATCAGTGAAAATGTTGTCACCAGTGAAATCGTAGTCAACACCCTTTTCATAAGGAACACCCTTAGGCCTAGGAAACAGCCCAGGCGGGAATTCTGGAGCAACAACAGCCGTTACATTGCCAAGCACCACATTGATCGGATTGCCGTATTTATCAGTCCCAAATTCCCATTTAGTTCCTGTATTCCAAGCAAGCGTCAACGTTGTGTTAGCATCCGTGTTCAAACTGGTTACAGTTCCGTTGGCAATACTCTTAGATCCCACGACCCCAGCATCCCAGAACACGGTGACATTGAAATTAGATTCAACGAAGGTGCCGTTGTTCATAACCGTCACGTTAATGTACACAGTAGTGCCCTTCAACACTTTGAGTATCTGATTGTAAGGAACAGCAACATCAACAGTCGGATAACAGCGAGTCACGTTTAGCACTTTAACATCATGACGACCAATAAGCACCTTGTTATCCAAACCGCCAGTCCACAACTTCCAATTATTAGCCGTGTTGGAGTCCCCAGCCACCACACTAGCAGTTCCGTTTATCCTATAAAGCCCAAGCAAAACCCCAGTCGTAGTCCAATTGAAAGTCAATATACTCTGAGTGGCAGGAAGCAAAAGTGTAACGGACAGCGTGCCAATAAGGTTAGACTCATAGTACGCTGAGACTGTGAAATTCTCGGGCCATGGTGCGCCCACATTAACCACCGTCACATTAACCTGCACAACTCCGCCAGGCATCGCCCAAGTTGAGTTAGTCGTAACATCGGTCACTGCCACATCATGCCACTCCGAAGTGCTGAAAACACCATCATAGATTTTCACATTAATTTCAAGACCCTTAACGTCCACAAGTTTGGCCGGGGTCTGTCCTCCAAAGTGCAGAAGCGAATACCCATCAGCGGTAACATTGAAGTATACCCTCGCCAGGGGAGTATTTCCTGTGAATCCTCGGGAGTCGCCGAAGAAGCTCTTATATGTGGCGGCTACAAAGCCTTCTGTGTTGTCAATCACGCGAGCAAATTTATCGTTTAACGGGTCGTAAGAAAAATACTCGTGTCCCATTATGACTTGTAATGCATTGAGCACGCTTGTGTCGAAGTACAGTGTAAATTGGTATCCCCACATTCTGACAACATTTACGGCATATATGTCTACGAAGAACTTGTCGTTTGCATGAAGCCCCACAATCGACGAAGGCTGAATTGAAACTCCTTGAGGCGGAAGCGCCCCTGAATAGATTGACAACCAAACCTCGTAAACAGTTACTCGCATACCGCTGTCTGTCCCGATTCTTTGGGCTTCAAATCTAACTTTAATATTGTTTACGTCAGTCCAGTTCCAAGCGGCATCGTTAGGTTCGGACTGCAAACTCCAAGCCCTCTGCGCCTGCTCCCCTCCCAAAGTGGTGTCGAATTTGGCAACCGAGAAATCATATTTACTCCCAAGTAAATTCGCATCTATATTCTCTGCATGTTTCTCTGTAGCAGTGAATCCAATTAGTGCAATTCCCAAGTCGGGATCGCCTCCACCGACAGAAGAGCCTGTGGCGAACCCAGTTCCAATGGCTTGTTGAATAAGCAATCTGGTGTCACCAGCCGTGACATCTCCACTGCCGTCTCTATCTCTATAGACATTTTCAGTAATGTCATAGATTCCATTCGCTGTTACTTCGCGATGTTTTTCATCTGAATTAAAACCAACCAGAGCCATCCCAATGTCTCTATTGCCCGTCACAACATTGGACCCAGCAGGATACATGCCCACAATCGTGAGTCTCTTATCGCCAGCAGTCACAGTTCCACTATCGTCAGCATCATTGTAGATGTATTCTCCATAATTGGTCCAGTCTTGCAGAATAATGGCATTGTTTTGTGTCGGAGTGTTCCCAGTGCTCACATAGTAGAGAATGCGATACCTGTCATCGCTAGTGTCTAAACCTGATGCTTTGTAGCTGATTTTGAAGTCAACCCAACTAATCGTAAAAGCACTCGGAGCCTGAGTGAATGTGCCATATTGGACATTTCCTGGCGCACCGTAACCGAAGCTACCACTAGTATCAAGAGACCCATCCTTACCATTGTTTATGAGGTCCGCGCTGGGTGTCGCAGTTCCTGTAACCGTGCCAGTTGTTGGGTTGGATTCAAACGGGTTTGTCTGCACGGTTGTCCCGATGGGTACAGGAACATCCGCATAAATCAGAGCAACTGAAATGATCTGTAACAAAATTACTGCTAGAATTGACATTGCGAGTAGGCGTCTCTTCGTCATTGTTTTATCCTTCCTCCCACCAAACCTCAATCAATTAAGGGTAAACGCATAATGCACATATGCACATTTAAATATTTACCGACCAAGATAAAAACCGTTCTGAAACATTGTTCTAACCACAAAACTACATCTAACCACCACAAAAAACGTTCCACAACAACCACAAACCGCAGTAGAAGAAGGCTAAAGGGACTTGTTCCCTTCTTCTTTAAAAATCACTTTTCAACCCCATCACCGTTGAAAACAACATCCAACCACAAAACAAAGCATTCAACCAAGCAAAAAAACCAGCCCCGACTAACGACAAATACATATATTAATCTATTCGTTCATAAACTACCCAACTCAAAAACATACAGATGTGAGGAGAAAAGAGAAAATGAACAAAAAAACAACGCTCGCAACACTAATCGCAGTCCTCATCGCACTAACACAGTTAATCCACCCATCGGCAGCAAACCCCGCCGCAGTACTAGGCATAAGCCCAACAGTCATAGACACACGCAACCTAAAACCAATCGGAAGCACATTCTCCATAAACATAACAGTAGACGACGTAGAGAAGCTCTGGGGCATCCAATTCATGGTAAAATACAACACAACTATCCTGTCAGCCATCGACTATGCCTTCCTCGACCGCTGGGGCTTCGCCAACGCAACCAGACTTCCATCACTCATAAACGAAACAGCGGGCTTCGTAGCTCTGGCTCGGGCCGCATTCCTCGGCGACAACTTCGGACTAACCACAACCTCGCCAGTAGCCGTAGCCAGAATAGACTTCACAGTAGATGCAAACGGAACATCACCCCTAGACCTAGAACTAAAAGACGAAGACCTAGACTTCTTCGGCGCATTAACAAACATAAAGGCCGCCCCATTTCAAAACATCCTGCTATCCGACGGACAATTCTCCAACACACAACTACTCGGAGTCCACGACGTCGCAGTCACCAACCTATCGATTTCAGCAACTGAAGCAAGCCCCGGCGACATCATAAACATACAAGCAGTGATAGTCAACAAGGGAGACTTCAACGAAACCTTAGACGTCCGCTGCGACTTTAACGATACTAACTTAATAGAAACAAAGAGAAACATCGTTCTGAACAAAGGCACAAACCAAACAGTTAACTTCGCCTGGAATACCGCCAACATCCAATATGGCAAATACGTCATAGCCGTCAGAGCAGTGCTCTCAGACTCTGCACCAGGAGACAACATGCAAACAGCCGCGATCACGCTGAAAAGTGCAATTGGATCAGGAGGACTACCAACAATCTACCTATACGTTGGCGTAGCCATCGTGGTAGTAATCATAGTCGCAATAGTGATCTACGCGCTGCTGAGGCGAAGAGGAAAATAGAACCGAAAGCGGAAAAAACCCTCACTTTTCTTTTTCCAAAAACCACCAGAGTGTTTCCTGCGTTTCTGTCAATTACCACGGACTTTGGTTCTACCACGATTCGCTGTAATGAGCACTGATCAAACCAACATCAATCAGATCAATTGAACCGTCTTTGTTGATGTCGACAAACTCGTCATAGCCAAGAGCACCCAGTGGAGGACCAGGATACCAGTGGGCACTAACCACGCCCACGTCTAGCACGTTTACGATTCGGTCAAAGTTGACGTCACCAGGCATAGTCACAGTCACGACACCGTCAGACAGAGAATTATCCGTCAAGTCACCCTCAGAAGCAACAGCACTGGCAGACCCTGAAATCACATAATGTCCATAGGGGATACCCGCTGTATTCCACGTGAAAGTCAAATTAGTCACCGCGCTTGGAGACAAAGTCGCAGGCTGCGAACCCATCATAGTTGAATTATATTTAGCCGACACAGTGAAAGTCTCAGCGTAGACGCCATAGTTTCTAACAGTAACGTTCACCTGGAAATTCTGAAACCCAGCGTACACCCAATAGTTAACGACAGGCGAATAGGCCACCTTGGTCACTCCAACATCATGCGGGTTATAACCAAGCCTGTAAAGAATCTCAAAGTCGCCATAAATACTTGAACTCCAAGTGACCATCATAGTCTTGTTTTCAAGCTGACACTCCGAAGGCATCCATTCTTCATCACCAGTACCAACAAACATTGCATCTGACGTCCAAGATACACCATTGTTTGAGGAAGTCTTGTAGTAAATGTTAAAGTCAGACCCACTTCTGTCAGCCTGCCAGAAAACCCACATCGTAGTGTCTCTGGTCTGAATAGCCGCAGGATTCACATCCTCACTATTTTTATAGTTCACTAACTGTGTTTCAGTGGACCATGAAACACCATTATTTGTAGAGGTCTTATAGAAAATCTCTTGGTCACCCGTCTTCGACGAGGTCCAGAAAACCCATATCTTACCGTCCTTTGTCTGTATGATAGATGGTTCTCCGTCACGCCAAGTGTTGTAAGTCAACATTGTGTCAAGACCCCACCATGTTCCATCAAAAATATTATAATACAACTCGTCAGTGTTGTTCGGATTATCGTCCGAGTACCAGACAACCCATATTCGTCCATCTGCAGCCTGCATTGCAGACGGTCGTTTGTCATGTCTTAGACTGTTGGTTAATCGGGTATCCACAGACCAAGATGCACCATTGTTGGAGGATGTCTTGTAATAAATCTCCCAGTTCCCTGGTGGTCCATCTCGATCGGTGGTCCAGAACACCCAGATTTTGCCGTCGCGAGCTTGAATTGCTGTTGGGTTTCCATCGTTGGCTGGGTTTGTTGTAAATTGAGTTGCAATTGACCAAGCTGTCCCATTGTAAACCTTGTAGTAGATGTCGAAGGTTGATCCTGTTTCCATTAACTGCCAGAAAACCCATATTTTGCCGTCACTAGTCTGCAGCGTGGTAGAGGACATGTCTATCGGTGCATCGTTAGACAGGTTATAATCAGTTGACCATGTGAGGGCTCTGCCCTGAGGGACAGAGAAGGAGATAATGAGCGTTAACAGAATGAACGCCTGAAGTGTTATGGACACGTGATTTTTCAATCTCAAGTCTTTCATCTCTCTTTATCTAAGAAATAAAAAAGGGAAGATGGGGATATTTTGGTTTTGCTTTTATGGTTCGACGACGAACGACTTCACCATCGAAGTTCTGTGCGCGCCAACTTGTCCCTTGTATCCGCCTGCTAGGTCTCCATTGGGTGCAGATACGTACTGCACTGTGTATATGACAGTGTATTCTGCGTCAGCTGATACTGGGTCTAAGTTCAAGCTCCCTGATATTCTCGTTGAGCCGCCTGGGAATACATCGACAAAGCCGCTTACAACTGGGCTTCCTAGTACAGGTAGACCGTCAGCGTCGAGAACCGTGAACACCATTCGGGCCCTTGTTATGCCCGTGCCCACGTTCTTGACTTGGCCGACTAATGCAAGTGCTGGAGTAGTGGCTTTCGAGACTCTGTGGTCAACGAAACCTGTGTCCATCGCAACGGCGATGTCCAGTTCGTTGCAGAACGAACCGTCAGTCACCACATGAACAAGCTTGCGGGCTTTCACGTTGGTGAGCACCGTTACTTGGAGATCAAGTGTCGTGACACCGCTGCCCACAACATTGAAGCCTATTCTGGCTGCATGTAGTGGTACAGTGGTTGTCAATCCCACAGTATCACCGAAGGCTCTACTAAATGCCATTGCAACATAGTCTGGGCCGATTTCCGACGGAAACAACTGTTCGAATCCCGGCTTTGGCAATGTCGCGTTAGGTGCATAGTCAATGGCTCGTATGACATTTGGATCGTATTTCAGGATGAACGAAACACCCCAGAGTTTCGTGACATCGTCAACATCAACGTACAGGTCGAAGTATGAACCTGCAATCATTGATGTGTCAACGATGTGGGGTACACTGATTATTCCTTCGATTCTGTTGTCGAAGATACCATCAGTGTCGGTCACGCCTGCAATAACGTTTCCTGCTGTGTCCTTGAGCACTATGTCATACAAGTTGAACGCTGATATGCCTCTAGAGTCAACTGTGAAGGTTATCAACGCTAAGATCTGAGCGAAAGTAGCGTCGAAGCCTCCCGATGTCCGTTTTGCGCCAAAGGTTATCGTGCCCGTTGTATCGTCAATGGTCTGGTACAGGGAAACGGCGAGTGCAACTGGAGCCACCCTGTTTCGCACTATGCCAGTGGCTGTCAGCACGGCTTTGTTGTAGCTCATTTTGAATTCTACACTGTTAATCGGCGTCGTATCATAGAACTTGTCTAATGCTCCTGGAACGGACAAGGGCACGTTGCCTGGCAACCGGTCAAGTCCTGCAGCAATTCCAAAGGGGTCTAAGAGAACCACGTCTGCGGTGTCGTAGAAACCAGTGATGTTCAAGTCTCTGATGGCTGGCTCCTTTACATCCCATATAGTGTTGGTGTTGTTATCATAGTACTTCACATTTGATGCCCATGCACTCAAAGGTGCAGTGTTTGGCGGTATGAATCCTACCAGCACTACATCAGTGGTCGTGTCGAATTGGCCGTTGTTGTTTACATCTCTAATGGCGGGTTCCGCGGTGTTCCAAAGGTTGTTTGGAACCATAACGGTCTCAGCGGTTACGTCGAAGGTGAAGGTGCTGCCGGGTCCTAGGTTTGCATCAACAATGGTTGGGGCTTTAACCGTGCCGCCGATAACTGCAAAGGCAGGCACTATCGCGAAGGCTAAGAGCGTTGGCACTAGCATTGCAAGCATCAATACGCTTTTCCACATTTTTCCTCTCACTCTTATTCACCTCAAATCATGCACGTTTATGGGTGTAGTGTTCCAACTGGTGGACCGTCGTAGTAGGCGTTGACAATAGACACATCGATGATGTTTACCACTCCGTCGGGTATACCATGGGGGTCACCGTTAGCTTTGGTTGGTCCGCTTAGGCTACCGGATGTAGCGCCGCCGGCTCCTGCGAGGTCAGCAAACACTGCATAGCCGGATGCTCCTGCGGGCGGACCGCCCCAGTGATCGCTGATCACACCAAGGTCTCCAACGTCGACTAAGCCGTCGTTATTAGCATCGCCCAAGTGGGTCTGTGCCTTCCATATGTCGTAGAGGTATTGGCCTGGGTAGATGGCGTTGTAGTACCATCCGCGTATCCAATCGCGTTCCCAGTGGCGTCCAGCAGCTGTCACCAGCGTTAGGCTTGGAATGTCATCAATTGCGTATATGGCTTGAAGCTCATAGTAGATTGAGCGCCTGGGCCATCGGAGGTCGCCTGGAATGTTGGTGCCTGGGACGTTGTTCATGAAAGGTCTTGGATCAGCATAGTCCAACTGGCCAGAGTAGGCCAAGGTGTCGTCGGGTGTTTGTGCACCAGCCATAATTAGGTCGTCAACGTGTGTGTTGTTGTAGTTTTGATATCCGCTGAAGGTTCCTAGACTGTGCATGAATGGGAATGCGAAGTTGTCTGGGTCTGGGTAGTCGGCGAGCCAGCCGATCATGAAGATCGGCACTTTCTTTTGGACGATGTCGGGCAACAGCTGACCTCCCCAAGGCACTGCTTGCGGTGGCATCATCTGGAAGTTGGCGTTGCCGAGACCGTTCACTTGGTTGGTGAACATTTCGGCTGCTGTCTGTCTAGCGACGTTGCCCGTGTTGTAGGCAACCATGAACTTCATGCCGCCGTTCCACAATGCACCTGGAGTGACCTTCGCTGGGTCTTCAGGCTTCACGGGTTTGCCCGGTACGCCTGAGCGACTGTCAACTCCGCCCCAAGCAAGCCTGAGGTAGTATTTGGCCAGAGTTGTGTTCCAGTAGGGTTTCGATTGTGCAACGTTGTCGTAGGATAAGCCTGGAATTATTGGGTCTGCTGGGTGGGCGCCTTCACCGAGGAATGCGGCGCTTAGCCAGGAGTCGTAGTCGAATGCGTAGGCGAAGCCTTTGCGCACGTTAGCGTCGTTGAATAGGTCTGGTGGGATACCAGCTGTACTGAATGTGCCTGGTGCAAGCCATGATGGCGCGTACGGATTGGTTCCACCCACCGTGTTGATGTCTTGGGTGAAGAAGCCGCCCGTGGTTGACAGGATCAGCAGGTTTTCTGGTGGCGCTGTGCCGTACCAGCCCCTTAAGCCTGGTTGCCCAAGCACCTGATCTCGGTATTGTCTGTCAACAGCGCTCATGTCAGTGGTTCCGTCCAAGAATCGTGGTCGTCTTGTAGCGAAGTCTGGCATATAGTTCCAAACAACATTTGTGAGGTAGCTTGGAAGCTGTTCGGGGTCGGTTCCCGTTTGATGCCAATCCTTAGGAGCTGGCCAACCGCCCCAGTAATTCTGGTGTTTCGTTACGGAGTATGATACACCCTTGTTCCACGTTACGAGCTTGTATGGACCAGTTCCCATCATGACGTCTTCGAGCTCTGAGACCGGTGGATCATGCCAGCCCTGGGCTGAATCGTATATGTACTCCCAGTTGCTCCATCCACCTGATACAGAGGCAATGTCGAGACCACCGTGGCTTATAACCCAAGCTTTGTCAACAATTCCTGACCAGGACTGACCTAGAATTTGGAGGAACGTCTTCTCCGGAGCAGGCAAGACCATGTTCATCCAAACATGGGTTGCGTTGTGCTGTATAGCTTGGTCAATCTTCAGGCCGAAGTTCGGGTCGGTGTCTGGGTCGTATGAGTAGTAGTCTCCGAGCAACCAGATTATGATCATCCACAGTGGACCACCGGCTCTGTCCTGAACCATCCACCTCTCAAACGAATACTCAACATCTTCAATCGTGAGTATGTCGCCGTTGTGGAATGTAATTGGTTGTCCAGTCGAGTTGGTGAGCCTTATCTCAAAGGTGGCTCTCTCTATCCAGTGTAGATTATTTGGAGCTGGACTAATCTCGTTGATAGCTTTGATATTCCAGGACTTTGCAAGTACTGGAATAAACTCACTTGTCTGTCCAGCCTGGTACAAACCGCCTGAGACTTCGTAGTCTTTGTCGAAGAACACCAACGTGTCGTAGACGTTGAACGCTACTTCGGCGCTGGCTGTGTCGTAGATCCACGCGGGGTCGAGGCTTTCGGGTTCACCGATAGTGTCGATGACTAATGTGGACGGATCTGGCGCACCCCAAACGTTGGGATTAGACGTTAAATCTTGGTTGTGTGCAAATGCTAATGGTATTCCTGCAATCAATAGAGCTATTAGCAAAGTAGATACTAGAATCTTATTATTCAATTTTTCCTTTCTCCTTTCTTTTTTCAGCGAAAAGATACTCTGACTCTGCGGCTATTTAATCCTTATGGAAGACTTTTCTAGTCGTCAACACAGCTATTCATGGAATCGGTAAGCTTAATAATATAATCCATCTTCCTTTTTCGCTCTAGGTGAGAAAAATGGGCATGCGTGCATTTATAATCAGACGATTACTCCTCACGATACCAATCTTGCTCGGTGCAGTCCTGCTTGTTTTTGCCGTCACACAGCTGTTCGATCCTTTTCAAAGAGTCTCTCTCTACGCATCAGACATAACCAAAATAAGCCAAGCAGACATCCAAAGCCTAATCCAACAGTACGGACTAAACGACCCCGTATATCTGCAATTCTTCCACTGGATTCAACAACTCCTCAAAGGCAACCTCGGAGTTTCCCGCACAGCACGTCAACCAGTTGTAGAAGCATTAGTGTCAAGGTTTCCAGCCACAGCGGAAGTCGTCCTTTTATCTGCTCCCCTGATTATTTTCATAGGCATCTGGCTAGGCATTCAATCTGCCCTGCATAGAGATAAAATAATCGACCACATCACAAGAGCCAGTTCAATTGTAGGTTACTCACTTCCGTCATTCTGGCTCGGAATACTGCTGATTTCAATATTCTCGGTTATGCTCAACTTGACTCCTCCACCAGGAAGAGTTGACACATCTGTCTTTCTCTACACCGAAATGTATAATACAGGCTATGTAAAGTACACGGGACTTTACACGATCGACGGCATCTTAAACGGACAGCTCTGGATAACACAGAACGCACTCGGGCACCTAGTCCTCCCAGTCACAGTCCTAATCTCTATCCAAATAGCGCTAATAGTGAGAATAATGCGTTCAAGCATGCTCGAGGCACTCAACAAAGGCTACATAGTCACAGCCAAAGCAAAGGGCTTACCCAAAAAAGAAGTCATAAATAAACACGCACGAAGAAACGCCCTAATTCCCACAGTGACTCTTTCGGGACTCCTTATCGCAGGCATGCTGAACGGCGTAGTAATAACTGAAACCATATTTGGGCTCAACGGAGTTGGACAATTCGCCGCCAACGCCGCACTGAACATAGACATAGCTGCTGTGCTTGGCTTCACTCTATTTTCAGGTATGATCTTTATATTTGCAAATCTGCTGGTTGACATATCATACGCTTTCTTAGATCCCCGAATAAGATTGGAGTGAGATTGAAATGAGTGGAAAAACTTGGTTCCAAGAATTCAAAGCCAGCATAAAACCGTCACTGAAAGAAATGAGATTCTCAATGAGCAGACTAAAAGATAGCCCCCTTTCAATAGTGGGAATTGTAATAATTATATTCTTCGCGATAATTGCAGTGCTTGCCCCCGTCCTAGCCCCAACTAACCCAAGCTGGGCCGTCTACCAAAGCTTCGATCCTTTCAAAATTCCGCGAGACGGCTACAATCCTATCCCAACTCCCCCAAACGACCGCCACCTACTCGGCACTACCGAGTACCAATACGACCTTTACTACGGACTCGTATGGGGAACAATAACAGCCTTCCGCGTTGGTCTATGGGTCACATTCACATCATTAGCAATAGGCCTCCTCCTAGGAGTCCTTGCTGGTTACTACGGTGGAGTAATCGACGAAATCCTAATGCGGTTCACCGACGTCGTAATCGCATTTCCAGGCCTAATCCTCGCAATGGCACTAGTCACAGCTCTAGGAGTGAGCCTAGACAACGTAATGCTCGCCCTAGTCTTAGTCGGGTGGCCAAGCTACACTAGAGTAATACGAGGCGAAATACTCAAAACAAAGCAAGAAGTCTACGTGGAAGCCGCCAAGGCAGCAGGCTGCTCAGACCTACGAGTAATGTTAAGACACATACTCCCCAACTCAATCTACCCAATTATAATCATGGCTTCCTTAGACACAGGCTCAATTGTTCTGGCAGCCGCAGCGCTCAGTTTTCTAGGGCTCGGCGCCCCACCAGATTACGCAGACTGGGGACAACTAATCGCTAGGTCACGACTCTGGATTGTGGCAGATCCGCGCAACCTGCTTGAATTCTGGCATGCATTTGTTTACCCAGGTCTGTTTTTGTTTACATTCACATTAGGATGGAACCTGCTCGGTGATGCAGCCAGAGACATCATGGACCCAACCATCAGGAGAAGATAAGCGTGCAAGAGAAAGATTTACTCACCATAAAGGATCTAGACGTAAATTTCTACACCTATGAAGGAGTCGTCGAAGCCCTAGACCACGTAAACCTAAGCCTTAAAGACGGAGAAACCCTCGGACTCGTCGGCGAGACAGGATGCGGAAAATCTGTTACAAGCCTCTCCGTGCTCGTCTTAGTTCCTTCACCCGGAAAGATTCAGGGCGGCAGCATAGTCGTTAACTCACCTAACGGACAGAGAGACGTGCTAACCCTAGACGAGGCGGCAATGAGGAAAATAAGAGGCGAAGAAATCTCGATGATTTTCCAAGATCCTCGCTCAGCCTTGAACCCAGTCTACAATGTAGAAGACCAAATTGGCGAAGTCTTCATGCAACACAGAATGGAAGAACTGAACGAAGAGGCTTTGCAACAAATCAAAAAAGACCTGGCAGAATCAAACAATGCTTTCAAGAAATTCTTTCTCAGATACCAAGAAGGAATCTACGCCAAAGCGGTTAGTAACCCTAAAGCTCTGTCGCTAAAGGTGATTTCTAGGATCCCAGTGTTAAACAGGTACAAGAACAAGGTGAAGCAAGAAGTAAGAAAAGATGTTGTGCGGCTTCTGGGACTCATGAAAATTCCCGATCCCGAAAGAGTAGTTGACATGTTTCCACATGAATTAAGTGGAGGAATGGCACAGCGAGTCGTCATTGCAATGGCTCTGAGCTGCAATCCAGGACTTTTGATTGCGGACGAGCCGACGACCAACCTCGATGTGACAATTCAAGCGCAGATTCTCATACTGATTAGAGAACTCAAAGAAAAATTCAAATCATCAGTGCTTTACATAACTCACGATTTGGGAGTGGTTGCCGAACTGTGTGATCGTGTGGCTGTGATGTATGCTGGCAACGTTGCTGAAATTGCTTACGTAGAAGAACTCTTCAAGAACCCACTTCACCCGTACACTCAAGCGCTGCTTGAGTCAATTCCAAGACCAGGGAAAAAATTCTCGTCAATAGAAGGCGAAGTGCCGAGCCTTATAAAGCCCCCGAAGGGTTGCAGGTTCAATCCAAGGTGCCAAAAGGCAACTGCGTTGTGCTCAACTGAGAAGCCAGCGCTAGTGGAGGTTGACAAAGACCACTTCGTCATGTGCCATCTGTTCAGGTGAATCTAAATGGGTGCCTTAATAGAAACGCTGGGACTTAAGAAATACTACGCCGTCACTGGCGGAGTATTCAGAAGAAAAGTGGGCGATGTAAAAGCCGTTGATAACGTAAATCTAACCATAAGCCTTGGCGAATGCTTTGGGCTAGTTGGCGAATCTGGATGCGGCAAGACAACATTTGGCAAGACTGTGCTTCGACTGCTACAACCAACCGAAGGCAGCATATATTTTGAAGCCCCAGAAGAGGCCATGGATGAAATAAGAAAACTTGAAGCTTCAGACCCCAAGTCTCCTCAGCTAAAACAGCTTAGAAGACAGTACGACCTCTCTACGTTTAAAGGACGAAAAATGCACAAAACAAGAAGAAACATGCAAATAGTCTACCAAGACCCTACTACCTCACTTAACCCTCGAATGCTCGTCAAGGATATTGTCGGCGAACCCCTCATAGTGCAGAAACTGGCGAAAGGTGCCGAACGCAGACAAAGAGTTGTAGAAATCCTCCAAAAAGTCGGCCTGACAGAGCGCCACATGTACCGATACCCTCACGAATTCAGTGGAGGACAAAGACAGAGAATCTCAATCGCCAGAGCCCTTGTGACCCAACCAAAATTCGTGGTCCTCGACGAACCAACTTCATCCGTAGACGTGTCAGTCCGAGCACAACTGCTAAACCAGTTTCAACAGTTGCAGAGAGAACTCGGCTTGACCTACTTGTTCGTCAGCCACGACTTGAGTGTAGTCGAGTGCATAAGCAATAGGGTCGCCGTGATGTACCTTGGAAAGATCGTTGAGATGGCGCCCACAAGTGAACTCTACCGTGAACCGTTCCACCCGTATGCACAGGCACTTTTCTCCTCAATCTCCATTCCCGATCCCACAAAGAGGAAGAAAAGAGCGCCTCTGAAAGGAGAAGTGCCAAGTCCAATTAATCCGCCGCTAGGTTGCCGATTTAACCCGCGGTGTGAAAAGGCCTCGGAGATGTGCCGCAGAGAAGAACCCAGACTCCTAGATGTTGGAAAAGGACACTTTGTCGCTTGCCATTTGATGGCGTAGAGTCTCCATTTTCTTGATGTTTCTACATTCAAAAGGTCAAGAAAACAAGGCTTCAATCAAACACTCTTCACAATTCTGTCAACTTGTTAATTGTTTTTTTGAGAGATTCCAAGTTAAGAAAAGAAGAGAACGAACGACTAGAAGACAATTCCACAACGATTATTAAACCCCTAAACCATAGAAGAAACATTTCACCTTAAGAGAGGAAGGAGAATGAAAGTAAAAACACTCTTTGTTATGGGATTCATTGTTCTAATGATGTCAACGTACATACCAATTGCAATCGCACACCCTCCAACGGGTTACCCACCATCATACGATCCGACTACCCTTGTCATCGACTCCATAGGTGAACCCGAAAGCCTCGACCCCGCATGGGCGTATGACACAGCAAGCGCCGACGTGGTTCAGAGTGTCTACGACGGGTTATTAATGTACAAAATCGACATGAAGAAAGGCCCATATGAAGCGGGACTCGTCGATCAGTTTGAGCCTAAATTAGCTACCGAATGGACAGTTAAAAGCATAAACGAAGTTAGTCCAGAAGGTTTAACATGGAAACAACGTCTCTATTTCAAGATAAGAACAAGCGTAAAATTCCAGGATTGGAACCCCGCAACCCCAAGTCTCCATATTCTAACGCCTGAAGACGCGGAATACTCGTTTGAAAGGCTGCTGGTTCAGGACAGAGATGGTGGACCACAGTGGATGATCTATGATTTCCTCCTGAGCACATACGCGGCAGCTTCGCCTTCTAGCGACCCGAACTTTGGCAAGAAGATTGACCACGCGGTAGAGAACAACAGCACCCACATTTGGTTTAACCTTGTCTCGAGTTTTCCAGACAAAACTGTTCTGCAAATTCTATCATTCACACTAGGAGGCATCGTTGAGAAATCATGGGCTGTATCAAAGGGCGACTTCGATGGTGATTGGACTCCTATCGGTGGTAACGCCACAGCCAGATGGGAACACGTGTGGAACACTTGGCACAATCCAGCAATCTCTAAGATTGAGGGCGACATGATGGGAGCAGGTCCGTATAAGTTTCAAATCTGGAATAAGGGAGTTTCGTGGGCCGTCGTGAAATTCGATGATTACTGGGACGGGTGGCCCGCGCGGGTTAATCCAGGAAGCACTGAGCGCATAGGAGGATTTATTACAAATATCATTTGGAACTATTTTCCAGATTGGAGTACTCGGAGAAGTCGCCTATTGGTGGGTGATTCTGACTTCACCGATGTGGATAGGCAATTCAGGGATCAGGCCCTAGGACAGCCAGGAATACGTTGCTATTACCCGTATAATGTGTTGGCGGCAACTGGGCTTTTCTTCACTTTTGACATAACAACCACGAGTCCATACATGGGAGTCTCGGGTGGATTGCCGCCGGGCACCTTCGCTCAAACAGGAATACCGCCGAACATTTTCAACGACATCAACGTTAGGAAGGGTTTCGCATATGCCTTTGACTATAATAGCTGGCTTGCAGCGGCATATCTTGGTGAAGGGGAACAACCGGCGGACCCTGTGATTAAAGGACTGCTGTACGACAATCCATTTCAACCGAAATACTACTACAATCTCGGCATAGCCGCAACTTACTTGGCAACAGCTTGGGGGGGAGCTTTGTGGAGCAACGGCATGAAATTCACTATAACATACAACACTGGAAACGTGGCAAGGCAAACTGCTGCTGAAATGCTCGCAAGCAACATCAACAGTCTTAATTCCAAATTCCACGTTGATACAGCCCAAGTAGATTGGGGTTCAACGTATCTACCGGCAATGGTAGCAGGAGAATTGCCATTGTTCATAATCGGATGGGCAGCTGACTATCCAGACCCACACGACTTTGTGTTTCCTTTCCAGCACAGTCAAGGAACATTCGCAGCCTGGCAGAAATACAATAACCCAACAGTCGATGCTAAGATAAATCAAGGAATAGCCACACCTGACGGGCCCGGTAGACAGCAAATCTACTACGACCTACAATCACTGTACTATGACGATGTTCCAAGCGTCATGATAGTTCAATCTGTTGGACGCCACTTTGAACGAGAATGGGTTCGTGGATGGCATTATCACCCCATAGCACAGAACATGTACTATCACTTCTGGAAAACCCTTACACACTACGGTGACGCCAGCGGCGACGGTTTAGTCGATGTCTTAGATGTAGGTGTGCTCAGCGCTCATTGGAACGGACCGCCTGCAGGTTCACTTGGCTACACGATACAAGCTGATCTAACAGGAGGCGACGGCGGCACTTCAGGCAGCGTTTCTGGACCAGTCTTGGGCATACCCGACGGAGTAGTCAATGTAATCGATGTGTCACTGGTCAACGCCTACTATGACGGCCCACCTCAGGGACCAGATCATCCCACATAATCCTTTTTTCTCTTTCGTGAGGACGTACAAGTCTATTACTTGAATAGACGTTTCGCTGAATCGAACATCAGACCCACTGCATGGTTTGTTCTATGAAATGAGCGGTGATTGGCGTTAAGCGCAGGGCGCTGAACCTTTCTACGGGGGCAGATAAAAGATAATTTGATCTTTCGGGGACTCTGCAAAAGTCTCAGTTGATCTCACTCTGATCTTGACTGGAAACCCAGTCGCATCTCTCTTGCTGAGGTAGCCTCCGCCGGCCATATAGGATGAGGAAGAAATTATGCGCGTGACGGTCGTGCCCTTTGGGATGTTTCCTATTTCCACAGCCTGTCCACCAGCCCAACTCATTATTACAACGTTGTTTGCGTCTCCCTTGACTGCTTTGATGGTGACTTCCATAACGTACAGAACCCGCACGCTGCTATTGGTCAAAACGAGAGTTACGTTCTCGCCTAAGACTGACCCGCTGACTTCAAAATAATCCTTCGCTTCATAAATGACGTTTTGTGGTTGACTTTGATAAACCCCTATGACTATGATAATGCCGAAAACTAGTAAGACTAAAATAAGAACGGGAGCTCTACTTGTTTTCCTTGATTTCTTTGCCACTGTTGAACCTCAGCATAATAACATCATCGAGAGGGAGTATTTTTACTTTACTTCACTATCGAACTTATCAGAATATTCATGTTGTCAAAGCTAAGAATATCAGGTAAGAGTGAATAGCCTTCAGGGTTCCTAGCGGACACTTGAAGAGGCTTTGTCCAAATATCGTGAACTATCTGCAATCTAAACAGGGATCAACGTTTCTCAATACCCGATGTGAATCAAACAAAAAGATTCTAATCAGACATGAATCTGAAAGATAGAAATCAAATCGTAATCATTAAATACGTATTCAACATCGTATTTGTTACGAGCACCGAGAAGGTGCTTATGCAAGAATACCAAAAATCAAGAGAGAGGAAAAAAATGAAAAGAAAATCGAATATACAAAAAATCACTTCAATTTCAAATAGAAGATTTCTGTCTTTAGCTCTCGTTGCAGTTATCAGTGCACAACTTTTTCTGGTTGCACTAGCAAACGCTGATGTGCCAATGCCGATTGGACAGACCGTTCAAGATAACCCTTTCGAATCCGGACCAACAACACACACCGCGGTCGGAACTACGACTCCTTCTAACCTGCAAAACGCAAGAGACGGCTCGCTCGACACGTATGGAAGCTTCGGATACGGCACAACAGGCAACGTCGAATACATGACCTTCACCCAAGCACCAAGCGCCTTTCCTATCAGTTGGGTCGACTTCAAGATTAGCTACAGAGCTTCTGGAACGACAATTACCAATGACAGATACAGAATTGTTTACTATGTTGGATCGGCTGGTCCTGTTATTCTACAGGACTGGGTAAATGGCACCACAGGCGCCAAGTTTGATAATGATGCTGGACAAGCGCAAAGGGCTTGGAGCCTGCAGACTGAGCCCAACGACGGAGCATGGGACTGGACCGACATAGGCAACGTTCGCCTTCGCGTAGAGACTCAACGGGTAGGCACAGACGATGGTCAACGTGTGTTCTTGTACGAGGTGTGGCTGTCGGTTTATTCGGGTCCACTCCCTCCGCAGGGGGCGGTTTCGATTCAGCCCTCGTCAATTTTGGGTCTCACTGCGGGCAGCACGTTCTTCGTGGATGTCTACGCAACAAACGTGATCAACCTTTGGGGATATCAGTTCACTATCACATACGACACAAGCATCCTGACTGCATTAGACCCGGGAGGAGCCTTTGATGACGCATACTTCTCATACAACCCGTTCAATAACCTATTCGCATTTGAAGTCAATGATGCGTCTGGTTTTGTTGCTGCAACTTACACTAGTTTCTTCGGTGATTCAGTCGGCTTCACAGGAAGCACACCTTTGGCGAGGCTGTACTTCGTCGTCAGTGTAGAGGGTTATTCACCTATACATTTCAACATGCTCAAGGTGGTAAACACAAAGGGCGGCGAAATCACAGTGGCAACATATGATGCCGTCTTCAGCAGTTCTGCGGTTCACGACGTCGCCGTCACTGGTATCCAAGTCGACCCGACCGTCTTGGCACCTGGTGGAATCGTACAAATCAATGTAACCGCCGCCAACCAAGGTACCGCGCCAGAGACTTTTGATGTATCAGCGTTTTATGATTCTAGTCTCATAGGAACGCAGACACTCACTTCTTTGCCTCCATCAACAGAAGAAACGTTGTTTTTCAATTGGGATACTAACGGGATTGCAGTCGGCCAGTATTCAATTAAAGCTAATGCTAGTATTGTGCCAGACGAAATTGACGCAGACGACAACTCGTATACAGACGGTGCAGTTACACTTCAGCAGCCTTCAGATTTGCCGGTTGCATTATTCGACTTCAAACCCCATACTCCGTTTATTGGTGACGGTGTCGTTTTTGACGCCTCAACTTCCTTCACGCCGAGTGGTACAGAGATTACAAGCTACAAGTGGGACTTCGGGGACGGCAACAAGGTTGTTTACCTGAAAAACATAAACTTAACATCTTTTGCATCTCACTCCTACAAATCCCCTGGAGCATTTGTGGTGACCCTTGAGGTCACAAATGACAAATCACTATCCGACATTGTTTCTATGGTTGTGACAATTTACGGAGGCTTTGCGACGTGGCTTTACGCACCGGTTATTACCAGCATGGACTTGACGACCGGTTCAACATTCTCCATCAACATCAGCGTTAACAACATTGAGAACCTTTGGGGGGTCCAATTCCTCGTCAAGTATAACACGTCAGTTCTCACAGCCATTGACTATGCTTTCTATTCACCGTTTGACGGACCTTTGCCGTCTGAAATCAACGACACAGCGGGCTACGTGGCATTAGCGCGCTACACCTATATGGGCGACATGAATGGGGTAACGACAAACACTCCAAAACCCATAGTTAGAATTGACTTTTCTGTGGATGCTGATGGAACCTCACCAATTAAACTGATGTTGGAAGACCCCGACCTTGACTTCTATGGTGCGCTTACGAACACAGCAGGCGGCATAATCAAGAATGTTGAATTGGTTGATGGCTACTTTTCTAATATAGCAGAAGTTGGGAACCATGATGTAGCCATAGTGAACATGATGGTCGACGCAACTACAATTAAACCAGGAGATCAAGTGCCGATTTACGTGACAGTTTTCAATCAAGGAGATTCCAACGAAGTCTTCGACATGAGTGTCTATCTCGATGGAACCCCTATCGAAACGTTATTTTTAGTCTCCTTAGGAGTTGGAGAGACCAAAGCTATGAGATTCGTTTGGAATACTTACGGTCTAACTGGTGCTTACTCAATTAGCGGCGAAGTCAGACTAATGTCAGACATCGACCCCGTAGATAATCTGTATGTATATGGAAAAGTAACAGTTGGGATCATTGTAAAAGCCCATGTGCTTTTCGATCAGACCCATGGAACCGAATCTGTTTCCGATTACAGCAATTGGATAAGTGGTCTCGTGGCAAGAGGCTACACTGTTGATACATGGCAGGGCGGACCAATAACACCAATGGTGCTGACGGGATGTGATGTGTTCGTTATTCCACAAGCATATCAATCGTACTCGCCCTCTGAGATCTCGGTGATTCAGTCCTTCGTAAATGGCGGAGGCGGACTGCTCGTCATAGGCGACGATTACCCATACATTTACACTGACTTGACCAGCTTTGCAGGCATAGTCTGGAACTCGGGTGGTGCAATGGGAGGATACCTCACTGACATCACGCCGCATCCAGTCACAGAAGGAGTGACCACGGTTTACTTCGCAGCACCAGTCTCCTACCTAACGCTTACTTCTCCCGCGCTGGACCTAATCCGCGACCAGTACGGAAGCGTCATGCTAGCAGTCTCAGAATCAGGCTCAGGAAAAGTACTAGGTATCGCCGACGAAAACACGATTGACAACTGGGACATTGGCTACGCTGATAACCTGCGACTCGCTAATAATATGATTGACTGGTTCATACTGAAGTTCGAGCACGAGATTTCAGTGACTTTGGAAGCCTACCCATATATGAAACCTGGTGATTCAGCTCTTCTTAACGCTACAGTCCGCAATTTCGGATCTCAGAACGAAACCTCGGTTGAATTGACTTTGATGATCGACGACGTCACTGTTGATTCTACTGTGATTCCACAACTGATGGTTGGAGAATCATACACTCTCACATATTTGTGGAACCCAGGATTGACAGGCTTCTATAACGTCACGGCCTACGCAACGCCTGTACAGGATGAGACCTCGACCGCTAACAATCGGGCAACTAAATTGATAACGGTCGCATATCCCTTAATTCAGCCGCTTGAGGGACAGTGGGCAAACTACAGCATAACATACACCGAGATAAGCACTGGAAGAACTGAAACGCTGCTTCTGAACATGACTTATGCCAGATACATCTCGCCATATCAAATGAACGTAACTCTTTGGATGAGAAGCCCATACGGAGGAAACGGAACTTCATGGCTAATCTTGAACATCATGACTAGACGAGTGGAAGCTGGAGCATGGAACGGTTTATGGTATCCACTCTGGGTAGAGCCAAACGTACAGGTTGGCTCAGTCGTTAACATTCTAAACACTGTGGGAACAATTATTGGTTCACGACTGGTAGAAGTCGGCGACTTCCTAATAGACAGCTGGGAACTGCAATTCTACTATTACAGTGAAAGATACAGTTTCCTGTTCGACAAAGTCACTGGAGTAGTCACTGCCGTTGATGGAGAAACACCATACGCAACCGAGACTTGGAAACTGTTGGCAACAAATATACTCAGACTACTCAAGATGCAGGTTAATCCACAGAACGGTATAGTGGGAACGCAAGTCACTGTAACCGGCGAAGACGCCACACCAAACGGAATAGTCGAAGTCTTTTGGGACAACGCTCTAATCGGAACAACAATGGCAGACACTGCTGGAAAATTCACATTCACCTTCAATATCCCCGAAGGCACGCGAGGCATCCACCGAATAATAGCAATAGACCTCCAAACCCACAAACCAGGAATCGCCCTCTTCACAGTTCTCTCAAGCATAACCATTAGCCCAGCCTCAGGTCCCGCAGGAGCCAAACTGCAGGTTACAGGTCTAGGATTCGCCGCCGACGAACACGTTGTACTGTCCTTCGACGACATGCGATTTGCAGAAGCATACGCAAATGAAGTTGGAAGCTTCACAGCAACCTTCAGCGTGCCGTTTTCAGAGTCTGGAACACACACTGTGAAAGCATGGTACAGTGACACCCACCTTGAAACTGCGTTCACCGTGATCAACACAACACCCCTAGAGGCAACTGTTGATGTCGGCGCCATGTACTTCAAAGGAGAAACTGCCGAATTCTACGTCCAAACAGCTCTAAACGGGAAACCAGTCGACGTAACTGTCATCAATGCCACTCTGTACTTGCCAGACGGAACAACCCAGAAACTAACTGCACAACGGATCGCAGTAGGTCTTTACAGGATAAGGTGCCCCTTAACTGGCAAGGGTTCAATGATCGGTACGTACACACTCGTCATCGAAACAAATCTCAAGATCAGCACAATCAACGCCAACGGAACCTCAATCAGAACATTCATCGTCAAACCAACATGGGAACGCGACGCACCAAAAATAGCCACACTGTCAGTAGCATCAATAGGCCTAGTCTCAGCCATGGTACTACTCTGGCGAAAAGAGAAAAAGAAATTCCCTTAACCCTCCCTTCTTTTTTTGTTCTTTTAAGACCACACCTCGCACCAGTTACCCTTGATCACATCAAACAGAAAAAGACTATGTGCGTCAACGCCGCCTGCGATGGCTATATAAATGGTTAGGAATCATTAGGGATTCAAAGAGATTTTGTATTGCTGAGGACGATCCAAATGCGAGATGAAATAATCTCACTTGTCGAAAAACATGAACAGTGGCGCGGCAAAGAATCGCTTAACCTCATCCCGTCAGAGAATATTATGAGCCCAGCAGTCCGTTCATTTCTGTCATCAGACCTTGGACAAAGATACACCTCAAAAGACAGATTCTACATGGGCTCCGAATTCACCGACCAGATTGAACAGTGCGGCGAGAGACTCGCCAAAAAAGTCTTCCAAGCTGAAACCGCTGACCTTAGCCCACTTTCAGGACACGTGGCAGACCTGATCTTTCTGGCAAACTTCACCAACCCAAAAGACACCATTCTATGTGT